>Ga0209755_10001929_pt1 | contig 30062 bp, 28 predicted proteins | sample TergutCo191P1_FD_187301 | JGI IMG/M metagenome (GOLD analysis project Ga0209755, IMG submission 187301) | Cornitermes sp. P1 segment gut microbial communities from Petit-Saut dam, French Guiana - Co191P1 (SPAdes) (version 2) | ecosystem: Host-associated > Arthropoda: Insects > Digestive system...
GGGCTTTGCCCCCGAACCCCCACGAGCTTTTGAAAAAGCTCGACCAAAACTGTAATAAAAAAGCCGCGTTCGCGGCTTTTTTGGTAGTTTTTGTCAAACTTTTTTCAAAAAGTTTGCAGGGTGTGGGACGGAGTCCCACGGTTTTCAATTACATCCCCTTGCGGCGCATTATCGCCTCTACCCGCGCAGTTAAAATATCAATATTAAAAGGCTTTTTGATATAGTCAACGCACCCTGCGTTAATGCCTTGGAGCATATCGTCGTCATGGGTTTTAGCGGTAAGAAAAACAACACCGGCCGATGTTACATTGCGGATTTCTTTGCAAAATGTAAATCCATCGCCGTCCGGCAACACCGCTTCCGATAAAATAATATCGGGTTTTATTTCGCCCAAAAGTCGTTTTGCTTCTGCGTATGTTTCAGCAGTATAAACCCTGTAATGCCTAAACTCAAAAGCCGAACGGGTGGCATTGTTTATTTCGGGGTCGCTGTCAACCAGTAAAAGTGTTCCTTTGTGGGTGATTGGTTTGCTGGCTTTGCGCCCGCCAAAAAATAAACTGTTCGTTATTTTTTCTGTGTCTATTCTTTCAAAGTCACCATTTTCAATAAGTGCTATGGCAATAGCCGCTATTTGCGGGTCAAACTGTGTGCCTTCGCATTTTTTAATCTCCTCTAAAATAGCCGTTTTGGGCAGGGCTTTACGGTAGGAACGGTCTGATGACATGGCGTCATAGGTATCGGCAATGGCGATGATGCGGGCCTGCATTGATATATTCTCACCGGATATGCCGTTCTGGTAGCCTTTACCATCCCAGCGTTCGTGATGCTCGATGGCTCCGGCAGTTAAATTTGGAATGGCGGTTATGCCCTTCAAAATTTCAAAGCCGATGCCCGTGTGGGTTTTCATGGATTCATACTCTTCCTCTGTCAGCTTGCCGGGCTTGTTAATAATTTCGTTGGGTATGCCTATTTTGCCCACATCATGCAACAAACCGATATAGTAAAGATTTTCGGTGAACTCTTTATCCATGCCCATGCGCCGGGCGATTTCTACAGAATAGGTTGCCACACGCACAGAATGCCCGCTTGTGTATTCGTCTTTTGCGTCTATGGTGTTGGCGATTGCCGTCAGGGATTGCACAATCAACTCACGGTATTCCTGTTGACGAGCCTGCAACGCACGGGTTCTGTATCGGGTTATGGCAAATGTGATGGCCGCAACAGCAAGAAAACCCAACACGAATATAGCCACCCAAACCATGGTATGTTCAAAAAATGTCAGCTCTTTGTAAAATTCGATTTCAATTGTATTGCCCACATTCCCTTGGGCATCTTCTGTCCACACGCGCAGGGTATATTCGCCGCCTCGTAGGTTGGTATAGGAAATGGTCATGTTATCGCCTTGCGCCAGTGTTCCGATTTCTGAATCTTGCCCTTGTAATATGAAGTGCAGTACCGTATCATCCGCAAGCCCAAAGGAAAGCAAGGACAGTTCAACAGTCAAACGATAGGCATTTCTGGGGATTACGATTCTTTCGGCAAAATTCGTGTGGCGAATACCGTCAATGTGAATGTCAGACACGCCCGCGAATGGAATAAAATCCGTAAGCTGGGTTTCGGGATTATAAATTTTCACGCCCCTGTCTGTGTTAAAAAACAATCGCCCGTCAGGGGTGAGTAAATTCCATGCGTTCGCGTTTACAAGCGGGGTTCTCCCCACACTTCTGTAAATCGCTGTGTATTCAAAATGAATATACGGGTCAAGCAACGCCCCGGCATGGGTACGGATAATCGCCCCGGAATGCATAAGAAGCAAATCATCGCCGCATTGCATAATGTCAAGAAACGCAAATGGCGGCACTTTGTCAATTACATGCACATTTCCGCCGGAGTCAATAAACGACAAGCCGGGGGAAGCCGCCACCCACACGCCGCCCAATGCTTCGTCATACAAAACACGCAGCACTACACCGCCCGTAAGCCCATCCGCTTCTGTAAAACGCGTATACCCATGCGTGCCGATAGCATAAATCCCATTGCCGTCCGTGCCGAGAAACAGCCTTCCGTCACTTGTATACGTGGACGACAGCACCATCATATCGGGTGTTCTAATCAAATTTTCCGAGCCAAAAACATCCGCGGCACTAACCAAATCATCGCCTATAATAAAATTCACACCTACCGCTGTGCCAACAGCCATAACGCCATTTGAAATTTCATGCACAAAGCGTACACGCTCGCTAAGTAAGCCATCGTAAGATGTCCAATTGAGCCAAGTTTGGTCGGCAGGATTGTAACGCACAACGCCCCAAGCATCGTGGGTTGCCAGCCATACATACCCACTGGAACACGCCAAAATCCCGCGTATGCGAACACCAAATAACTCCGTAAACGCGGTATGTACAGGATTCCAATAAGCATCAAAGGCCATCAAGCCCGCATCTGTGCCGATAAATTTTAAATCCTGCCACATCACCACTGCATTGGAGGGCCCGCTGTCTATGCCAATAAGGGTATCCACGCTTGTAAACGCGCTTGGCGAAAGCTTAGCAATGCCGCCCCTGGTTGCCGTAAACCAAAATCCGCTTTGATAATCCTCCCACATATCGGTATAAAATCCCGCGCCGTTGGGATTGCCTACATCATGGAAATTTTCATCTGTGTCCAAGAAACCGATGCCGTTTGCCGCAAGCAACCAAATAAACGCGTTTGAATCTACAAACAGCGCGTCGATGCTTCCCAATGGGGTTGTGATTACATAGGAATGAAATAAATTACCGTCCGAGTGCAAAACAATAGCATCGCCAACATGAGTGCCTACGATAATTCGGTTATCATTCGTAAGCACAACCGACCTTGCCCTGTCTTGTTTTTCGTGCCGCAAGGTTTGCCCTGCTGCGGTCAAAATGTACAACTCGCCGCTGTTTAGCACCGCAAAAACATTGCCGTAATTATCAACATCCAAGTCGGTAACAAAGGGTCTAATCGCTGTATCAAGGGTAACATGGGTTATATTTCGTTCATAATCAATATAAAACAACCCATCGGAAGTGCCGCCCCATATTCTTCCCATCCCATCGCTTGTAATGGTACGGACAGTATTTGACGGCAACCCTTGCCTTCTGTCATAAACAGTAAATATTCCGTTTTCAAAGGCTACGATGCCCCTGTCGTTTGTACCAATCCAAAGCACACCGCCTGCGTCCTCATACAAAGCACGAATACTGGAACTGCCAAAGCCATAGGGCGTTAAAGCATTCCAAATAGTAAACCCCGCGCCGTCAAAGCGGAATAAACCGTTATATCCTCCAAACCACATAAAACCGTCACGGGTCTGGATTACCGCGTTTGATTCATCGCTTGGGAAGTTATTGTATGTTGTGCTGTAGATAGTAAGTGCGTAATTTGCCAAAAACCGCTCGGATTCAGCCCCGGGATTTTCTGCCGCCAGCCCCGAAACCCGCATTACTGCAAGGCTCGCCACAATCAACAAAACTATTGTGAAAATTTTTTTTCTTTTCCTTATTGCCATGTCCCTGCCTCCACCAGTTCAATCACGCCTTCAAAGTCGCTGTCGGAATAAATTAAGGTGTTTGTCACGAACAAATTTTTTCAGCACTTTATTTAGCAAAATTACGTCGATGGGTTTCGGGATAAAACTGTCAAACCCATTTTCCCTAAACATTTCGTCATTGCCGACAAGCGCGTTTGCCGTCAGTGCAACAATGGTACCCGTATATCCCAATTCGCGGATTTTTTGTGTTGCCTCAATGCCGTCCATAACAGGCATCATGTGGTCCATGAAAACAATGTCGTATGTGTTCCCATCCGTTATTTTTTTGATGGCACCCAAGCCACTGTTTACCGTTTCCACCTTCAGTTTATAAGGCATAAGCAACCCCATCGCCACGTAAAGATTTGTTTCAACATCATCTACAATCAAAATGCGACCGTAGGGCATAGGCTCGGGGGTATCTGCAATGAAAATGGTTTCCATTTTAATCCCCCCTATTTCAGCCTAAAGAAAGAAACCAGTTGTTGTAGCATTTCCGCTTGGGCGTTAAGTTCCTCGCTTGCGGCGGCGGATTCCTGTGCCGTTGCCGAATTATCCTGCACCACTTTGGATATTTCGCCTATATTGGCGTTTACGGTGGAAATCGAGTCGGCTTGTTCGCGAGACATTTTTACAATAGTCGTAATAATGCCAGACATTTGGTTTATATTGCTTGCGATAGTAGAAAAAGAATCTGCCACATCTTTTGCGGCGTCCTGCACATTGTCGGCGTTTTGTCCGTTTGCATCTATGACTATCGTAGTTTCGTCTGTGGATTGCTGGCTTTTGCCCGCCAAATTTCTAACTTCCTCTGCCACCACCGAAAAGCCTTTGCCCTGCTCTCCCGCCCGTGCCGCTTCAACCGCCGCATTTAACGCCAGCAGGTTTGTTTGGAAAGCAATGTCGGAAATAACCTTAATAATCTTTGAAATTTCGGTGCTGGATGCCTTCACTTTATCAATGGAGGAAAGCATGGATGTAACCAAGGCATCGCCTTGCTTGGCGAAAGCGGTGGAATTTGCGGCACGCTCATTTGCGTTTGCGGCGTTTGCGGCACTTTCCTTGGCCTTTTGGTCTATAATCTGCATGGAAGCCGTCAATTCCTGTATGGATGCACTTTGCCTTGATGAGCCGTCCGCAAGTTGCATGGCCCCATTGTTAATTTGCCCTGCGCCCGCAACCACTTGATTTGTTGCGGATTGGATACTTGACATTGTTTTGTTTAACGATTCCACAATCGTGGTTAGTGCCGTCTTTATGGCGGCGTATGAGCCGATGTACTCCCTGTTGATTGAAACGGTTAAATCGCCCTGGGCCATTTTTTCTAACACATTTGCTATTTCACTGATGTAAGATAAAGTCGTTTTGTTATTAAAATTACAGGCTTGCTTCACTTTATTGAAAATTCCTTTGAAATCCCCTTCAAGCCTTGTAAAATCGCCTTTCGCCATAAGCTCCATGTTTTGCTCGATTTGGGAAAGGGGCGTCTCAACCGTTTCCATTAAATCATTCAAGGTATGGATAAGCGTTGCCCAGCTTCCTTTGAATTTTTGTTCATCCACTTTCGCCTCAAAATTGCCGTCAGCGGCACTCTGCGTTAAATAAACCACAGATTGGCAAAGTTCTTCCAGGGTTGCACAAACAGCGCGCATTGTGGTGGGCAAAATCATTTTTTTGCCGGGCATATTATTAATTTGCATATTAAAATCGCCTTCACTGATGCTGCCCAATCCATTTATCAGCACCAGCATATCCCGCACAAATTCGTCCGTAAAATTATTGAGCGATGAAAATATTTCTTTGTACGCACCTTGATATTTTGATGCATCCACCCTGTACTCAATATCGCCGATTACATTGGTTTCGTGGTTGAACTTTGTCATATCCGCTGTCATTGCTTGCACTACATCGGTAAGGTCATACATATTGCGGGTAAGCTGTCCGATTTCATCGTTTGGCAGTTTTTTGTTGTCACGCATCTTCAATGCCGCATTAAGATTGCCCTTTGTTATATTTTGCGCTGTCAGTTTGAGTTTAGTGATGGGTCTACTTATTACGCGGTCGGTGGTGTACCAAATTAAAACGATGATTAATATAATGCTGGGTATCCAAAACATGGACGCATTTAACATAAGCCGAAAAAGTACAGACGTAACATATGCTTCCGGCACGCCAAAGAACAAACGCCAGTTTGCCTCGTTTATGCTTTGATAAGACAAATGCCAGTGGTTGCCGTCATCGGCGCGGACGCGGACAACCGCACCGGGGCCTACCCCCGCGCTAAGGAATTGGCGGTAGGGAGCTTGGGAATGCATGTTGATGAAATTTACAGTGCCGTCGGCGTTTCTGGTGGGCAGGAGTGCCTCATTAAAGGTGTGCATAATCACATAATTGTTTGGGTCTACCAAAAAAGCCTTAGAGCCTTCTATTACCAATGTATCGCCAACCAAGCCTATTACCTCTGTCAAAAAGAGGTCGATGGCGTATACCGCGTCATGCCCTTCAATTTGGCCTATGTGCCTGGAGGCCGATATAATTAACTCGCCTGTATGCGCGTCAATAAAGGGCCGGGTAAATACGGTGCTTCCGCGATTTTCCATCGCATTTATGTACCAAGGGCGCACCGTAGGACACCAGCCGTCAGGCGGCGTAAAGTCAAAGCCAAAAATCGCGTGGCTGTTTGAAAAGCCCACATACGTTCCCAAAGTCAGCAAAGCCTCGCGTCTGCTTGTATCATCTTGAAGCGTGGGGAATACATTTGCCATCGTATCAATCCCCGCCCGCTGTTCGATAAACCAACCGTCAATATGGCCGGCACTTTGTCCGGCTATTGTGGTTATTCTCTCGTAAACCTCATCAGTAAGCATTCCGCCTACCACGAAATAAATAAATCCCATGATTACTACGGTAAGCGCAAGTGCAATGACCAACACCGCACCTACAAATTTGGATTTGATGGTTTTGAAGTTAAGCATTTGATATCCTCCCGGTCTATGACTTGCCCCGAAACAAGCAGAAAAAACATGTCGGCGCAAGGTGATAAACCGAGTGTAGCACGCGTAAAAAAGCAAAATGACGAATGTTACCATATCTTCACATTCGTCATTTAGGTTATGTTCGTTCTATTATGTTCGTTCTAAATAGTACCCTTCACCCCTTGATACGGTGATGGTGAATCCCGCATCCAATTCGAGCAGTTTTGTCCGCAGACTGGATATTGTTTTTCTCAGGGTTGAATCATCCCCCAGCATTTTTTGCCCCCACGCCTTTTCGTACAAGTAATCCGCGCTCATTACTTTTTCGGGTTGACCGGCAAAGCGTTCAAACAAGGAGTATTCCTTGGGTGTAAACCCCATGTCCTCGCCGTTAAAAAAGGCTTTTTTTGCGGCTATATCAATTTTAATGCCGCCAATGGTGAGGGTGTCGGGTATTGAATATGTGCGGCGCAAAACCATTTCTATGCGTCCAAGCAAAACATCATTGTTATAGGGCTTGGTAATATAGTCATCGCCCCCTGCCGCTATTCCCTTCAATTCATCGCCACTTTCCGAAAGCGCGGTCAGAAGCAAAACAGGGATATTTTTGTCCCGCCGCAACTCTTCGAGAAAATCCAGCCCGCTACCGTCGGGCAACATAATGTCAAGGATGATGATGTCCGGCTGGTTTTCTTGTACGCATTTGCGCGCCTCGGCAAGATTTACGGCAGTTTGGACATTGTAGCCCCCTTTGCGCTCCAAGATAATTTTGTTCGCAAACAAGATGCGTTCTTCGTCCTCCACCAAAAGCACATTATACATTTTCGACACGCTCCCTGGCCTCGCTATAAATCGGTAATTTAATGGTCATAACCGTTCCCTTGCCTTCTTCGCTTTGGGCAGAAATTGTGCCGCCGTGGGCCTCTACGATTTGCTTGCATATCGGAAGACCAATGCCTGTACTGTTAGAATTGCTAACGCCCCTTACGAAAATATGGGGTAACAATTCATCAGGAATGCCTGTACCGCTGTCCAAAACCTTTGTAACCAAAAAGCCATCACAAACACTCGCCTTTATAGAAATTTTGCCGTATTTTGTGTGTCTGTTGGCATTGTCTATGAGGTTTGAAAGCACTTGAATTAATTGGTCGGCATTGCCATACACCTTGGGCAAATCATCGGGTACACTTACAACAAGTGCGTTGTTATTTTTTTCTGTCAGCCTTCGGCGTACTTCCGCACCGCTTTTCAGCAGTGCCGAAAAATCAAGTGCCGTCATTTTTTCACCGCTTGAGTGCATGGATGCCAGCTTTAGATTGTTTTCTGTAATGCGTGACACCCGCAAAATTTCTTCCTGCGCACGCCCAAGTGCCTCCGAAATCAATTTTGCGTCCCCGTCATCTCCCTCATGCAATGCCGCCGCCAATTGTATATCAACGGATATAAGGGTAAGCGGCGTTTTTGTTTCATGGGCCATGTTTGCCAAATAGTTGTTTTTTATGCGGTTAAGGCTTTCGAGGGTAGCGTTTTCTCCCGCAAGCTGTTTCTCATGTTTTCTTGTTTCGTCAAGCTCCATTTCATTGCGGCGAAAGTATATGGTGAGTGCAATCGTGTTGATAAATATGAAAACAAGGATGCCCGCTTGGGTGTAATTAGCCACCGCCTCCGGGGTGGCGGTGCGGATTGCCACTTCTGTAACACCCAGCACAATGTTGACAAGCGAGCCGATGATTACCAGCACGTATTCTGCCTGCCACTTGGCTTTGCTCTTTGCGGTTCGCCAAATATTGTTTGCCAAAACCCCGCTGATGAAAAGCACCATCAGGATGTTATAGGGGGTGTTGAACTGCGAGTACACGGCAGGATTGGTCAATAGCATAAAAATGCCATGCACGGCAAAAAAACCAATGGCCGCATATTTGAACAGCCTGTTTGCACCGTTATTAAACATCGCATCAATATATAAAATCATGGCAACCGCAAACGCCGATGTAACCAGGTATGCCAGCAGATAGTCAAGTTGCCATGTCATTTGCGGAAGCAACGTGGCGATAATCCTGAAATCAATCCCGAGTGTACGCAACGCAATCATCACACACATAAGGGAAAACCACAAAAACTGCTTCTGATTTCTAAAAAACAAATATATGCCAAGGTAAAGCAGAACAGACATAAGCGTTACGCCGATAAGTATGCTTATCCGAATGTGCCCTAAGATACTCCATGAGGTGATGAGGGGCTGTTCGCCAAAATACAGCGGATTCAACCGCCCGCCATGTGCCAGCACAAAGCCGGAACGCTGTATAATTATTTCCGTGGGCGCGTATCCCGCTACAAAATAGACGGTAAAAAAGTTTGTTTGTGCCGTCATGTTTTCATAGCTATCGCCGGGGACGCCCACTTGTGTAAGCATGACCCCATCCACCCATAGCGTCATGGCATGGGTGGCACTCAGTCCTGTAATTCCGTAAAGCACGCCCCCTTGCAAATCAAGTACAAGGCGGTAGGTTGCATACCGCCCGCCGGCTGGTTCATCTGTTGGCGCAGATGTGCGTCCTTCCAAAAAATCATTGGGCGTATAAAGTGCTTCGGGATGCCTGTCAAAAGCATCGGGGGAAATTAGAGCCAAACCCGCAGAAAAGTCAAAACAGCTAAGTGCCTCGGCATTGTTTATGTACTCCGCTTCACTGTCTGTGAGAAATATCACAGCCGCAAATATGGCGAATACTGCCAGCACATAGAATATTATCGTGGGTAGACGGTGCGGGCTATTCGTCATACTACGCCCCTGGGGTCTTGGATTATTATTCGCATCAATGTATTCCCTTCATTTGCATGTCGAACATTCTGCGGTATATGCCATTGTGCGCCATGAGTTCCTGGTGGTTCCCTTGCTCCGCGATTTGCCCCTTGTCCACCACCAGAATTTGGTCGGCCCCGGCTATGGTGCGCAGGCGGTGGGCGATGACGAAGCTGGTACGCTCACGCATCAGCATGGTCATGGCCTCTTGGATTTTGGCCTCGGTGCGGGTATCTACCGAGGAGGTGGCCTCGTCCAGGATGAGAATGTCCGGGTTGGCCAGCACGCAACGGACGATGGCCAGTAGCTGGCGTTGGCCGGAGCTCAGGTTGCGGCTGTTTTCGGCAAGGGGGGTATGGTAGCCCTCGGGCAGCTGCCGGATGAAATGGTCCGCGCCCACCAGCTGGGCGGCTTTTTTTATTTCTGCGTCGGAGGCGTCGGGGTTGGCGTAGCGCAGGTTTTCCATGATGCTTCCCGTGAAGAGGTAGGTGTCTTGCAACACGATGCCGAAGGCGCGGCGCAGGGAATTGCGGGTGTAGCTTGCCAGTGGCTTGCCGTCCAGGAGGATTTCCCCCGCGTCTGTGTCGTAGAAGCGGGTGATGAGGTTGACAATGGTGGTCTTGCCCGCGCCGGTGGGGCCCACCAAGGCAATGACCGAGCCGCTGGGGGCATGGAAATTGCAATGGCTGATGACCGGGGAATTGGGCTTGTAGCCGAATGTCACGTTCTGGAAGCGGATATCCCCCCGGGCTTGGGTCAGGGCGGCGGCGTGAGGTGGGTCGGGGGTTTCCTCCGCTACGTCGAGGATTTCGAAGACCCGCTCGGTGCTGGCCAAAGCGGATTGGAGCTGGTTGTATGTACTGGCCAGTTCGTTCAGGGGGCGGCCGAATTGCCTTGCGTAGGCGATAAAGGAGGCGATAATACCCACGGTGATGCTTCCGTTGATGGCCAGCATGGCCCCGGCGAAGGCCACCACGGCAAGGCTCAAATTGTTTATCACATTCATGGCGGGCATAATAAAGCCCGACCAGATTTGCGCGTGGGTACCGGCTACGCGCAAGCGTTCGTTAATTTGCGCGAAATCCTCCACGCTCTTTTTTTCACAGCCATACGCCTTGATGACCGCCATCCCCGTGATATCCTCCTCAATTTTCGCGTTGAGCAGACCCAATTCGAGCTGTTGCTGGCGAAAATGCTTCCGCGTCTTCCCTCCGATGGTCTTGCTCACGATGAAAAATAAGGGCACGCTTACCAGCGCGAAAAAGGTCATGGCGGGGGAAAGCCAGAGCATCATGGCCAGCACCCCCGTGACGGTTATCAGAATCGAGGTCAACTGCACCAAGGCCATGCCCAAAATCCCCGCGATATTGTCCGTATCGTTGGACAGGCGGCTCATCAGCTCGCCGTGCATGTAGGAATCAAAAAATTTAATGGGCAACTTTTGCAAATGCTTGAAAAGATACTGCCGCATACTGCGCACCAGCCGCTGGCTTGCCCCGGCCACCACCCAGGTCTGCAAGAAATTCGTGCAGGCATCCCATAGATACAGCACAACCAACAGCCCGAAAATGGGCAACGCGAACCGCGTCACCTCCGGCGCGGGATAGGGGTACACCAAGGCGTCTATCACCCGCCCAATGAGAAAGGGCCCCGCCAAGGCCGCCGCCGCCGCGCCCACGGAAAGCAAAAAAATAACGGGCAAGGCGTACCATTGCTCGCGGAAATAGCCCAGCAGACGCAAAATAGTCTTGACAAAATGCTTGGGCCGTTCCCGCTCCCGCTGGAAGCGGTTGCCCCCTCTTGGCGGGGCGTTGCCGGGTTGTGGGTGCGCCCGTGGCGGCATGAAATTCCTCCGTCTTAGGTGCTAAAATAAAGCAAAAGCAAAAAGGAACTCAGCACCGTATATACCCCCGCCCAGGCAAAGAGTCGGCGGCGTATCTGCCCTTCGGTGAGGTCAAAGTAAAGCTGACCCACCGGGGCGGGTGCGGCGGGGTCCTTGCGGAACCGCTTGTGGGTATGCAAATAAGAATTTGCCACATTCAACATCCCCGTCCCCCACATAAAAACAGGCATTATGAAAGGAACTTCCACCGCTTCCGTAACAAATAAAATCCACGCCCCCGCAAGCAATGCCGCCCCCGCCAATTGAATCCACCCCAAAAACCGCAGGTATTTCCGCTCATCAATGGCCACACGCCGCGCAGAGCCCACCGTGCCTATGTAAAACGAGGCTCCCCCGCCCATAAAATTAACGACTGCCATTACAATTTGAAATATCACCAGCACTGCGAAGAAGATTAAAATGAATGCCCGCATGATACCTCCCGGCGTAATCAAATTCACCTGTAGACACCCACTTTGTTGTCGAAACGCTTATTTTGTGTAATTAAAATCTTTTAAGTACCACGTTGGCACAGAGTTGTTCATGTTGTCAAACCAGCGCAGGATGCGTTGAACATCAACCAAACCTATCTCTGGCTTTCCTTCTTCGTAAGTTTCATTCAATATTGCTATCGCATCACAGGCAAAATAAAATGCAAGCATATTGAAAAACTCCTGCGGCGGTTCTCCTCCGAAGTAACCCCTTACAAATCCCGTGGAATAGCGTGGGCTTATTTCGTTATCCCACTCTTCCATAAAAATTATATCTACCCATGGGTCGCCATAGTCCCTTTCAAATATTTCACAATTGAAGTCAATAACGCCGAGGTTACTATCTGGCAATATAATAATATTTGAATCAATAAAATCACTATGGATAAGTGTTTGTGGTCTGCCTTTAATCAGGTGTGTATTGTTTTGAATATATTTTATTAGCACGTTTACTTCTTCAAATTTTATATCTTCGTCGTTGTAACAGTCGATTGATTCTTGTACATATTCCATAAACCAAACTTCCCAAGGCTCGGCATTGCTTGGCGCAGGTATAGTATGGATTAGACGCAGTAACTCGCCTGCTTTCACACCGTGAGCATATTGCTCTGCTTCGGTCATGTTTGGCAATAATGATTGTAAATCTTCTCCTTCAAGCCAACTCAATAGCTGATAGACATTTTTACCATCGTTACATACGCCGAAATCTATAGGCTGTGAAATAGGAATGCCAAGTGTAGCGACACGCTCCAGTATACTGTACTCAGCTTCTTTTACATCGGTATCTTCGATGTCGGAGATTCGTAGGAGCAACTTTTGCCCACTTGCAGTTTCAATAAGATATTTTTTGTCATCTGATGCACCCTTTGTAATAGGTTCAATTTTGACAAATGTATCGTAACATGGGATGTCTTTCATCATTATCTCCTAATGAAAAACCATAATTTTTTATGCATGTACCAAACTCCTGTGGTACGGAAGTGCGCTATTGCCAGATATTCACATTAAAAGTTAGCCTTGTGTAGTGGGCAAGTTGATTATTTTAATATCTTTGCCCATTCGCTTGATGAATTTATTGGTAGTTTCGTCAAAATTTTTCGTTAATTCTTCGGGTGACATTTTGCGGTAGCGCAGGGAATTTTCATTCTTAATTTTATGGATTTCCAACATTGCCATACTCTCAGTCATTTAATTCAACCTCCTCTAGTAGCATTGATGGGGGCATAATACTAATTTCCTTGTAATGGTTAATGGCGTTCACAATCTTCACCTTGTTGATGGTCTTATAATTTACAAGGTGCCTGAAATTCCACGAAATAATTATATCGCAGTTATATACTACCGCAAACGCAATATGCAAGCAGTCGGCATAGCTTTTTTCCTTCAACACATCCCCTGCGATATATTCGTCAGCTAGGCGCATAATTTCATCAGTCCTTGTTAGGATTTGGATTTGGATTTGCTTCAACCGCTCGAACATATGGCCGCGCTTGGGCTCATCACAGTTCTCTATTTCGTCAATGACGACGGGGGAGATGAAGATGTCATGCTTGCCGTTTATTATAATCTTCCCAAATGAACGTATTTAAGAAATGGAATTATTAAAATGCGTTATTTCCACCCTTCATAGAATTTATACTCGCCAAGTTTGTAAAATTGTAGTCCACATCATCTGCATAATCAAACTCACCTGTAGACACCCACTTTGTTGTCGAAAAAATCATTAATCATGTCTACGTGTTGCTGTACAAATAATGTCGGAAGATTATCTCTATGAAAGTATTGCAAATCATATGTTTCATTATTATCTATATACAGCGTGCCACCCACAACACTTGCCTTAAAATTATAACATATGGTTTGTGCCTTATCGCCGTTGTGATATTCAAAAAAATATTTAGAATATATCCCAATTAAATACTCAATCCTTATATCAAGTCCCGTTTCTTCTTTTACTTCACGTATGGCCGCCTCTTCAATAGATTCGCCCAATTCAACAACTCCACCAGGTATTCCCCAGATATTATTTGTTTTGCTTCGTTTTTGTAATAAAATTTCATTGTGTTCATTGACAATGCAAGCACCCGAACAATTGAGAAAAATCCTTTCATTCCCAACCTTGCTACGTACCCATTTAATATAATGGCTCATGCAGTTTCCCCTCCGAAAATATAAACGTTACGCACGTACCACACTCATCCGCGTTAAGTTCATAAATCACACGAACATCTCCAACCCTTAAACGATAACGTAAATTTAATGCGCTTGCAATTCTTCATAGCTTATCCTCATATCTTGCAAAAGCGCATCAAGCGACACAGTATCCCCTGTTATCTTATTCAGATAAACAAGTCCACTCTGACCAATCGCCATTTGATAACTGCTCTTGATAGTAAACGGCGGCAGAATCCAAATAGGTTAGGGCATATGATGTATGCAGACTTACTTGCTGTACGTTGGGCAAGGCTTCCACTCGTGTAATGGCTACTTCCGCAGTAATTTTCCCACTGATATAATCCTCAACAACGAAATTAACCTTGTCGTTTGCAATAGAGCCTCGAACGATACCATGTGTATGACGCAAACGGTCGTCAGGCTTACCTTTTCGCCTATTATCCCGCACGAAGTTTAACCATTCCAATGTTGGTTCGTCGAAGATAAGCGGATTAACATTCTCATCAGAGAATATGCTACCGCCCAATGTGTATTTCATCACAACGGGTTTACCCGAAAACGCCGCACGACTTTTCGCCCAACGCCGTGCAACATCAAGGTTGCTACCCAAATAAAAACCTTGCCCAAAATCTGTGCGATGGCGACCTTTGGTTAAATCAATTTCATGTATGATTTGTGTTGTACCGTGGTATAGTTCCATATTACGCCGCATGTACGTTTGCTAATTCGGCAGTTAGCAATTCCGCCATATATTCAAAACCTTGTGTATGGAATGAATCATAACCAGCCAGCACCTTTTCCACAAAGCCATACTGTTCTAACAGCCGTGCTGTTTCTGTCACCGTTTTTTGCAACTCGTCAGCTGTGTACTGTATCACATGCACTAGCCATACTGCCCTATCTGCTTCTGTATGCATTTTCCAAACCTCCCAACGTGATTATACAATTTTTACACCAAAGTTGCGCACCTATATACCGGCAAGCCGATGCGATGCGCCCTTCCGGGAACTGAACTTAGCTTATATTGCTTTCTACAAACTCTTTTACTTTTATTGCCATTGGTTCGTAAGCACCGTTATAAGCAATGGATATTGTGCTACCATCTACCTGCGAAAAGCAAATAAAGTCTTTTTTACTGACCAAAGCCTTATCTAAAGAAACCGAAACAGTATCTTTGAATAACATTGTTTTTTCATTCTTTCCTAACCCAGTGCCTGCAAAACCTTTTTCTACAATAATAACCTTGTCCTCATAAACAAACACTTCTTCACTATGCTCACCAAGCCCACCATCAAACTTAAAAAGCACACCTGCGGGGACTTTATTAAATACTTCGTTACGAATTTCAGCAAAAACATTATTTTCTGATTTTATAGCTCCTACTATTTCGCTTGCTGTGCGATTTTCAAAAGAGTTCATCGCAATCGCCTTTTCGCCCATGTTTAATTCTGTGTGGCTTAGTCCAAAAGGTAAAATGCAGTCATCACAAATAACGCCGTCTTTTAGTTTGTGATTCAAGCTAAAAAAGCCCTGTTTTTTATTACAATTAACGCAAAATTTCTTCATAAAATAAATCCTCCTAAAATGTAATTTATGTGTGTGTCACACAGTTTTTTAAGCATGGTTATACATGTGTTTTCCGCAAACGATTAAAATTGCAATGCCAATTGCTATACCAAAATCAATGATACCTTGACTATGATAAAGTGTAGTGCCTTGAATGTCTGCAAACAGATATTCATCAAAGAATATAAGAAATGCTTCCGCCAGTGTAAATACACCTATGTTGTATATTAAATAAGTTATGCCAAGCACAAATCCAAGAATTACGGCCACAATTGCAGTAAGTACAAGAAAAACAGGAAATGTTTTTCCATATGCTCCTTTTCCTAATTTGAATCCAACAAGAATACAGACACCCGCTAGAATCCCCGGGACAATACCATCTACCCAATTAGTAAGGCCGATAGTGTTGAAATAGACTATTTGGATAAACACAGCTACTGCCGCTCCAAGAATTGTAAGTAAATTTCCTGTAACATTGCTTTTAAGTTCCTTAGTGCTGGAATCATTCATTGAATACCCCTTCCTAATATAAATTTTGTCCAGTTGCCTACCATTACGATAAATTATATCAGAAAATAACAATACCTAGAACGTGTGCTGTGAAGGGTGGAAATAACGCTACTAACTACTTATACTACACGCTTTAATTTCAAGGGGCGTTTAGTAAGAAACTCTATCCCTTTATCCATTGTTGTTCGTGGGTGTGGATATATATCAATGTCCATCTCTAACGGCTCATCTATAAGATACAGCAGTCCTTTTTCAGTTCCGTTGTGTGAAATCGGCGAAAAAATTTCGTTATATTCAAGCATAGTCGGCTTTGTTGCAAATGCTTCAGCAAGTTCTTTCCACTGGGTTATTGTTTCACCCTCTCGCAAGATTTCAAACTCAACATTAGAACCGTGATACCAAGGCTTACGCATGTCAATCGGATAATCCATATCGCTCTCCTCTGTCAAAACATAAATTTTAAGCACGTACTACGCTTGCAGTGGTACATAAGTACGCTGTTCATTATAATTTTACCTCATGAATTTCTTGATTCGGTAGAAATCTGTACCGTGGCTTGAAAATTTGGGTTCTTTTGATTGAAAATATATCATCATCGTTACTGAACTGATAATTGAATCCCGCCAGCAAGTCACGCCCCAATAAATTCCTGAAATCTTGCTTTTCATCCATTATAATTTGAAATGGCCAATATTTACCTTCGTACTCAAATATATTGATTAAAGGTAACTGAACATATCCTGCATCTATTTTATTCCCGGCGGCCGTTGTTGGTTTATCTTTGTCCTCGAACACGATAGCATTTTTTTGAATCCAATCCATATCATACCCCAAACGCCACAACTCCGGTTTTGAAATGGTTGACGTATCAGCACCAGTATCCACTTTAAAACGCACAGGTAACATAGTCACAGCGTTTATTGGTTTTATGTCTATCGGAACATAGACCCTTCCAAATTCCGAAAATCCAATCTTATTCATAGTACACCACGTTTCCTATGGACGGATAAGGTTCTGTTAATGTACCATACATGGAAGCTACTCTTTGACCTTTATATTCATCCATAGATGCTTTCATCAAGTCCCTTTGGTCATCCGCAGTATAAATCACATACCCAAGGTCGTTGTCACATCGGTCAACAATTTCGGTTATAACCATCATAAAATATTTCGTTGGGTATTTTTTTACCGCATCCTTCGTGGTCATAATTTCGTTTGCTTCGATTTTTTCCAACATGGCAATTCCTCCCTGTTAATATAAATTTTCCATAAAGCGTTATTTACACCTTTCACAGCACACGTCCTATATTTTATCCGGGTTAAAAATAATCCCGATGTCCCCTTCTTCGTAGAGCATTCCCCCCAGCTCGGGGAGATAGCTGTAGGGCGTGGCCTTTTCGGGGGTGGCGTTTTGGGCGACGGCTTTGTAGCGGTCGATTTCCGTTTTGGGGCGGGGAATGTTGGAATGGCCGGTGTAAAAGGTGTCGAAGGGTAGGCTTTGGACGCGCTCCAGCATGGCGATGTAGTCGGCCATGGGTAGGCTGTCTTGCAGATAGAGCCACTGATGGGGGCCCAGGGCGTCGCTGACCAGGAGAACGCGCCGCTGGCGGACGAGCAAGCCTACGGAGCCGGCGGTGTGGCCTTCCAGGGCCACGGCTTCCACTTCCATGCCCCCCAGGTCGAAGACGCGGCCCACTTCCAGCGGGCCCAAGTCCCCGGAGCCTAAATGGATGAAGCTTTCGTGGTCGAGGGTGGGGGGGACGCGCTGGGCGTTATTTTCCAGTGCCCGGCGGCGGCCCGTGCGGGAGGTGTGCTTCCTGCACAGCACCTCGTCGGCGGGGTGGATTAACGCGCCGCCGAACTGTACCGCGCCGCAAGCATGGTCATAATGGCCGTGTCCCAGCACCACGGTTACGGGCAGACTGGTGATTTCAGCCACACACGCCCGCAACGGGCCGAAGCCGAAGGCGGCGTCGTATAGTATCGCTTCTTTTTCCCCCACCAACAGATAACAAAATACCCTGTCGGGCTCGCAAATGCTGTAAATCCCCTCATGAAGGGCTTTCACTTTGTAATAACTCATCCGGTTCCGCTCCTTTTCGCAAATAGATTCGCAGCCACCAGGCACCGGCGGCGGCAATGCGCAAGAAAAATATAATCCAAAAGGTATTGCGCAAGGCGGGCATATCGCCGCCCAGCAGACGGTACAAGGCCACCCCGGCCACGGGGAACACCGCATTGGAGGCCATGATGACGCAAGTATACAACGAAATGGATAAACTGCGATACTCCTTATCCACCACTTTCAGCAGGCATTGGAAAAAATTGAGGACAATGGTGGCGAAGCTCATATGGCCGATAAAATTGGCCACCAGAAAAACGGGTATCCCCATCCGTGTGGGTACGCTGAGGGCTAAAATCATGGCAATGGGGCACAGCGCAAGCCCTAAAATGCCAAAAGTCACCGGCTTTTCCACCCCATAGCGGGTATTTTTCTTGCTCCAAAAGGCCAGCGTAACCAACTGCGCCAACGTAGCCCCCACCCCGGTCAGCCCCAGCAGAAATTCGTTCATATGTAGGTAATTGGCTTGCCCGATGAAATACAGCGTCCAGTCCAAATGCCAGGAGATATGGAAAAACAACGCCACCGCCACAAAGCCGATGAAGGGCTTGCTCCGCCTCATGCGGTTCACGGCGGTTTTGAACTGAGCAAGGGAAACGCGCCGGGGCTCAGCGGGCATGGTGGCCTTGATTTGACGCAGGAAAATGGCGTTGGCTACGAGCAAAGTCCCCACCAGCAAATAAAAAATCTGATGCACCAGAATTTTTCCTTCATGGGTGGGGACAGCGGCCAAAATGCCCCCGCTGACCAGCGGCAAGCAAATGGAAATAATCATGGTGATGCGCGCCCGGAAGGTAAGCACCGCGTTTCGCTTGTCCGCTTCCACCACCTCGGGGAAATAAGCTTGCCACGATAAGTTGTACATCGCCGTAGACACATTGCCCAAGGCGATGAAGCCCAGGAAGAAATACACCGTATGTACCGGAATAAACGCCGCCAGCCCACCCAGCACAAAAAATAGCGCGGCCATCAGCAGTGACCCGGAAAGCATCCGCCGCTTGTTGAGCAGACTGTCCGCAAACAGCCCCGCGGGAATCAAAAGCACTAAATTTATTATCTGGGGCAGGAACTGGAGCAGACTCAGCTGAAACGCCCCCGCCCCCAGCCGCAGGGCAAAAATATTATGGTTGTTCGCGGCGATGCTGATGGCACCCATGAGCAATAGGCCGTCTATGCCATACTTTACGGCATGGGGGTTTCCATCGACAAAGGCCCTGACCCGGGCGGTTAGCAATTTTAACATAGGGGGAATTATACCACAGAAGCATTGCGGAAAAAGCGCGCGCAGGTGTCTACCTTTTTTGCCAGAGCGTAGTATAATGTCCTGGGAGGTGGATAATGGAAATTAAATTGGACGGCATGTTACCAGACTATCCCGCTTTTGAAGAAGGGATTAACCGTGCGCCCAGCCGGGGATTTCGGCTAACGGGCGCGCAAGCGGAAACGGCTTTGCGAAACGCCCTTAGATATGTGCCGGCGTGCTGGCATGAGGTGCTGGCCCGGGAATTTATGGAGGAGCTGGTCACCTATGGCCGGATTTACGGGTACCGCTTCCGGCCGGCGGGGCGCATTTATGGCAAGCCGGTGGAGGCGTATCGGGGCCGGTGCCTGGCGGGCAAGGCTTTTCAGGTGATGATTGACAATAATCTGGACTTTGAAACGGCTTTGTACCCCTACGAGCTGGTGACATACGGGGAGACGGGGAGCGTCTGCGCCAATTGGATGCAGTACCGGCTGATTGTGCAGTACTTGGAGGTGCTGACCGAGGCACAGACTTTGGTGATTTCCAGCGGGCATCCCTTGGGGCTGTTTCCGTCGAAAAAGGACGCGCCCCGGGTGATTATTACCAACGCTTTGATGGTGGGCATGTTTGACAATATCGGGGATTGGGAAATCGCCCAGCAGATGGGGGTGGCCAATTATGGGCAGATGACCGCCGGAGGCTGGATGTACATTGGCCCCCAGGGCATTGTGCACGGCACATATAATACACTGCTGAACGCGGGCCGCTTGAAGCTTGGGCTTTCCATAGACCAGGATTTGAGCGGTATTTTATTTGTGTCCAGCGGGCTGGGCGGCATGAGCGGCGCGCAACCCAAGGCCATGGAGATTGCCGGTGGCGTGGCCATCGTAGCGGAGGTGGATGGTGCCCGGATACAGACCCGCCACGCCCAGGGCTGGGTGCGCAAAGTCAGCGGCGACCCGGGCGAGGTGTTCACCATTGCGGCGGAGCATATAAATAGGAAGGAACCCATGTCCATCGCCTACCACGGCAATATCGTGGACTTGCTGGAATACGCGGTGGAAAATAACATTCACATTCCCCTACTCTCCGACCAGACCTCCTGCCACAATGTATATTCCGGCGGGTACTGCCCGCGCATTCCCTTCGAAGAGCGTACCCGTATGCTGGCCTCCGACCGGGAGAAATTCGCCGCGCTGGTGGACGAAGCCCTGCGCACGCATATCCGGCTGATTCAAATACTGGCCGGGCGCGGGACTTATTTCTTCGATTACGGGAACGCCTTTTTGAAGGCCGTGTACGACGCCGGGGTAAAGGAAATCTCGAAGAACGGCGTGGACGAGAAGGACGGCTTCGTTTTCCCCTCCTACGTGGAGGACATTTTGGGGCCGGAGCTGTTTGACTACGGCTACGGGCCTTTCCGCTGGGTGTGCCTGAGCGGCGACCCCGAGGATTTGCGCAAAACCGACGCCGCCGCCATGGCTTGCATCGACCCGGACCGCCGGGCCCAGGACCGGGACAATTACATCTGGGTGCGGGACGCGGAGAAAAATAAAATGGTGGTGGGCACCCTGGCCCGTATCCTGTACCAGGACGCGGAGGGCCGCACGAAGATTGCTCTGCGCTTCAATGAAATGGTGAAAAACGGCGAGGTAGGCCCCATCATGCTGGGGCGCGACCACCATGATGTGTCCGGCACGGATTCCCCCTTCCGGGAGACATCCAATATCAAGGACGGCAGTAATGTGATGGCCGATATGGCCACCCAATGCTTCGCCGGGAACGCCGCACGGGGCATGAGCCTCGTCGCCTTGCACAACGGCGGCGGCGTGGGCATCGGCAAGTCCATTAACGGCGGCTTCGGCATGGTGCTGGACGGCTCAGACACAGCCGCACAAATCATCAAGACCGCCATGATGTGGGACGTCATGGGCGGCATCGCCCGGCGTGCCTGGGCACGGAATGAAAATTCCATCGCCACGGCAATGGAATATAACCGGAACTACAGCAACCAGGGGCATATCACTTTGCCGTATACAGCGGATGACGCGCTGGTACGGACGATTATTGGAGGTCACACATGGTAAAGATTATCGAATGCATCCCCAATTTCAGCGAGGGGCGGCGGGAGGAAATCATTGAAGGGCTGGCCGGTGTTGCCCGGGGCGTGGCGGGGGTCACGCTGTTGGATTATTCCGCCGACGCCAGCCACAACCGCTCGGTGTTTACGCTGATGGGCGACCCGGAGGGCATCAAAACCGCCGCCATCGCTTTGGCGAAATTCGCGGCGGAGCATATTGACTTGACCCGGCACGAGGGCGAGCATCCCCGGATGGGTGCCACAGACGTGATTCCCTTCGTGCCGATAAAGGGTGCCACCATGGCGGATTGTATCGCCATCGCCAGGGAAGTGGGCGAAACCCTTGCCCGCGAGGTGAAAATCCCGGTATTTTTGTACGAGGAGGCCGCCACCAAGGAGACCCGCCGCAACCTGGCCACCGTTCGCAAGGGGCAATTCGAGGGTATGGCGAAGAAGCTGGCCAAGGCCGAATGGAAGCCAGATTTCGGCGATTGTGCCCCCCACCCCACCGCCGGGGTGACAGCCGTGGGTGCGCGGATGCCGTTGATTGCCTTCAATGTGAACCTTTCCACCAGCGATGTGAAGATTGCCGATAACATCGCCAAGGTGGTGCGCGGCTCCGGCGGCGGGCTGAAATACTGCAAGGGCATCGGTATTTTGCTGGAAGAACGCAACATTGCCCAGGTTTCCATGAACATGGTCAACTACGAGGGGACGCCCCTGTACCGCGCCGTGGAGCTGATTAAAGCGGAAGCGAAACGCTACGGCGTGCATGTCATCGGGACGGAGCTGATTGGCCTGGCCCCGGTGAAGGCTCTCGTTGACAGCGCGGAATATTACTTACAGCTGGAGGATTTTGACTACGGTAAGCAGGTCTTGGAAAATCATCTATGGTAGAGCTGCGTATTGCGAATATCGGTCTGCTGGCCACGCCGGAGGGAAGCAGTGCGCGGCGCGGTGCCGGGCAAGATAAAATCCGGCTGGTAAAAAATGCCGTCATCGGGGTGACAAAGGGGAAAATTGTCTACGCGGGCGACGGGGAAAACGCGCCCGCCGGCATAGCGGAGTATGACGCGGGGGGACGGCTGGCCACGCCGGGGCTGGTGGACGCCCACACCCATTTGGTCTTCGGCGGCTTTCGCCAGCATGAGCTTGAATATAAACTGGCGGGCATGGCTTACTTGGACATTTTGCGCTCGGGGGGTGGCATTCTTTCCACGGTGGAGGCCACCCGCGCCGCCACGCGGGACGCGCTCTATAATAAAAGCGCGGCCTTCCTGGACGCCATGCTGGCCCACGGCACCACCACCGCAGAGATAAAATCCGGGTACGGATTAAACCTCGAAACCGAGCTGAAACAACTGGCGGTCATCAACGATTTGCAAAAAAAATACAGCGTTGTGCCCACCTTCATGGGGGCCCACGCCGTCCCCAAGGAATACGCGGGCAACCCGGACGCCTACGTGGACTATATAATTGAAGCGATGCTACCCACCGTGGCCGAAGGCGGACTGGCGAAGTATTGCGATATTTTCTGCGAAAAATCGGTCTTTGACATTGCCCAGTCCCGGAAAATATTAGAAGCGGCGCGGGGGCACGGGCTACAGCTCAAAATCCACGCCGACGAAATCGAGCCCATGGGGGGCGCGGGGCTGGCGGCGGAAATGGGAGCGGTTTCCGCGGAGCATCTTTTACAGGCCAGTGATACGGATTTGTCCGCCATGGCCCAGGCCGGAACCATTGCCGTGCTTTTGCCCGCCACCAGCTTTTATCTGGACAAAAACTACGCCCGGGCGCGGGCCATGGTGGAGAAAAGCATTCCCGTAGCCGTCGCCTCGGATTTCAACCCCGGCTCCAGCCCCAGCTACAACATGCAATTTGTCCTCAACCTGGCTTGCCTGAAGCTCAAATTGTCCCCCGCCGAAGCCCTTACCGCCGCCACCCTCAACGCCGCCGCCGCCATCGGCTGCGCAGACACGAAGGGCAGCCTCGAAGCGGGCAAGGACGCAGACATCGTGCTGTGGGATTGCCCAGACATAAACTTCTTGTTTTACCGCTACGGCAACAATCAAGTGCATAAAGTGTTCAAGGAGGGGGCGTTAATTTAATTCACCACCATGGAGTAAAAGCCCGCGTGGAAGGGGTGAAGCGGGGTAAATGGGCCGCGCTGGCACTCGTTGCGGGATGATTGGCTCTGTCGGAGAAGTGGTTGCGTTGGTCTTGTTTCACAAGCCTCAACGCCAACCACGTAACTCCGCCATTCGCCACTAATCACGCAACTTCGCGAGACGCGCTTACCCGTCCACCCCGCTTCACCCCACCACGCTCCCTACTCGCAGGTATGTGGTGAGTAATTTATCTTTCACACTACCCCACCCCGCAACTTGCGAGCGTTAGTGGGTAATGAAATTACTCTGTCACGTTGATTGCGTATTTCTTGTTCCGTGGGAGGGGGTGGGTGAATGCGCAAGCGCGTCTCGCGGGAAGGCGAAATTAACGGCGAATGGGCGGCTTAGTACTCGGCGTTGAGGCTTCGGAGAAGACCAACGCGAGTACTTGCCGCACAGAGCCGTTCATGAGCATTCCCGTGCTAGCGCGGCGCATTCACCCACCCCCTCCCACGGGAGCACAATAGAACGCAAACAGCAATGCCATAACAAATTTAATTAACGTTTCAAGGAGGGTTCGTCATGTTGACAGGATTAAAGGTAAGTGAATTTATTAATCGGGTGGCCTCCGATTCTCCCGCCCCTGGCGGCGGCTCGGTGGCGGCGGTGACGGCGGCTCAGGGCATCGCCCTCACCCGCATGGTGGCCTTGCTCACCGTGGGCAAGAAAAAATACGCCCAGTACGACGCCCTCATGGGCGAGATTTCCGCCAAGGCCGAGGTGCTGGCCAACAAGCTCACGGCGTATGTAGACAAGGACACGGAAGCCTACAACGGCGTGTCTGCGGTGTTTGCCCTGCCGAAAAATACCGACGAGGAAAAAAAGGCCCGCTCCGCCGCCATGCAAACAGCACTAAAGGCCGCCGCCGCCGTCCCCTTCGAGGTGATGGAGCTGTGCGTGGAGGCGTTGAAGCTCACGGAGGAAGCCGTGGGCAAGTCGAATACCAACGCCGCCTCGGATTTGGGCGTGGCCGCGCTGAATATAGGCGCGGGAGCCATGGGCGCGTGGCTGAACGTGAAAATCAATCTGGCGGGTATAAAAGACGCGGATTTCACCGCCCGATACGGCCAGCAGGGTGCTACGCTGGACAAGGAGGCCCAGGCGATTTCCGCACGTATCTATGAGCAAATTTTAACGTCCTTGGAGGGATAACATGCTAGCCATCACCCCCGACGAAGTCCTCACTTTGCCCGAGCTGATGGCGGTAGCCCGCAACGGCGAGAAAGTAACGCTTCACCCCCGCACCATTGCCGTCATCGAAAAATCCCGCGCCACGGTGGAGCGGATGGTACGCGAAGGGCATATCGTCTATGGCATTACCACGGGCTTTGGCAGTTTTTATAACAAGACTATCGGCCCGGAGGAAACCCACGCGCTACAGCGCAACCTGATAGAAAGCCACGCCTGCGGGGTGGGCAAGCCCCTGCCCGTGGACGTGGTGCGGGCCATGATGCTACTGCGGGTGAAATCCCTGTCCCAGGGCTATTCGGGGATTCGGCTGTCCACCTTGGAGACTTTGCTGGCCATGCTGAACAAGGGCGTCGTCCCTTTGGTGCCGGAGAAGGGCTCCTTGGGGGCCAGCGGGGATTTGTGCCCGTTGTCTCATATGATTCTTCCCATGCTGGGGAAGGGCGAGGCGTATTATCAAGGGGATTTGCTGGCGGGGCAGGAAGCCATGTCCCGCGCCGGCATCCCATTAATCGAGCTGGAGGCCAAGGAAGGGCTGGCCCTGAATAATGGGACGCAGTGCATGACCGCCATCGGCGCGTTGGCGGTGCATGACGCGCTATATCTATTGGAAACGGCGGAGCTTTCCGCCGCTTTGTCTTTGGAAGCCCTCAACGGGCGCATCGACGCCTTCGATGCCCAAATTCACGAAACACGCCGCCAGGACGGGCAGAAAATCAGCGCGGCGCGCATACGTGCCCACACGGCGGGGTCGTCCTTTTTGTATGAGCTGGGCACGGATATGAAGCATTCCCGGGTGCAGGACGCCTACGCCCTGCGCTGTGTCGCCCAGGTGCACGGGGCGAGCCGGGACGCCATCAACTATGTAGCTTCGGTAATCCATAAGGAAATGAACGCCGTTACGGACAATCCCCTCATCATCGGCGAGGAGGCCATTTCCAGCGGCAATTTCCACGGCCAGCCCGTGGCGTTGGCCATGGATTTCCTGGGCATCGCCCTTGCGGAGCTGGCCAACATAGCCGAGCGGCGGCTGGAGCGCATGGTGAACAAGGATTTATCCAACGGCCTGACCCCCTACCTCACCGACGAGGGAAAGGGCGGCTTGCATTCCGGTTTTATGTTGGTACAATATGCGGCGGCGGCTCTAGTTTCCGAGAATAAAATACTGGCGCACCCCGCCAGCGTGGATTCCATTTCCAGCTCCAACAACCAGGAGGACCATGTTTCCATGGGGACCATCGCGGCACGCAAAGCCACGGAAATACTGGAAAACACCCGCCAAGTCATTGCCATGGAGCTGTTGACGGCGGCCCAAGCCATCGACCTGCGCCGCAGAGGCGTGGGGCGCGGAGGCTTGGACGAGCGCGAACGCCCAAAGTGGCAAAAAGGCGCGGCCCTGCCCACACATTTGGGCGCGGCAACACAAGCCCTGTACAATAAAATCCGCCAGCGCGTCCCCGCCATGCTGGAAGACCGGGTCATCGCCCCAGACATCGCCACTGTTACACAGATAATAAAATTGGAGGAAGTCCTATGAAGTATGTTCCCGAGCCCTTTCGCATTAAAATGGTGGAAAAAATCAAGCCCCTCACCCGTCAGGAACGGGAGGCGCGCATCCAAGCCGCGAATTATAATCTCTTTGGCTTGCACGCGCAGGACGTGTACATCGACTTGCTCACCGACTCCGGCACGGGTGCCATGAGCTCCGACCAGTGGGCGGGGATTATGCAAGGCGACGAAGCCTACGCCGGCTCCAAGAGCTATTATCATTTAATCGACGCGGGGAAGGACATCTTCGGCTATGATTTCATCCAGCCGGTGCATCAGGGCCGCGCCGGAGAAAAGGTGCTTTTCCCGCTATTTCTGGGCAAGGGGAAGTACGCCATTTCGAATACCTTCTTCGACACCACCCGCGCCCATGTGGAGCTGGCCGGAGCCCGCGCCATCGACTGCGTGGTGGAGGCGGCCAAAAACCCCGCCGTCCGCGCCCCCTTCAAAGGAAACATGGACACCGCCAAGCTGGAACAGCTCATCAACGAGCTGGGCGCGGAAAACGTGGGGCTGGTGGTGCTGACCATCACCAACAATTCCGCCGGGGGCCAGCCCGTTTCCATGGAAAATATAAAGACCACCGCGCAAATATGTAAAAAATATAACCTGACCCTGGAAATCGACGCCGCCCGCTTCGCGGAGAACGCCTATTTCATCAAGCGCGACGAGCCGGGCTACGGGGACAAATCCCTCCAAGACATCATCCGGGAGATGTTCAGCCACGGGGACATTTTCCATATGTCCTCCAAGAAGGACGCCATCGTCAACATGGGCGGCATCCTTGGGGTGAAGGACGCCGCCCATCCCATCATCGCCGGCATCAAGGCCCATTGCATCTCCTACGAAGGCTTCTACACCTATGGCGGCATGTCCGGCCGGGACATGGAAGCCCTGGCCATCGGCCTGTACGAGGGCACGGAGGAGGATTTCCTGCGCTACCGCATCGGCCAGGCCGAATACCTGGCCGCCCAGCTGGACACAGCCGGCATCGTCTACCAAAGCCCCGTGGGCGGCCACGGCCTGTTCATCGACGCGGCGGCCCTTTTCCCCCACATCCCCTATACCGAATTTCCCGCCCAGGTGCTGGCCATCGAGCTGTACAAGGAGGCCGGCATCCGCACCTGCGACATCGGCAGCTTCATGCTGGGCAACGACCCGGACACGGGCGTCCAGCTCCAATCCGACTTCGAGTTCACCCGCTTCGCCATCCCCCGCCGGGTATACACCCAGGCCCATTTCGACATCATGGCCGAGGCCCTCATCGCAATAAAAGACCGCGCCCATACCATCGAGCGCGGCATGAAAATCACCTGGGAACCACCTATTCTGCGGCATTTTCAGGCAAAGCTGGCGTATGTGTAAATGACTTTCACTGGGTATATATAGATGGGCGTTGGCTGTCTATGTGGAAAGTCTTAGCCTTTGTCAAGGATATGTTCAGTCCATTTAATATTGCTTGTAAAGCAAACATTCAGCCATATTTTATAATCAAGTTCGGAAAAGGCTTGTGCGAAACGACTCCGCAACTGGTCTTGTTCTGTTAGCGAAGCCAACTGTGAGCCTCCTTTAATAACATAGTCAATTTCAACAATGACTTTGTTTCCGACTTTCCCCAATCGTAGAACCTTATCAGAAAAATCATAACCATTATTGATTTGCTCTATTTTTTCGGTAATGGCATTAGCAATATCATCTGATGGGCTTGTCTGCATTAGTTCTCTCATGCACTCCCTCATTCCAGTAATAGGGGATAGGGCAAAAATCAGCATGAGGATAACCGCTAATATAGGGTCAATATACGGGGTGATTCCGCTGATGGGGGTTAGGTTCAATACCCATGCAATGCTAAACCCAAGCACTATACCAACGCCGACCATTACGCTAAACTTCCATGCAATAATGGTCGCCATCACAAGAGGGCTTGGGTTCTTTTTCGCCAACGAACTAAAATAGCGATATACGCAGACGTTAAAAATAACAGAGAACACACCAAACAGGATACTTGATGTTACTTGTATCTCGTGATTCCCTCCTGCAAATAGCATTTGTACGCTGTTTACAATAATCACAACACAAACCGCAAGCAAAAATATGTTATTTGGGATGCCAACAAAGGGTTCCAATGTTTCTTTGCCGAATGGATATTTTTTTGAATTTCTTTTGCTAATAAATTTAATCACAAATAGATTTACGATTGCAAGGGGAGCGGCACTCAAATTGGAAATCCCCTCTGCCATAATCGTTTGTGATGAAACTAAAATACCCGTAACTAATGCGATTAAAGCGTAAGTAATTACGATTGCCACGTTAATCGTCAACATTTTTTGGGTTAGGGCTTCCGTGGCTGATTTTTCCTTTTTTGTAACTGAATCTTGCATTTTACTACCTCCACTTGAAATTTTTTGATGTAAGTATACAATAGCATGTGAGGTAGATTTGTGAAGAAGGCACTTATTTGTGCCGTAGTTACCAAAAGGAAACCATTGGGGGTTTATCATGAAAAAACTAAAAAAAGAGTTGCCATCATGCCCTGTGCAAATCACTTTGTCCCTTATAGACAACAAGTGGAAAGTGCTTATCATTGGTGAAATTTTATTTGAGGGTACACAGCGTTTCAGCGAATTAAGAAAAGCCTTGCCCGCTATCTCTCAAAAAGTGTTAACGCAAAATCTCCGTTCAATGGAAGATGATGGGCTAATCGTGCGCAAAGTTTTTGCGGAAGTTCCTCCTCGTGTAGAATACTCCATAACTGAATTAGGGAATAGCTTGCGCCCTGTCATAGATTCCATGATGACATGGGGAGAGGAATACAGGGCAAAAATCAGCGAGTAGCAAAAGGCTTCTCCCTCGAAAAAGGGTAGAAGCCTTTTTTTCAGCCAGTAAAATTTTATAGCCGAATAAAACGGGCATGGGCGGCGGCGTAATTGCATGTGGCTTACGTATGTCACCCTTTCAAGCCTAATACCGGACAAATTCTCAGACATTTTCTGAACAAATGTCCGGTTGCTTTGTTGTAAACTACCCCCAAGCCAAGAGGGCACCCCCCGCGGGCAACATAGGATTTTCATGCCTTGGACTTGTAAAAACCAATCCAACACCGCGTATATTCACACGCGTGGCGGTGCCGGTGCGGTTTGTTCCTTTCAAAGCCAAGGCCCTTGATTATCCACACGGAACCGCCGCTTTACCGTTCATGCACTACACGGGGATTTCCACGGCCCAAAAGCCGCCTGTACAGACGCGTATACCATGAAGGGTCCCGGTAGAGAGGCCAACCGTGGGCAACACCAGCACCGCAAGATTATGATTTTATTTCAAGCACGTCCTTGTGTGTCCATTCAAGGCGTGCTTTTTTTGCAGAAAATACGAACCCTTGGAGGGAGCCATGAAAATCTAGGATTTATTATATGAAGGGTACTTTGGAAAACAGAGTACACTAAAATATACTCAACTGCCCTGTTTGCGGTAAAACATCGGTTTTGAGTGGAAGCGCGAAAGGGGGTCAATGCATTTTTCAGATGGTGGGGTTTTGTTCTTGTGGAGAATGTTTTTGATTTTACAGGAGCGAAGCCCCGCTAATTTTTTTATTCTCCGAAGGGGCGTGCAACAGTTTCGACTTGGCGATACTGTATAAGATAATATGTAGTGACCTCAAGTTTGCAAGAACGTGGATTTACCTATAAATTACAGGAATTACCGCAAGCAAAAGGAGGTCACTACAATGACAAGAATAATCTATGTTGGCATGGATGTCCACA
>Ga0209755_10001930_pt1 | contig 30060 bp, 36 predicted proteins | sample TergutCo191P1_FD_187301 | JGI IMG/M metagenome (GOLD analysis project Ga0209755, IMG submission 187301) | Cornitermes sp. P1 segment gut microbial communities from Petit-Saut dam, French Guiana - Co191P1 (SPAdes) (version 2) | ecosystem: Host-associated > Arthropoda: Insects > Digestive system...
TGCGTTTCGGGGGCTTTTTCGCCTTTGCAAAAGCAAGGCCGTTGCGCCATGCGCAACTTGCGGGGCGGCTGTGTTCTCTTGCTTTTTGCTTTTTGTTCGCCGGCGCGTTCAATCAGGGGTGGATTTGCAATGCTGCTTAAATACAAACCCAAACAGGACCACCTCAAGATCGTCCCGCTGATCCCGGTGTCCGATGCCGCGAAGAAAGTGAAGCTTACAAGAAATCAGGTACAGCTTCTTCCCGGAACCAACGAGGTCACCGACGACGAATGGATCGTCATGAAGGATCACCTCAAGAGGGATCTGGACGATAAAATCATCGTCCCCATTGAAAAAAAGGTTGCGGCTTCCAAAAGGGCGCCCGAAGGCAAGGCCAGGAACCTTACGGAAATGCCCACCTCCGAGGCCATTGTTCTTGTTGAAAACTGCAACAGCCCCGAGACGCTGACGAAGTGGCACAGGGAGGAAGCCCGCGACGAGGTTCGCGTTCACATCGTCGAAAGGATGGGCGAACTGAAAATGGACGTCCCGAAGCTCAAGGCCGATTCCGACGATGATGAGGACGAGATCGGGGATAACGGCAACGGCGGCGGCGATGAAAAGGAACTCGGCGAAATGACCGTCGCGGAACTGAAAGCCTACGCCGCCGAAAAGGGCATCACGGTTTCCGGGAACAAGGATGAAATCCTTGCCGCCATCATGGAGGCCGAGAGGAGCTAATGGGATTAAGCCCTGCGGAAATAATCAAAGCCGTCTGCCCGGATCTGTCGAACAGCGCATTGCTGGACACCTTTCTTGCAATGGCGGCGGAGAGCCTTTCCGCCGGCTTCTTCGGAGCTATGTACAACCATGCGGTCGCATACAAGGCGGCGCATTTGTTCACGTTGATGGACGCGGAATCAGGCGCCGCAAGCGCGATACAGAACATCGGCGGCGGAGCGCCGGTAGCGTCCATGTCGGAGGGAGGTTTGTCGGTGTCGTTTGCGCAAAACGCCGCCGACGATTCGGCTCTCGGAAGCACGAAATACGGGAAGATGCTTCTGGGCATCATGAAAGGCCGTCCGACAATGGGCATTAACAGCGCAGGGCGAAGCCGGTTCTAAGGAGCGGAAAGTGAAAAAAGGCAAGCGCAGGTATGCGACGAAAATCAAACAGCCGCAGACGGTCGGCGGCGTAATGCTTGCGCCGGAAGGCGGCGATCTTTCCCATGCGGAATATGAGGCCGTGGAAAAGGATGTTTACGGCGCAACGTTGCTGAAACATGGAATGATTGCGTTCGCTGATTGCTCAGGAAAGGATATTTCTTCCGACGACCCTGCCGACGGCAGTTCGGACGCAGCGAAGGATTAAGCCATGGCAAAAGGCTATGCCGACACGGACAAAGGCATGAAGGATATTCTCGCGGAGATGGGAAAGCTGCAATCCATGTGCGTCAAGGTCGGCATCACCGAGGACAAAGGGAATAAACCGCATGGCGAGGGAGAAGGCGGCCCGACAATCTTGCAGATAGCGCATTGGAACGAATACGGAACGGTCAGCGGAATACCCTCGCGCCCTTTCATCAGGGGCTTTGCCGACAGCAAGCGCGAGGAAATTGCGAAAATGCAGGCGGGTTTTATTAAACTCGTAACCGGCAGCAAGATGACGGCGGAGGAAGCCATAGACGCACTAGGCAGGTACGGAATGGAAGGCGTCCAGAAATACATGGAAACAGGTTCCTTCACTCCGAACGCGGCAGCCACCGCAAAACGCAAGGGCAGCAGCCGTCCTCTAATTAACGAGGGCACGCTGCAAGGGGCGATAGGGTACGAAGTTATTAAGGAACCCGTCGGCGCGGTGGGCAGTATATGAGCCTATTCAGAAACATCGCCCTTGTCAGGCGCAGAAGAACCGGAGGAGCCCATGTCCAAGGCCGGTGGAAGCCGGGCGAGCCAAGCGACGAGGCTTTCAGGGGGTCGTGGCAGCCGGCCAGTGGCAAGACCCTTGAGCTGCTTCCGGAGGGGAAGCGCATCCGCGAGGTCTACAGATGCTTTGCCCCGATATCGCTGGACTTCCGCCCCGCAGACGCGCACGGCGACGAGGAGGCGGACACGGTCGTCATGCGCGGCGCGGAATACGAAGTGACGACGGCCTCCAGATGGGACAACGGCATGCTGTCCCACTGGGACCTGCTTTGCACGAGACCCAAGGAAGGCAGGAAATGACGGAGCGCGATTGCGTCATGAAGGAGCTTTACGAATTTTTCGAGGAGATCCTTCTTGACAGCGGCATTAACGACGTTTCGCTGATCTACCACGGAGAAAGCGGCACGAGGCCGAAATCGCCGTTCCTGGCGCTGGAGTTCCGCTCGCTCGTCAGCCTTGGGATGCCGGAGAAGGGCATGGTAAGGATTGGCAAGGACGGAAGCGAGACGCAGCGCATAACGCAGCACATGCGGCAGCACATGACGATGCACGGCCACGGCGAGCGGGCCGTCGCCGCGCTGGAAACGGTAAAGGCGCAGCTAAACGTCGACCTATGGATCGACAGGCTTCGGCTTCGCGGGCTGGTCATCCCGCAGGCAATGGAGAGCGTCGAAAGCTCGACCGCCTTCGAGACGGAATGGGAAAAGGGGGCGAGCTTCGATTTTGACCTGACGTATCCACGGGTTACCGTGACCAGCCCTGGATACATCGAGAACGTGGAACTCAGCCCGAATTTTGTTCGGGATGAATAATTTTGCAGGAGGGAAAGCATGGCGGATCAACTTGACAACATCGTCAAAGTCACGATAACCAGGCAGACTTCGGTGCCGTCGATGGCATCGTTCAGCGAGCACTTGGTCGCGTTCGAGGCTGACGGCTTCGACGCGATACTGGACGGGAGCGGGAACCCGGTGTTCTCGGCAGACAGGCGCGTGAGGATTTTCACGAGGGGCGAGATCTCGGCTCTTCCCGAGACTTCCTTCGCCCGCCGCGCCGCTCAGGCGCAGTTCTCCCAGTCCCCGCACATCGGGCGGATCTACGTCGGGCTCAAGCTGGCCAGCGAGTCATGGACGGCGGCGCTCGACGCGATCTACGCCGAGAACAGCGACTGGTACGCGCTTACCGTTTCCACCCGCGTCATGGCCGACCAGCAGGCCGTCATCGGCTGGGTCGCCATGAAGGAGCGGCTGTGCATAGTCGCAACCTCCGACCCGAATGCCGTGGACGCGGACACCGGCGACATCGGGGCGTGGGCGCACTTGAACAATCACGACCGCGCAGCCGTGTTCTACCACCCCGACGTAGGCGTGACGAACGGCGAGCCCGACCCCGCGCCGGAGGCGGCGTACTTCGGCTACATGCTCACGAAGCAGCCGGGCGGCGCGACGTGGGCGCTTAAGGGCCTTACCGCCGTTCCGACCTACGAGCTTTCCGCCGAGCAGAAGCTAAGGGCGGCGGCGAAGAACGTAACCACGTACATGAGGGCGGCTGGCCTTCCGATCACGTCCGACGGCAGGGTGGCCAGCGGCGAGTTCATCGACGTGATCCACGGCATCGACTGGCTGCGCGCGAGGATACAGATTCTCGTCTTCACCCCGATGGCGCAGATGGACAAGATCCCCTTCACCGATGAGGGCGTGCAGATCATAGTCTCGCAGTTGCGGGCCGCGCTCGACGAGGGAGTTCGGGTTGGTCTGCTGGCATCTTACGACATCGAGTACCCGGAGGTCGCCGAGGTCGCGGCCGATTTCAGGGGCGAGAGAACCCTGCCCGACGTCAACTTCACCGCGGTTTTGGCCGGGGCGATTCATCGCACCATAATCAACGGCACGGTAACGCTGTAATTTTCAGGAGGATAACATGGCAGCAAATCGCAACGTAACAACGTACGACCCCAAAAAGGTCATCATCACGTTCGGCGGGATTCCCATCAGCGGCTTCGCCAACGGCACGTTCATAAACGTCACCCCCAGCTCCGACCGGTTCTCAAAGGTGGTCGGAGCGGACGGCGAGGTTTCCCGCTCCAAGAGCGCCGACAACACCCACGAGGTAACGATAACGCTGTTGCAGTCGAGCCTCTCCAACCAGTACCTGTCGGGCATCGAGAGCTTGGACAGGATCACGAGCAAGGGGATTCTTCCCCTGACCGTAACCGACCTGAACGGCGGCTCCCTGAAATTCTGGCCGCAGGCGTGGATAACGACGGATCCCGATCTTGGGTACGCCGCGGAGCAGACCGACCGGGTATGGACGTTCAACACCGGACAGGTGGCCGCCAGCAACACCGGCGCCACGCTGAAATAACGCGCAGGGAGGGATAAAAAATGATTAGCGGCAAGGTCAAAAAGAAAACCGTTGACGGCGTTCAGTTCATGGTCGCCCCGTTTCCCGTTACGGAGGCGCTTAAGATAAAAATGCTCCTGGCGAGAACCTTAGGCCCGACCCTCGGCGAAATGGCCGGCGCGGTCGGGGGTCTGAAAAACGCGTCTAGCATCGGGGACATGGCGGTTGACGGAAACGCTCTTTCCGGCGCGCTGGAAAAACTCATAGGGCCGCTGGGCGAGGATCAGTTTCTCGCACTGATAGAGCGTCTTTTCCAGAACGTCAGCGCGGTATACGCGCCCGAGGGCGGGTCGCAGACGCAGATATCCTTCGGGGCGGGAAACTTCGCCGTCGCGATGGAGGTCGTCTTCTCCGGCCGGATATTCTCAATCTACCCCGTCATCCTCCTAGTGCTGGAGGCTAACTTCCCCGATTTTTTCGGCAGGGTGGTTCGAGGTATTGGGAGCCTAGTCCCGTCAACAAATACCTCCGGGCCGGAAACGCCGAACGCAGCCGACGGCTTGAGCGCCTCGGGGAAGTAGGAAAGCTCGATCCGGAAATCGAGGGGGAATTCCTAATCTGGCGTTTGTGGAAAGAGCGGGTCGCGTCCCTGCGGGAGCTTCGCGAGGAGTACACCTACGAGGACGCGCTGAAAGCGAACGCCGTGCTGGACATGTACGCCGACATTGACGCGGCGATGGAAACAATGGCGGAGCAGGAACGGCCGAAGCCCAAAGGATCCCGAGCGTGATAGTCAGAGAACTGGTAACCCTGCTGGGCTTCAAAATGGACGACGCCCCGCAGAGAAGATACGACAAGCAGCTTGACGCGACCAAGGAAAGAACCAACGCGCTCGCGACGGCGACGAAGGGCATCGGCCTCGCGTGGAAGATTGCCGCCGCAGCCGTCGGCGTCGGGTTCGGCTGGATAAGCAAGAACATCCTTTCGGCTGCCGGGCAGATGGAAACCTACCGGATGCAGCTCGAGACCTTCGCCGGAAGTGCGGACGCCGCCGCCTTGACGCTGGAAAATTTGCGGAACTCGGCCGCCGGGCAACTGTTCAGCACCGGAAGCCTTGTTTCCGCCCACAACCAGCTTCGGCTTCTTGGCATGTCCGCCGAATCGACCGGCGCGATGGTGGGCGCGCTCGGCGACATTGCCAACGGCAGCGAGGCTAACTTCAACGCCTTGAGCAACGCGCTTGTCCGCGCCTCGGCCGAGGGGAAGGTCAACGAAAGAACCCTGCGCCAGCTCGCCCAGGCCGGCTTCGGCGTCCAGGACATGGCGCACGGGCTTGGGATGTCCGAGCAGCATCTTATGTCTATGGTCGCCGCCGGCAGGATAGGCTTCGACGATCTTACCCGAGCGATGCAGAACTCCACCAAGGAAGGCGGCAGGTTCTACCAGAACGCCGCGCGCCAGGCGCAGACGCTTAACGGAAGCATACGGATACTGCGGAACACGCTGTTCGACATCGGCGAGGCGATAGGAAGCAACGTCCTGCCGAGAATAGTTGACCTGATAAACCGGCTGACAAATCTTTTGCGCCTTGGAAGCGACGGCCTTGTCAGTTTCGGCACGAGGGCGTTCGACAGGCTGCTCACGGCGCTGGCGAGGGTCTACCTGTTTTTCCGTATTCTGGAAATTCGCATGAGGCAGTTCGGCGGAGCCTTCGCCCCGTTCAAGGCGCTGTTCGGGGGATTTTCGTCGTTCATCTCCGGCGTGATCGAAAGCGCGGAGCCAATGCTTCTTAACCTCGCGACGCTTATCCTCGTGGCGTTCCGCCCGATCAAGGCGTTCGCGCTCCCCATCCTTGAGGCTTTGGGAGCCGTGATCCGGCGCGTGTTCGGCTTTATCGCGACAATCATCGGCTGGCTTATTCCCATCGTGTACGGGCTAACGCCGGTTTTTGGCGCGGCTGGGCGGGCGGTTGGCGGTCTGATAGGCCCGCTCTTTGCCGTCGCCGTGGCGGTGCGCGGAGTCAAAGCGGCCTTCGCCATAGCCAGGGTCGCAATAACCACCTTCAAGAAAGCGCAGATGGCGGCCAAGGCAGTTACCATGATTTTCTCCGGGAATCTTGTCAAAATGCGGGCCGGACTGATGGGTCTGACCGGGAGCGCCAAGCTAGCCAAAATCGCGACGCTTGCTTTCGGCGCGGCGCAGGCCAAGGCCAAGGCGCTGGCCTCCGCCTTCTCGCTTGCCCTTGTCAAACAGAAAGCCGCGCTGGTCGCCGGCAAGATAGCGCTCGCCGCCAAGACCGCGGCGATGGGGGTGGCGAAGGTCGCAAAGGTTCTGGCTACCGTCAAGCAATGGGCTTTGAACATAGCGATGATGGCAAACCCCGTCGGCTTGATCGTTATTGCGGTCATGGCGCTAATCGCGGCAATCGTCGCGCTGGTAAGGAATTGGGACAGGGTTACCGACGCGATACGAGGGGCGTTCGCGGTCATCGGCAATTTTTTCGTGAGGCTGTGGGACGGGATAAGGTCGCTGTTTTCAAGGATAGTCGGCTTCGTCAGGGACAACGCGGCGAACATCCTTAACATAATTTTGACGATACTGTTTTTCCCTGCCGGCGTGATAATGGCAATCGTGCGCCTTGTCATCGGGCATTGGGACACAATCAGGGAAGCGCTTGGCAGGGCCGGCGAGTTTATCAAGGGGGCGTTCGGCAGGGTCAGGGAGGCCGTCGCCGGCGCCTTCGGCAAGGTCAGGGAAGCCGCCTCCAGTGCCTGGGACAACATGAGGGAAGGCGTTTCCAGGTTTGGGGCAGCCGCCGGCAATGCTTTCGGCAGGATGAGGGAAGCCGCCTCCAGTGCCTTCGGCAGGGTCAGGGAGGCCGCCTCCGGCGCCTTCGCCAGAATGAGGGAAGGCGCCGGCAACGCGGCCGCCAATGTGAATGGCGGGATAAGGGAACTTGTCGGCGGCGTTAAACGTTTTTTCACGGGATTATGGGGCGCGGTCAGGGAAGGCCCGTCGGCGACGCTCGAGTTCATCCGGAACGCCGTCATCGCCCTGGTGGAAAACATAAGAGCCGCGTTTCTAAGGCTGATGGACGCAATCGGCCTTGGCGAGCTTGGCGAGACCATCGTGCGCGTGATTTCCTCCGCCGTCGCCAGGGTAAAGCGCATATGGGAATCCCTCGTCGGCTTTATGCGCAGGCTTCTTGACAGGATAGCGGACGCTTGGCGCAGGGCATGGAACGGGCTGGTTTCCATGGTCAGGAACGTTGTCGAAGGGATCAAAAACATCTGGATAGGCATAATCAGGTTTTTCGGCCAGCTTTTCGACATGGTTTTGGTTATCGGCAGGGGCATATGGGACGGCATCCGAAATATCATATCCGCCGTGGTTGGCCGCATTCAGGACGTTTGGAGCGGCATCGTGGGCTTCTTCGCCGATCTCTGGGAAGCCGTCAGGCAGTCGCCGATGGCCGCCATCGAGTTCATCCAAAACGCCTTCTTCGGTCTCTTCGACAGAATCGTCCAGAGGTTCACCGGTTTCATTGACGCGATCAGGGAAGGATTTGGCAGGGTCACCGGCTTCTTCGGCGGTCTTGTGGACGGGGCTGTCAGCTTCTTTACCGGCGGCGGGGACTACCCCTCACCCCAGCCCGTGAATGACCTTATCTTGACCCCGCAGGGAAGCTACAGCACGCATCCCGACGACTACATAATGGCCATGAAAGACCCCTCTTCCCTGCTGGACTCGCTGGCGAGATACCTTGGATCCGGCATGTCCCCCCAGCCGGCGTATGCCGGACTGTCCGGCGCGGCCATGAGCAGCGCGGCGGGAAGGAACATTTACAACAATTCCAGCTCGTCGAGCGTGTCGAACACAAACGTAAAGGCCCCGATCACGGTCAACGTTGACGCAAGCGGGATGTCCCCGGAGCAGGCGGCCTCGATTGTCCGACGCGGCGTGCAGGACGCCATCAGCGGCGCGGTCAACGGATGCAGGGGGAGTATTCCGTCTCCTGAGGCCAGGAGGAACTGATGGCATCCGTAACCTTCACCTACGAGGTGGCGCCCAAGAGCATAGCCGGCTTCGTTGTAGACGTTTTCGTCGTCGAGCAATACACCTTTGGCAACAGGATGACCAACATTCCCGTGGACGAGGGGGTCAGCATCAGCGACCACGTTTCTGAGGAACCCGACACCGTGGCGATAGAGGCGTTCATTGGCAGCGCGGTATTCGAGCCCCACGTTGGGCCGATACCTGACGACCCCTCCGAGGCCGAGGCTCCCGACCCAAAGACCCGCATCCTGCTCGCGTACCACGAGCTTCTGCGCCTCAAGCGCGAGCGCCAGCCCGTCGATCTCGTTACCGGGCTTGACGCTTTTTCGGACATGGTGATCGTTAATTTTTCCATCGACCGGTCTGCGGCGACCGGGGCCAACCTTCCGTTTGCCATGAAATTCCAGCGGGCGCGGACGGTGATGGCGGAGGAGACGGAAATTCACGCTACGTCCAGGGATCAGGCCGGGCGCACCGCCGACATGGGTCCAACCGGAAGGCAGGAGGCGCGGGAGGATTTCGTCGAAAGGACGGCCTACAATGACTGGCTCGCATCGAATGGGAGGCGGCCCACGACCGAGGAATTCGTGGAGATATTCGGAAGGACGCCGCAGCAGTTCGCGGCGATACACGGGGGATAGCCTATGTACAGGATACTGACCATACAGACCTTTGCGGACAGGCACCCCCGATGGAAACAGAGCGTGGATTTGTCGGGCGTTCGGTACCGCCTGTATTTTTCTTGGAACACAAGGATGCGGTCATGGCACATGAGCGTCCTGGACGGAAACAACGGCACCCTGGTAGGCGGGGTAAGGCTCGTCCCCGAGATTGACCTGCTGGAAAAATACAAGGCGTCGGTTGCCGGGCTCCCTCCTGGAATTGTCAGAATCCTTGACAGGCAGAGCGATCCCGCTACGGCCGAGCTTACGCGGGACAACTTCGGGACAAGGTTTCTCCTGTCCTACACGGAGATGGGTGGGTAACGATGGCGTTCATGCGGCAGGTGGAGGCAACCGTAGGCACCGGGGACGGGAACGGGGTCAGGATAGATGGCTTCAAAATCAGCTTCAGCATAGAGAAGTCCGACTCCCCCGACCTTAACACTTCCAATATCAAGATTTACAACCTGTCGCCGGAAACGTCCGCGCAAATATCCGCGGCGAACAACCATGTCCAGCTTCGCGCCGGATACAGGGACGAGAGCGTGCGGGCGATATTCTTTGGCACCGTGCTGTGCGGCAAGCGCTACAGAAGCGGAAACGATTTCGTGACCGAGCTTCAGGTGCAGGACGGGCGCGCATCGGTAATGGGCGGCCATGTGTCGGTGTCCTTCGCAAGGGACGTGGAGGCGGCCACCGTCGCGCAGGCGTTTCTCGACGCGATAGGGCTTCCGCACAGGGGCATCGAAAACATACCGAGCGACGGGCGGTACCCATACGGCTTCGCCCACATCGGCATGGCGAGCGACGGTATTCGCAAAGTGCTTAACCGCTTCGGCCTGTCCTATACGATCCAGAACGAGATGCTGTTTATTCTTCGGCCCGGGCAGGAAGCGGAACGCACGGGGCTTCGGCTTACCCCGGAAACGGGGCTGCTTACAATCCCCCAGCCGGTCAGCGACAAGACCGGCGTGGATCATTTTCCCGCCGGCGCCCCCAACGCGTGGCAGTTCTCGACGCTGCTTTTTCCGGAACTTGTTCCCGGGGCGGCGTGCAGGATAGAGTCGTCGTCGTTTACCGGCGAGGCGTTCGTTTACAAGGCCATATACGAAGGCGACAACTGGGACGGGAATTTCAAGATAGACATTGAGGCGGAGGCCCTGTAGTGGACGATTTGAAAAAGCTGCTGAGGGAATCCTTCGAGTACCAGATGACGGACGTGCATACGGCCATGCCGGCGGTCGTGGTAAGGTATGATCCAAAGACCCGTCGCGCGGACGTGCAGCCGTCGCTAAAGCGCAAGATGCCAGGCGGCGAATACATGGCCTTTCCCGTCATCTCCGAGGTTCCCGTGGTGTTCTTCGGAACCAAGAAATTCACGATACACGTTCCCCTTGAAAGGGACGACGAGGTGCTGCTCGTCTTTTCGGAGCGCGGGACGGACGCATGGAAGGACATTGGCGGGGACGGCATCGAGGAGGCGGATCCGCGCCGCTTCGACCTGCAGGACTGCTTTGCGCTTCCCGGATTGCAGGCCGCGGATTTCATACCCGTGGAGGAAAAAGGGCTTAACATCGTTCACAGGACTAAACCCGACGGTGAGCTTGTAAGCCGGGTAACGATGGACGATGACGGGATAGCCCTTCGCCACAAGGAAAGGGCGAGGGTTTTCGTAAAGGACGATCATGTAACGGCTGAAACCGACAGATGCAGGGCCGAGATGCAAGGCGATACGATTACCGCGAAGAACAGTATGAACGCATTTGTCCTTGACGACGCGATTAGGCTTGTCACGTCCGGCAGCGGCCTTGTGGAAATCGGAAACGCGGTGGACACGCTTGGCGGCATTGTGGACGGGCTGCTGACGGCTCTTGAAAACCACCATTCGGAAGGCGCCCCCGCATCGCACAATTCCAGGGCATGGGCAACGGCGAATATAACGCCGCTAAAGGCTAGAGCCGCCCAGGTGCTCAAGTAGGAGGTTGAAATATGCCAATGGTTCCAGCCACGTTACAGGCCGATTGCGTGAGGATATTCAACGCCATGAATTCAATGTCCGAGGGCGGGAACGAGTACATGGCATCGGAAATGGCGGAGGCCGTAAGGAGGTTTGCGCTTACCGGGCAAGTTGCCACAACCGACACCGGGGTCGCCGCTGCCGGCTCCTATGCCGGCGCTGGCGTTGGCACGATGGCAATCGATGCCGACGGCCTAAGCGACGATTTGCTCGCTACTTTTAAAGCCGAGCATAACAACGATGATCTGGCGGATAACATGGCTGCTGACATTGACAAGGCCTGTTCCGAAAACGGCATCGTCAGAACCATAAGCGCGGGAACGGTTACTATCCCTGCCGGCGGCACAGCACCCTTCTCCGGCCCTGGTGAAGGCGGCTTTACCGGAACGAGAGCCACAATCGCCACCGCTCTAAGGACATGCTTCGCAAGCATGAACAATATGGCGACTGGGGGAAACGAATTTTTTGCAGCACAATTTGCCCTGGCGGTTCACGCCTACCTAGTTGCAGGCGCGATTAGCGTGTCGCTACAGGCACCGTTTGTATCCGGAAGCGGAACGGGGAGGATTGCATGAGAAGCCTGGCCGTGGATCCCCACGGAAACAATTTCCTGCGGAACAACCGGCAGCTAAGGCATACCGAGAGCCGCCTTGAGTACCTGCAGCAGAAGGTGAGGACGGCGCTGTCGCTTTTTCTCGGCGAGTGGTTCCTTGACGTGTCCCTGGGAATACCCTACATACCGACGACGGACAACAGATCCGCGCACCGCACGCTAATAGAAAGCAGGGCGCAGACCAAGATCATGGCGATAAACGGCATCCGCAGGCTGCACCGTTTCGCCACGGAATTCGATTCGCGCAACCGCACGTTCTCCGTAAGCTTTGTGGCGGAAACGGACGCGGGCGAGATGCTGGAAATGGAGGAAACATGGAATACGGGCTGACCGAAAAAGGCTTTGTCGCCAAGCCGCTCCACGTCATTCTGGAGGAGGAACGCGCGGCATACCGCAACACGTTCGGCGAGGACATAGACCTGTCCAACGATTCAATCGACGGCGCCTACGTCGGCAACCAGGCCATAAAGCTCGCCCAGCTTTGGGAGCAACTGGAGGGGCTTTGGGCGGCTGGCGACGTCGATTCGGCCAGAGGGATTTACCTCGACAGGCTCGCGGCCCTGGTAAGCGTCCAGAGACAGCGAGCCTCGGGAACGTCCGTGTACGCCGCGCTCTGGGGCGAACCCGGAACGTCCGTGTCAGCCGGGCACATGACGCGCCTTGCAAGCGGCGAGATATTCAGGCTTACGCGCTCGGTCGTCATCGACCCCGGTTCGTTGCTTGGCTTCGCGTTCCGCGTGACGGAGGCCGTTGGCGGAGCGACCTACTCGTTCCAGCTTGGCGATATCGTCATCTCCCATACCGCCGACGGCGACGATGACGAGGAAACGATACAGGCCGCGCTCGCCTCGCGGATTGACGATACGGCGTATTCAGTCGAGGACGGGGGCGAGGACGGCGTTACCGTCCACTCAAGGGAGGGGTTTAGGCCGTTCTCCCTCGCCCTGACCGATCCGAGGATGGAGATCGTCTCGCTTGGCTCCTTCGGCGTTTACGAAGCCGAGACGCCCGGCCCGATCTTCGTTTCCGTCGGGGCGCTGAATTCCATCGTAACCAACGTCAACGGGCTTGATTCCGTCGTAAACTACGCAACCGGGATCACCGGAAGGAACGTCGAGAGCGACACCGAATTGCGTCTTGCCCTTGGCGCAAGGCAGAGACAGGCCACGTCGAACGAGATGGCGATACAGAACGCGATACAGGCGATTAACGGCGTCCATTTCGCCAGGGTGTACTCCAACCGCGCAATGTCGCCGTCAAACGGCAGGCCGCCCAAGAGCTTCGAGGCCGTGGTGGTCGGCGGCGACGACCAGGAAATAGCGGAGGTGATTTTCGAGGTCGGCCCCGCCGGCATAGAGGCGTTCGGCAACATAAAAAGGGAGGTTCCGGACAGCGAGGGGTTTGCCTGGGAGATCGGATTTTCGCGCCCGGTCAACAGGTACGTTTGGATCAGGGTGGAATACGCGAGGAACCCGGAGGAGGAGCTGCCGATTGACGTTATCAGCGCGATACGGGACAACATCATCGCGTGGAGCCAGACGGGGATCAACGTCGGGGTTGACCTGATTTTCCAGCGGATGTTCAAGCCCGTCTATTTGGTACCAGGCATCGGGTACGCCACAATCAGCGTGGCGGCTACCGACGATCTTACCCCACCGCCAATCGGCGCTTACGAAAGCGCAAATATCGTTATCGGGGAAACCGAAATCGCCGTCATGGACGGATCGAGAATCATCGTGCAGGAGCGGGCCGAGTGAAAGGCTTCGAGAGGATAGACTGGAACGAATACAACCGCCCCCCATTCCTCCCGCACTGGCTTTGCCGCGGCGAGACCAAAAAACTTGCGGCGTTCGGCGATCCCGGCCTTGCCGTCGTGGACGGCGAGATACTCGCGCAGAAAGACCGGTGGGACTTGGATGCCGCAACCGGGGCGCAGTTGGATCGCGTCGGCGCCCTTCTCGACGTGCAGCGCAACGGCAACACGGACGATTACTACAGGCTGCTTCTAAGGCTGAAAATCCTCATAAACAGAAACCGCGCGTCCGTGAACGACATTATCAAGGTCATCAAGTTCTACTATTCCAGCGAGACCGTGGAGATTAAGCGGAACTATCCCGCAGGGATAACCATATTGCACGACGGCGAGGGGCCGCCGATTGACTTCAACAGGATAATGGCGCAGGTCGTGGGCGCGGGCATAGCCTTCGACACTCAGGAGCTTTTTTACTTTCTGGAAAATTTGGATTTAAGCGATTTCCACGCCACGAAGGTCACGAGAAACGCCGGAGATTTCGTCACGCAGATGGTTTTCAGGAACGGCCGCGTCCTGCGCGACGGCAGTACCGTTTTCGACACGGAACTGAAACCCGTGCTTAGGAACGGGACGATATCCAGGAACGGCGAAATGCTTCGCAATGGCTCGCGCACGGTTCCCGCGACTGGCGTCGTGGAACAGCCCGTATACAGGCGCTCGGGGATGCAGGACGTGTTCACGATGGGCATGAGCGACGGCAACCACGTCGATGCATGGAAATCGCGGCTTTTCAGGAACGCCTCGGCCATAAGGGACGGAACGGAAACGAGGTCGGGTCTTGCCGCCGCGTCCATTAACGAAGCCGTTGGGATCGTCCGCCTGAGGCTGTGGATGTCGGACAGTCTGCCAATATCGGAAACGCTGGACGCGGCCGCTCTTGCAAACGCCGAGGACGCAATCGACAGAAACATCCCGCGCGACGGCAGGCACCGCAGAAACGAGGGGCTGCGACGCTCCTCCCTCGGCATGGCGGATCCGTTCGAGATAACGGACTTTTCCGAATCGGGCGTCGCGGACGGCCTTGGCATCGGGGACGATATGCTGGTTGGGCTTTACCATCATTATTTCCGCGACGGCGCGAGGGGCAGGACGGGGGCGATCCTGCGGAAGGGCATGGTTTTTATTCCGCTGGAATAATCCAAATAAATTACGGAGGCAACGAACATGATTGGTTATGTTGACAATTTTGCCATGAAGGGCATCCTCGCGATTCGGGTTTACAGAAAAGGCGTTCTCGTGGACGAGCGCGTCGAGAACAACCTGATCGTGAACGGGGCGAGGGATCAGATAGCGCGGCTGATCGCCGGGAACGTGGGCGGTCGCAGCATCGAGCGGATAGCGTTCGGCACTAACGGCAGCGCACCTGACGTTGCGGACGCGGTTATCACGCAGCAGTTCGCCAGGCCTGTGAACGGTTTCAGCTACCCGGCGATGGGCCAGGTGCAGATCGACTGGGAGCTGCCTACCACGGAGAACAACGGAATGGCGATCAGGGAATTCGGCCTGCTTACGGCGGACGGGACGCTGTTCGCAAGGAGAACCAGGCAAAACCCGATCTACAAGGAATCGGACATCAGCATCGCCGGCCACTGGACCATCGTGCTGTAATAATTTTGGAGGATAGAAACATGGCAAACTTGGTTGAAAAATCGGAATGGGAAGACGGCATATACCAGTTGGAAATCACCGACCCCTTGCAGGGCGGCCCCGACGGAATAGACAACGTGCAGGCCAGGCAGCTTGGCAACCGCACGAGGTATCTGAAGGACGGCATCGAAAACGAGAAGCGCGAGCGCGCGGAGCGGGACGGGGAACTTGAGGCGGCAATCCAGGGTATTGGGAACATGGGAAAACGCGCCGGAACCTTCGACACGTTCGCGGGCCTGCCCGTCAACGTGTCGGAGCTGGCCCCGAAGGTTCCCACCGTGAACGACTTCGCGAACGTCCGCGCCGACGAGACGCAGGGCGGCGCGACGACCCGCTACGTAATCGATGCGATAGCCGTGGACGGGACTATTACCTGGGGCTTCGACATAGTGTACTCGATGGATTTGACCGGCCTTGAGGCGAAGGTCGGGGATCTCTCCAGGCTGGTCTCCGCCGGAGGCAACGGCCCGCCGCGCGACTTAAGGCTCGTGTTCGGAATCGGCTCGACTGATCCCGCCGTCTACATCCCGCTGATAATGGCGGAGATTCGCCGCAGGTGCAACAATAACGGCGAGATTGACGCGAGCGGCATTCCTGATTTCTCCGGCCTTATGATCGGCGACTACATCGACGGCATCGACCTCTCCGCGATACCGGCGGAAAACGGAGGCGACGCGGGGCAGCCGTGGAACGACACTTACAAAAACAACCGAATCGTGATTTCAGGCTTCAACACGTTCCATAGCATGGGCACCTCCGACAATATAAGGAACCACGTCCTGTTCATGTTCCGGAACGTCCCGTTGCGGAGGCGGATGAACGCCACCAACACGAACACCGGTGGCTATGTCGCATCGGAGATGAGGGCATTTTTGGAGGGAACGAACGGGAACGGTACCGGGGATATGGCCGGCGTGACGACGGCGGCGTTTCTTAACGCGGTGCGGGCGCAGTTGGGGAATTTCCTTTTGACCATAACCAAACTTCACAGCACTAAGGGCAGCACCAACTTTCTCAACTACACGTTGTTTCTGCCCTCCGAGCTGGAGGTCTTCGGCAGCCCATTCTTCGGCGACGAGGGCGTGGAGATGCCGGCTCTGACCAGCCCCGTGCGGGACCGCAGGGTTGGGGATCTTACACCCGTTCACTTCCCGATATTCGCGCACTCCTACGAATATCGGATAAAAAGGCGCAACGGCGCACGGCACTGGTGGTGGACACAGACTCCGTTTGCTGGCGGCTCCGCGTCTTTCTCCATTGTCACCAGCAATGGCATTGTTTACACCAACGCCGCGAGTGGTTTGGGCGGCTGCGCCCCCGCTTTCTGTGTCGCGTAGCGGCACGGACAATCCGGCCTCCCTCCCCCTTGTGGGGAGGGAGTTACACGCTGTATGATTGGACGAGCCAAGGCGTTCCGCCGCGTAGCGGCGGGGAAATTTTTCGGGTTTTTTTGGGGTAAAATGAGCGTTCTGAAAAACAAGCGAAGCCTGTCGAGGCTCGAATTCTACCACCACGCCAGAAAAATGCGGAAGGAAATCACGATGCTCGCGCTCCGCGACTTCGGCATCCACAGCAGGGGCAAAAGGTTCAAGGAGGAGACCGGCTCCCAGCAGCCAGAGGGTTTTTACGACGAGCTGATAGCGGAGTTTTCGAAAAACGTCCGGCTGCTCCTGCGGAATATGATGTGGAACATCACCGCCGGGAACACCATCTACCCCGTCAACGAGGCTGAGCTTGTCGAGCGGCGGCTGTACCAGGACAGGGCGATAGTGGCCTGCGAGCAGCTCCACCAGGAGATCATGTACTGCATGGACGTGATGCCCGTAAAGACCTCCGCGTTCGCGCCTTACATCGACCAGATAGAATTCGAGATTAAGCTGCTGAAGGGATGGCGAAAGGCCAACAGCAAAATAGAGGCGCTCATCGCCGAGAGAAAGGCGATGAGGGAGAAGGAGGGATTGGATAACAAGCAATAAGGGCATTTTCTGAATTTTGCTGGCGGCTCCGCGTCTTTCTCCAATGTCAACAACAATGGCAATGTCAACAACAACAACGCGAGTGGTTTGGGCGGCTGCGCCCCCGATTCCGTGAGGCACGCTACGTGTAGGTCGCCTGCGACCGACGTGCCCGACACAGAAGGAGAAAATGTCCTGCCGTCCTGGTGGCGGCGAATATTCGCCTTGATACGCCTGGGCGGACGCTTCTTGCATGGGCACCGTTATTGCGTTGGGTGTTTTCATGCCCATTGGCGTTACGCGGCATGACACGCAGGGAACGCGCGATGGCAGAGCGCCGGCGCGGATGCCGCACAAGGTTTTTTTGCATTTTGTTTTTTGGAGACATATGAACAGCAGCGAACGCCGAGAGGCTCGCTTCCAAAGGCGAAAGGCCGCGAGGGAGGCGAAAAGACATGAAAAGCTTTCCCCTCATGACGACTTCGGGCGCGTGGTCGATTTCGACAACCTCTACCGCGCCTTCAGCGATTCCATGCGCGGGGTCGCGTGGAAGGAATCCTCGCAGAAGTTCCGGGCCAACGCCATGAGGAACCTCGCCGACATTCGCCGCAGGCTGCTTGCCGGGGAAAGCGTCCACAGGGGCTTCGTGGAATTCACCCTCCGTGAGCGCGGGAAGGCAAGGCTCATAAGGAGCGTGCACATCTCGGAGAGGATCGTCCAGAAGTGCCTCTGCGACCAAGCGCTGGTGCCCATCCTTTCCAGCTCGCTCATCCACGACAACGGCGCGTCGGTCAAGGGGAAGGGCGTGCACTTCGCGCTCCGCCGGCTGATCCTGCACATGACCAGGTTTTACAGGGAGAGCGGATCCAACGACGGCTACGCCCTGCAGATTGACTTCTCGAAGTTTTTCGACAACGTTGACCATGGGACGCTGTTCGCGTTATTGGACGGGAGAATAAGGGACGAGCGCGTCCTCGGCATGACGAAGGCGTTCGTCGGGACGTTCGGGGACGGGAAGTCCCTTGGCATGGGAAGCCAGGTGTCGCAGATTTGCGCCATCTTTTATCCCGACAGGCTGGATCATTTCGTCAAGGAAATTCTGCACGTCAAGTACTACGGCCGGTACATGGACGATCTGTACCTCATCCACGCCGACAGGGAATATCTCTCCCGGTGCCTTTCTAGGATTGAGGAGGTCTGCGCTTCCCTTGGAATAACGATAAACAAAAAAAAGACGCGGATCGCCAGGCTGGCTTCCGGCGTCGGGTTTCTTCAGGGAAAATACAGGCTGCTCCCATCCGGCAGGGTGCTTAGGCTCCCAAGGAAAGGCCCGACCAAAAGGATGCGCCGGAAGCTGACGAAATTCAAGTCGCTGATTGACTCCGGCAAAATGAGCCACGGGGATTTGAGGACGTCGTACCAGTCGTGGCGCGGGAATTTCAGGCGGCGCTTCGACGCATACCATCGCGTTCGATATATGGACAAATTCTACAACGATTTGTTCATATCGGATCATATAACAACGCAGGGAGGTAAGCCATGAAGGTTTATTTGGCCAAAAAGAACGGGGCGGTCATTTTCCACACGGATTTGGCCGCGATGAAGGAGCTTGACGGCGTGTCCAAACCGGAAAAGACCGTAACGATTGGGGAATGGGAGGCTGCCGGGAGCGTCGCCCACGTCGGCGCGTCGGGAGCCATCGTTCTCGGGGAACCCAGCGAGGTGGAGGCCGCGAGAAAGGAGGCCGGGGAACTGGCCGCCGAGGAAGCCGCGCTGCAGATGGAGCTTGACCGCACGGACTGGAGGGTGGTCCGCGCGGCGGAAAGGGGGCAGGTACTGTCCGAGATCGACGTTCCCCTCCACGAGAGGCGCGAATGGTGCCGGGATCGCATAAGCGAAATCAGGGCGCGGCTCGCGGAACTTCATTTGGCGGCCGCCGCCGCTTGATGCCGCCGCCAAAAACTGTTGACAGTTTTGGCAATGGGGACTATGATTTTACTTAGATAGTTTAGGCTGACCGAACATGCGGAGGCCCCCCATCGCAGGATTTTGAAAAGTCCTGCGGTGGGGGGCTTTTTGTTTGTCCGGAGGCTTGGGCAGAGGGGGAGCGGATGAAAAACCTGTTGCTTTGGCTGTGGCAGACGCCGCAGCATTTGTTGGCGCTTTTGTTGCTGTTTGTGACAAGGGCAAGGTACTCGCGCGCCGTGGAAAAGGACGGCGTGTCAACAAGAATATACAGGCTAAAGAGCGGGCGCTGGGGGATATCCCTAGGGCTGTACACGATACTCGGCCCCGATTTCGGGATCGTCACCGAGTTCCACGAGCTGGGCCACAGTTTCGACAGCCGCCGCATGGGGCCGTTCTACCTGATAGTGGTCGGATTCCTTTCCGCCGTCAAAGCCAATTTGATAGGGGCGAGAATGCTCGGGCGCGGCTACGAATGGTACTACACCCGCTGGGTCGAGGCCCGCGCCGACAGGCAGGGCGGCGTCGCATGGTTCAACGGGCGCAGGGTGCTTGCGGAGTGGGTTCGCGACGGAGCCCTGTTCATGCCCGGCGAATGCCGCCTGGCGCGGAAATGGGAGATTGCATAGGGCATGTGGGAAAACGTTACCATCGTTGACATACTTGGCATCGTCCCCACGTTTCTCCTGCTGATAATCGGGGCCGTGCTTGCGCTTGCCATGCTGCGCGGAAAGGTCGGCTCCCTGTCCCTTGGCAGGGACGGCCTGCAGGTGAAGAACAGCGAGGCGATACAGGTGCAGTCCATGACGCTCGCGAGGCTGCTGGACGGCTTTATCGTCGATCTTGACGGCGAGCTGCTGGATTTCGCCTACAGGCAGGCCAGGGCGCTCCGAAAGCCCATGCTCCACATGCTAAACGATTTCAACCTGGCTCCTGACGGGAAGCGAAACATCTGCTCGACCGTGACGGATCCGCTGAACGAGGCGGCGCGCCAAAACAAGTTCAAGGTCTTGCTTCGCCCCGCGAACGTCCATTCTTACATAGGCAGGATAGTCAAACGGATAAAGGAGGAGTACGAATTCCTCTCGATGGAGCACGACAAGGAAACCTGCCCAAAGGACGGCTCGCCATGCGCCCAATTCCCAGGGTGGGACGAGCTTGAAAGCGGGGTTACCCGCCTGCTGATGGACGGCTGGGCGACGTCCATAAAGGAACATGTCATAAAAATTTGCGAAAAAAAGATGGAGCTTTACCAGATGTACAAGGCTTCCTATGAGGAGCTGGGGGACAACGTTCGGGGGAAGATAGCCGCCGACTGCTTCGAGAAAAACCAGAACTACATCAGGGAGCTGCAGGGGGGACTGGCGTGAGAACGCCGTTGAACATAATCGCGATTGGATTTCGGCATTGGAAGGCTCAAAGATTCCTTGCCGAATGGAGAAGAAAAGCGGACGAGAGGAGAAATTAATGTGGGGAAAAGGAAGAACCGGTTATTCAGGCAAGACGAGCACGGGCTTGTTTGGTTTCGCACTATTTGCCTTATGGTTGTTTGCATTGCTGTCCTGGCCTTTGCCAGCTCATGCGCAAACCAGCGAGGAATTGTCGTTGCAACAGACGAGGCTGTCGTCGGCGCTCAGGGAAGCGCTGACCGGCTCGCGGCAATCAATGATGGAATTGGAGCGCTACTATCATGGGCTGATAGCAGAATTACGGGACTCGTTGGAGAGGCAGTCGGGGGAATTGACGACGCTTTCCGACTACTTGACCTCTACGATGAATTCGTTTCGGAGCTTATCGGCAGAATTGCAGAACTCCAGCATGGCGCTGGCGGTGGAGAGGGACAGGAGGGCGCGCCTTGAAAGGATTCTTCTGTTGGTTGGCATCGCTGGCGCGGCGGTTCTTGTCGGCAAGGGCGCATTCCTTGCCCTCTACTACGGTCGCGGGATCAGGGTGCCGGCCTGGCTCAAAATCATCGTGTGACGGCGGCGACGGGGAGGGGGCGGCCTCCATTCCGCCCGGAACTGAAAACGAAGAGGGGAGAGACATGAGAAAGACAATCGCTATTTCCAGCGGGCATGGGCTGCTCGTCAGGGGCGCCAGCGGCGTCATCGACGAGGTTGACGAGGCCAGGCGGGTAACCGACAGGGTTGCGGAATTGCTCCGTGGCATGGGCAACACGGTCGCCGTGTTCCACGACGACACGACGCGCACCGCCGCCGACAACGTGAACGGCTTGGTGAGGTGGCACAACGCCCAGACGCGGGACATCGACGTTTCCGTGCACTTCAACGCCGTCGAGGGAAGGACGCCCAACCCCATCGGCACCGAGGTCGTGGTGCATCCGTCCGCCCCGCAGCCGGCGCGCGCGCTCGCGTCCCGCGTCGCCCAGGCCATGGCGACCGCCGGCGGGCTTAGGCTCCGCAGGCTGGGCACCCACCCTGGCGTTCTGGAGCTAAACGTGGGCTTCGTGCGGGAGTGCCGCCAGTCGCCCATATTGCTCGAGGTCTGCTTCGTGAACAGCGAGGCGGACAGTCGTCTGTACAACGACAACTTCGAAAAAATCTGCGTCGCCATAGCCGAGGCTTTGGCGGCGTAACGCGACAGGGCTCCCCGCACCTCTTCGCAATGTGGCCCAGGGGAGACGTTTTTATTTTGCGGGGGTATCATGGCGTATGACATTCGTTCGGCCACCAACAGGCCGGACAACATCGGCGGCGGCGTGGTTTACGAGTTTTGGCTAGGGTCGCCGGAGGATAAGGAGTCCCTTCCCAAGCCTGGGGAATGGGCGGCGAACACCTCCGTCGCATGGGTGAAATCGACGGACGAGATCGGCACCCTAGACGACGACGGCTGGACGTGGATGTAACTGCATGGACATATTCACATTAAAGCTGGCATTCAGAAAAGCCAAAAAATACATCGATTCGTTCGTGATTCCCCAGGGCGCTATCTCGGTTCCCGTCCCACGCGACCAGTTGGCGCAGGACGTGCGCGCGTCCCTGTCCAGGGCGGACGGCGAGCCAGGCGAACGCCACAGGGAAATTGGGGAAGCGATCCAGACATTGGCGGTCGCCATGCAGGGAAAGGCCGAGGAGCTTAACGAGGAAATCCTGGAAACCAACCATGTCCTGGCCGGGGCGCGCACCGCCAATTCCCCGACGCTTTTGAAGCCCGCGATTGGTGAAACGACCGACATCCCGTTGCTCGCCGTTGCCTACAAGGACGACGTCTGGATGCCGGGGAAAACCCTGGTCTTCGACGCGATGGGAACGGTCGGGGTATATATAGGCGGTCCCGGAGGCCCTTCCGCCAATGTTGACCCTCTCCCGGTTTTGACGAAATCCGTCCCGACGGCGGGCGATGGCGCATTGGCCAGGAGGGACGATGGATTCCTCCTGAAATTCTCCAGAACCGGCATCATCAACATCCCGCCCGGGACAAGCGAGGATTTGCTTGACGGGGTCGCAATCGAAAACGTCGCCGTACATGCGAACGCGGATCTGTCCATGTGGGGCATGAACGGCAAGGCGCTGGTCTTTCCGGCGTTCGACGGGTATGTGGCATATCTGCTCGAAGTGAGGCTGGATGGGGACACCGGAGGGGCCGGAGGGCAGCCCAGAGAGTTCACGGTTTCCCTCGTGCGCCAGGCTGCCGGAACCACCGTCGCCAAGGCCGGCATAGTCAAACTGGACAACACCGACCTGAAGGCGAACTTCGTCAATTTTTCCACGTGGACAAAGGGCGTTGACGATCCTTACATCGACGGCGGTGTGCGCGTCGTGCTTAACAACACGTCCGGGCAGCAGATAACGCTCTCGCAGGTCGATCTTGTGGTAAAGGGAACACGGCATTAGTGTGATGCGATGTGCGCTTGCCGGCTTTTTTTGCCCAAACGCTTGACAAGCCTTAGCGGATGTGCTATGTTCAAGGTGCGGGGCCGTGGGATTAAAAGCCCACCGCCTGGTGACATATCCGGACGTTCTGCGTCCGGTTTTTTTATGTCTACCTTAGCTCATCAACCCCCATATAGACAAGGTTATTCTCCCCCTGTATTTTGAGGATGATCCTCCCATCGCTTCCATTCTTGGGGGGGTATTTCTTGCTGCTCCTCGCCCTGCGAAGAGCCCAAAGCACTTGCCGCCTTGTCATCTCTGAATTCTCCAAGTTGATGAACACATTTGGGGCTTGTTCCCTGGATTCAAGAAACCTTTTTTGCAAGGCAGATGCCTGACCAGTGACGTTTTTGAATTCGAAGGTTAGTCCGTCTACGATGGCGTCATGCTGCTTTTTGCCCTGACGGGAGTTCTCTGGTGCCAAATAGACCGTACTCCCTAAGTCGCGCAATATCTGCGCGTCACGAAATTCGTCTGCATAGTTCGTATTACTTCCAGTGGATCTGCAAGATGACAAGTATATCCCATCCTCCACCTTTATCCACTCATGCCCGGGAAACAAGCGGTCGGCCGCCTCCCGTGCCTTACGTGCATTTTCCTCGCGCTCATTGGCCGCAACCCGCCCGTCCTGTGTTTCCGCTTTCGGCGGGTCTGTCTCGTTCATATTGGTATTCCCCAGTCTAGCATAAACCGCCACTGCTGTCATGAAGCCTTGAATTCGACGATTTTCCCATCGTCGCCGTTCCCCGCCATGACCTCGGATATCTTGCTTCCGATGTCCCGGATCGTCTTGCCAGTGGAGTGCAGATAGACCTTGGTCGTCTCAAGGTCGGAATGCCCAAGCAGATCCTGTATGTACCGTATCGGAACGCCCTTTTCCTCCAGCAGCGAGGCCAGCGAGTGCCGCGAGCTGTGCGGGACTATCTCCCTGCCGTCAAGCTCGATCTCGGCCCTTGCGAGCCAGCGCGGGAAGTTGCGGTTTATCCACGACGCCCCGGGAAGCTTCCCGGTCTTTCGGCAGAATACGAACTCGTGCCTGCCATTTTCCTCCCATAGCTTCCGTATGGCCTCTTGCAGCATGGGATCGAAAGGCGCGTTCCGTTCCCGCTTCCCCTTCGTGGGACCCAGTACCCGGCTGTTCTTGTTGTAGCACTGCCATGAGTTTTTGACCCTTATCTTCGGGGTGCGCCAGTCCAGGCACTCGGGTTTTAGGGCGTATATCTCCGACCGCCGCAGCCCGGACAGGAACATGGCCGCGCACACCGCCAGCTCCATCGTGTTCCGCAAAACGCCAGGGACGAACAGCCTGACTACCTCGTCCTCCGGTAAAGCGTCCCTGGTCTGTGGGGTATATTTTGGGGGATCTATGTACAGGAACGGGTTGTGCCAACGGCGGTTCCTTTTCTGGTAGTCCTTGAACGCCATACGGACGAAAACGACTATCCCCACGAAGGTTCTGGTACCGCCCATAGTCCGCCCGTCGGCCAGCTTTTTGACCGAGAGCCTGCTGACGTATTCGAGCGCGTCCTCCTCCTCCGTCTCCGCCATTTTCAATTCGGTGAAGGGGTCGCCCTTGATGTGGCCGTGGAAGTACCCGTGATAGTTTTCCAGCGTGTCGAGGGAATTGGGCCGGTTGCGGGAGGCGTTGATCCCCGTCCTGGGGCTGGTTTCCATGCTGGTGAACTTCTCCAGCCACTCGCCGACGGTGACGTCCTCCGTGGCCACGCGCCTGGCGGAGCCTTCCTCCTGCCTTTTCTTGAGGAAGGTCACGAGCGCAAGGGCTCCAGCCGAGGCGGCGCCTTGTTTTTGGGGCAGCGATGGTGAGCCAGCTCGCCCGGCAGTTCCTGGAAGCTTCGGCGCTGCCACTCGCGCATACCCGGGCGGGAGCCCGCACGTTGGGTTAAGCGTAAGCTGGAACGTCTTGGAATCGACCCGTCTGGGTGTGACAAATGGCTTGGCTGGTCTGGGCATAGCATCTCCTTGTCGGAAAATACGCGCACGATAAGCGCACGATGCTACCCGCCTTGGGAAAACATAGGAAAAAAGCCGCTTCAAAAAAACGAGCTAATTCCTTATGTGGTAAGGAATTAGCTCAATTTGGGGAGTGGAGGATTCGAACCTTCGAAGGCTGAGCCAACAGATTTACAGTCTGCCCCATTTGACCGCTCTGGAAACTCCCCGTAAATGCCAACTGCCTCACAAACAATTGGTAGAGCCGCCTTCCGGATTTGAACCGGAGACCTCATGATTACAAGTCAAGTGCTCTACCAGCTGAGCTAAGGCGGCCGAACTGGCATGCCATGCCAGCACTGGTACAGCATGCCATAAACGGGCAAAGATGTCAAGCGGAGATCGCGCCGCGGGAATGGCTTGAGTTTATCTGCGGGGCTCGCATAGATCGTTTCAACGCGAGATGATACAGCCAATGGATGAACAAAGAAACGGAAGAAGGCGCTTGAGCAAATGCCCTTTCCGGCGCAGCATGTCCAGACCAACCGCGGGATGGAATTTTTCGCGGGAAAGGCGCAGCGGCGGCATTAGCGGCTTTGCCGCTTCCCGGAACTCGCCGGCGATTTCCCATGCGCGCTTTTGCCTCATCGCTTTCATCCCTGGATCTTCGGCATCATGCAAGATTTCGCTGTTTTAGGGACAAGCCCTTAATCCTTGGGCGGCTTCCTCCACTTTTTCATCCGCGGGCCAGCGATTAGGCGGTAGACGATTGCGTTGCCGCGCCTGCCGTCCTTTTCCACTATGCCAAGCTGCCAAAGCACGTACAGCGCCTTTCTGGCCAGCCCGCTGCGGATGCCGGCGGCGCGGGCAAGGTCGGCGGAGGTGAAGCTCTCGCCCCTGGCGAAGGGGACAAAGCAAAGGTAGTCGCAGGGGCGGGACAGGCTGACCGTCCCGCGCATGGCGAGCAGGCGCCGGTCGCGGATGCTGGCGCCCTTGCGCCGGCGGGAGCCCTTGCCGTCAAGGACGCGCTCCTCCGCCACGTCCGCCAGCGCCAGCTCTATCTCAAGGCCGGGGATGCGGGGCAGCTCCGGCGCGTAGACTAGCTTGTAGAAAACGTCCCAGACCTTGCCGGGGCGGTTGCTCTTTCTGCGGTACAGCATGGCGCCGTCCTCGCCGAAGGCCTCGAGGTACTTGGCCACCGCTATCGGGTGAACCACCTTAAGGCCGCCGGGAAGCGCCGCAAAGGCGCCGGCCTTTTTCCGAAGCCTTTCAAAGCTCCCTATCTGCACCTCGATGCGCGCGCCGCCGGGGCTTACGCCGTCGGCGACAAAGCGGCCATGCCCCACCTCAGTGCGCTCGCCGCTGCCGGCATAGGCCAGCTTGAGCTGCCTGTGAAGGCTCGATTCGCTGCGAGTGCCGATTTTGCTCATGCAAAAAAAATGGACGGCAGGGCCGCCCCCGCCGTCCTATCCATGCTTCTCAAAAGGCGCCGCCTAAAAGCGCCCTCACCAGCCGTCAACCATGTCGTCCGGGTCGCGGCCCAGCGCGAAAAGGTCGCTCACGGCCCGCAGATCGTCGAAATAGATGTAGTACGAGCCGTAGGACTCAAGCGGGTTCGTGTAGACGCGCAGGCCCACGATCTCAATGCCCATGCGGCCGTTGTTGCGGGGGTTCCGCTGAATGATGCCGGCCCTGCCGTCGAGCGGCTGCGGGGGAATGGCCGCGGTAAGCTGCCTCCAGCCCTGGAAGTTCAAAAAGCCCATGTGCACCGAGTGCGTCCTGCCGCGAATGTCCCTGACCAAGAGCCTGAGCTCGTGGTTGGCGTTGCGGCCGGCGACCCACACGGAGACCGTCTTGGCTATGCCCTCCACGGGGATCGGGCGGATCGGGCGCACGGTGAAATGGTGGTAGCCCCTGCGCAAGAAGTCGACCCGCACGCCGAGGACGTGATCGTCCGGAATGTCCATGCCCTCCTCGCCGGCAATGGGCTCCTTTGCGGCAGGGCCGCCGCGGAAAAGCCTGGAGACGGTGAAGCCCTGATCCCTTGACATCGCCGCGTACCACGAGCCCTCGATCTCGAACCTCTCGAGCGATATTTCCGCCAGCTCCTGCTGGCCGGTGACGGGGCCCACCATGAACGGATCCGGGGCGCCGACTTCCTGCGCGTATGCAATGCCTGCGGCGGCCAGAAGCGCCGCCAAAATAAATGCCAGTTTCATTTGACTCTCCTCTTAAATGTTAGTCGTTCCAGATTTCCGCGACGACGTCCGGATTGGCAAGCTCGTCGCCGTCGAAGAAGGCCTCGAAGACGTCCGTCAGTATCTGGAAGCGGTTAAAGTACACGAAGAAGTTGTCCACCCTTTCCTGCGGCTGCGTCCACAGGCGGAACTTGACGAAGCGAAGCTGCGCGTGCGCCGGCAGAACGCGGCTGTCCTGCGGAATGTGGGAGGGAATCGCCGCCGACAGGTTCCTCCAGCCGGCAAAGGCCAGGCTGCCAAGCGGGATCCTGTGGACTATGCCCCTGGAATCGCGGACGTAGGCCTCCAGGCGGTAGTTGAGGTTGGAGCCCCAAACCCACAGATCCATGTTCCGCACGCGGCCGGGCATGGGAATCTCAAAGGGCTCGCCGTCGGAGTCCACGGGGAAAATGTCTATCCAGTTGTGGCCCAGGCGATCGAAGCGGCCGTTCACGCCGAAGCTCTGAAGCGGCAGGCCCTCGCGGTTCTGGCCGAACAGGGCCCGCGGCCAGGCCTCGACAAAGGCAGAGCGCGGGAAGCTGACCTCGTTCCCGTCCGCGTCCGTCGCGGTGGTGGCGTGCCTGCTGGCCCTTAAATCCCAGGAAAAGTCAAAAGTCCTTACCTGCCTGCCGTCGTGCCACTCGCGCGTGGTCTCGCCGCTGAAGCTCTCAAGCACTATCGTGTTCAAAGCCACCGGAAGGGGATCTCTGCCCCTGCCGTGGGCCGAAAAAACCGCAATGCACATCAAGCCAATAAAGCAAAGCGCCTTAATACTGCCGTGTTTCATTCCTCACATCTCCTTAGGTACGGTGTGTCTCTCTCTGTCTAACTCAATTTTATTATCATTGCCCGCCGCTGTCAATGTTCGGCGCTCAATTGGCCTCCTGCGGAAGCGCGCGAGCAGCCCTCCTAAGGGCGCGGGCTACCCCATTATCGGCAGCCCGGCCCGAAAAAATTAGCGCCCTCGAGGGGATTTCCGCCGAAAACTCCCCCCGCGCCGACAGCCTGGCGGCCTGAACCGCCAGCGCCCAGGGCGAGTCGTCGAAAATGGCCACGACCGCGTCCGGCGCCAGCGCAGGATCCATCCAGCTAAAAAGGATGACAGGAGCGCCGCGGCTTCTTTCGAGGAAGTCGGCGCCGGCGCCGGCCAGCACCATCGAGGAAACCGCCGCCATGTCCGGCATGTGCGCCGCCGAGCTTACGAACGCGGCGGAGGAGCCCGGGTCAGCCTCCGCGGCCGCGGCGGCGAAAAGCTCCCTGCCGCGCGGGCCGACGAAGCGCCCCTGCCAAAGCACGTGGGTCATGCCCCGAGAGCCGGCGCCGCCCTCCCCTCCCCTCGCCGCCGAGCCCGCAATCCCTGCCATAAGCCCCGCGCGAAAAAGGTCAGTTGCGCCGTCCGTGCCGAAAACCGCGAAAAGCCCCCCGCCGGACGGAAGCTGCGAGGCCGGGACATTCCCCCTGAACAGCGCCACCGGCGTCTCCGGAAACTCCCTGTGGAAGCGCTCAGCGGCGGCGGCGAAGCGGCGCGGAAACATCACCACCGCCGGGCGCTCGGAGGCGGCGCGGATCGCGGCGATCAGCATGTCGGGGCTGGCGTCGTCGGCTATCATGACGGGCCTGACGCGGCGAAAAAGCGCAGCCGAGGCCCGCGCCTGCCCGGCGCGGATGCGCCGCTGGCCGTACAGCTCCGCAAAGGGAATGTCAGTGACGACAAGCGCCGGGGGGCGGGAAAAAAAAGCCAGGGCAGCCGCCAGCGCGGCCGCGAGAAAAAGCCCCGGCAAGGCAAGGAGCCAGGCTCGTTTCATAGCGTCCCGTACATTTTACGGCGCCGAGCCCAGAGGCGCAAGGGCTCGGCGGCAGGCGGGCTGGACTTCCGGCATTTCGGCGAAACGCCGGCATCAAAATCGCAAGCGCCGCCATTGCCCGCGCGGCTCCGGGCGGCTATATTATTGGGAAGCCGCCGAGTCAGCAAAAGCCCCCGGCGCAAAAAGGCGGCGAAACCGAAGCCTCGCGCGGGCCAAAGCCCGTCGGGAGCCAAGCAGTCGGCGAAGCGCGCGGGGCCCCACGCCCGCGGACGGCTTCGCCCGGGAGGCAGACATGATCAAAGCAGTTGCAGCCGCTTTCGCCCTGGCCCTTTTTGCCGCGGCGCCGGCGACCGCCCAAGGCCAGGCCCTGTCCGCAGCCGACGCCATAGCGCGCGCGCTGGAAGCCGCCGGCGGCGGCCGGGCAGTAAGCCTGGAGCTCGCCGGCGACCCGTCCTCGGGCCTTGAGTACCGAATCGCGATTGAGCAGGGCGCAATGCGCTTCGACGTAACCGTGAGCGCAAGCACCGGCGCAATCTCAAGGCTCTCCGCGGCGGCTCAGGCAGCGCCTCAGGCAGCGCCCCAAACGGCGCCCCAGGCGGCGCCGCCGGCAGCGGCGCAGGGCCGGGCGGCGCCGCGGCAGGACGGCGGCATATACATAGGCGCCGTCGTCCCAAGGCCCCCCGCCGTCCGCGGAGGCCCCGAAAACCCGCCCATTTCAGCGCAAAGGGCCGCGGAGATCGCCCGCGATCACCTGCTCGCCATAGGCGCAGCGGGAGCCAGGCTCGACTACGTGTACATGGACCGCGAAAGGGGGCGCTGGGTGTGGAGCGTGGAATTCGACGGCGGGCGCGGCCGGGACTACGAGTTTTACATAGACGCCAGCACCGGCGCAATCCTCAAGTTCAGCATGGACTGACGCGAAGGCCCCGAGCGCGGGGGCCAGGCCGCCTCGCCTCAGGCGAAGCACGCCGCCCGGATCCCGCGGCGAGGCGGCGCCCCAGGCCGCGGCGCTGCCGCCCCGGCCGGGCGCTACTGCCTGCCGTGGCAGAACTTGTACTTTTTCCCGCTGCCGCAGGGGCAGGGATCGTTGCGGCCGACCTTGGGCTGGGCGCGGACAACCTGGGCTCCCTGCGGGCTGCCCGCGCCGGCCATCGGCGAGGCGGCGCCCGAGCCGAGCCGCGGCGGCTGCCCCCCCCCCCC
>Ga0209755_10001931_pt1 | contig 30047 bp, 20 predicted proteins | sample TergutCo191P1_FD_187301 | JGI IMG/M metagenome (GOLD analysis project Ga0209755, IMG submission 187301) | Cornitermes sp. P1 segment gut microbial communities from Petit-Saut dam, French Guiana - Co191P1 (SPAdes) (version 2) | ecosystem: Host-associated > Arthropoda: Insects > Digestive system...
TATAAACAGTTATGTGAACACAATGTCCATTAAAGACAATTACACAGAGCAGTATAATTTACAAAAATTTAAAGGCGGTTTTTTCCTTAAAAGAGCGATTCAAAGCGCGCTATTCAATTCTTTTAATAAAGATGAATACCCAATTTTTATTGTGCTTACAGACAATATTAATTACGCAATTTTTGACGGAGATTTCCTTGAATTCAATTTCGCTTTCCCCGAAAGCAATATTTTTTATGTTCTTGATAAAGACGGGATTTTAAACGCGCATTCATTAATTGGGAACCCAAAAACCGCAATACCGGATAACCCTGTTTTTTCGTTTTACAATACTGTTCTGGAATACAAATTTGAGGACGGCTCAATTGCGTATCTTCCCGATAACGATGAAGCGAGCATAACAATTAAAAATGCGCCTTTAAAACTGGATGACGAATACTGGAAAGATTCTTTTAATTTAAGTTCCGATTACCCGCACGCAAGCATGCAAAGTTCCGCCGCGCTGGCGCTTAGGGCAAAGCATAAGTACGGTATTTTATATCCGCAAACCGCCAACAGGGAATATTTAAGTCTTGTAAAACTCAGTTTTCTTTCTAAAATTATGACGCCGTCAACATCATATATCGTTGTAGAAAACGAAGCGCAGAAAATAATGCTGCTTAAAAAACAGGAGCAGATCTTATCAAGCGGAAAATTACTTGACGCTGAAAATAACTTGCTGCGCATGAGCGAACCGCCCTTGTGGCTGTTAGTTATTTTGTTTGGTTTTGCCGCGCTGTTTTTAAAGAATCGCGCTGCGCGGCGGAAAAGACATTATTAAATAGAGGTTCCCTGCCCTCTTTACCGCAAATTGTAAATTCGCTATACTGCACTTATTATGGCAAAGATTAACATGAAAACACCCATTGTCGAGATAGACGGGGATGAAATGACACGCGTTTTGTGGGAAGTAATTAAGGAAAAACTGCTTCTCCCATTTATTGACCTTAAAACCGAATATTATGATCTGGGGCTGGTAAACCGCGATAACACAGACGATGATGTTACAGTTAAATCGGCAGAGGCTATAAAAAAATACGGAGTCGGCGTAAAATGCGCGACAATCACTGCAAATTTAGCAAGAGAAAAGGAATACAACCTTAAACATCTTCATCCAAGCCCTAATGCGACTATCAGGGCAATACTTGACGGAACTGTTTTCCGCAAACCCATATCCGTTAGCCGAATAAAACCATCTGTAAACACATGGAAAAAACCGATTGTTATCGGACGCCATGCTTACGGCGATGTTTATAAAGCTTCGGAAATGGAAGTTGAAGGACCCGGCATTGTAGAGCTTGTTTACACAAAAAAAGACGGAAGCGAAAAACGCGTCAAAGTCGCAGACTTTGAAGGCAGCGGTATTGTTCAGGGAATGCACAATTTTGATGATTCCATAAGGAGTTTCGCGCGCGCATGTTTCCTTTATGCGTTAGACGAAAAACTTCCGATATGGTTTGCGACAAAAGACACTATTTCCAAAATTTATGACGGACGCTTTAAAGCGATTTTTAACGAAGTATACGAAAATGAATTTAAAGATAAATGCAAGGCAGCAGGAATCGAATATTTTTATACATTGATTGACGATGCAGTTGCGCGCGTAGTAAAAAGCGAAGGCGGCTTTTTGTGGGCTTGCAAAAATTACGACGGCGATGTTCAAAGCGACATGATCGCAAGCGCGGCAGGAAGCCTTGCCATGATGACAAGCGTGCTTGTTTCGCCGACAGGCGTTTTTGAATACGAGGCAGCTCACGGAACTGTGCAGCAGCACTACTACCGCTGGCAGAAAGGCGAAAAAACAAGCACTAACCCTGCAGCTTTAATTTACGCATGGACAGGAGCGCTTGCAAAACGCGCAGAGCTTGACGGCACAAAAGACCTTGCGGATTTCGCCGAACGTCTTGAAAAAACTTTAATTAACGTAATAGAAGAAGGAATAATGACAGGTGATTTAGCAAGACTTTCCGATCCTGCTCCTTCAAAGGTACTTAATTCATGGGAATTCATTGACGTGATTGCTTCGCGTTTATAATCAGGTTTTACGCAGCAGCTCCATAGGTTTTATCTTACCTGCCTTGACAGCGGGAATCCACGAAGCCAGAACCGAGCAGAGAACAGCGAAGAACCCGATAATAAAAACAGCTTTCCAGTCTATAATGATTGGAATGATTTCAAGGTAAAAACCGGGGTCCAGTATTTTAACTTCTCCTCCGTTGAATAAACCGGAAAAGAAACTGAGAACTTTTTCAAGGGAACGGATAAGAGTATTTATATTTACTCCGATTAATAAACCGATGGAAATGCCGATTACGCTGCCTGTAAGTCCTGTAAAAAAACCGCCCCAAAGAAATACGCTTGTTACGCCCTTAACGCTTGATCCTGTTACTTTTAAAACAGCAATATCCCTCTGGCGTTCAAGCACAAGCATACTGGTTGCCGAAGACACGTTAACAGCCGCAACAATCACTATCAGCGCCATAATGAATAATAATATCTGCCTTGTCGTTTCGTATGATTTATACTGCGAACTTAAAAGTCTTTTCCATGTATAAACACTATAACCGTTTCCAAGCTCCATTCGTATTTCCATCGCGCTTATATCTGCATCTTTGTAAGGATCGCTTATTTTTACCAAAAAACTGGAGGACAATCTGTCATTGGAAATAATGCGGCTGCCTCCTTCACGGTTTGTTATGCACCATAATGCGTCAAGCTCATTATAACCGCATGACAGTATTCCCTTTACCGTAAAAGCAGCCGTTCTTGGAGACATGCGTCCGTCATCTGCCTTAATGGTCATAAGACGCACTGTATCGCCGACATTCGCGCCGATATTCTGCGCTAATGTTTCACCTAACACAATATCGCGGTCTGAAATCAGTTTATTATCGCCGTCTATAATTTTTAAGAACGGTTTGCTTTTGGGATCATCCCAAAAAGAAGCATCAATTGAGCGCACTGTTACGCCTGCCTTGCCTTCTTTTCCGGCAAGCACACCCATTGTCCGCTGTTCATGCCATATGCCTCTTACGCTCTTTATACTGTTGACTATTCTTTTTGTCTCATCCATATCATCATCATTAAAATAATTAAAAATCTGCAAATGACCGCTTCCGAATTCAAGGTAACGATCCATAATTCCGCGTATCATTCCATCCGCTACAATTAATGTTACGATAATCGGAACAAGGCTGACGGCTATTCCTGCCGCAGCTCCGCGGAGATAGCGCACACCCTCATGCGCTTTACCCCAGAGATACCTAATTGCAATAAAAACAGAAACAGCTTTTTTCAATTGATTTCCTCAAACAGCTGACCGTTTTCAAGGTTATACCTTACGCATGCCCTTGATGCTACCTTTTTATCATGAGTTACAACAATTAATGTTTTATTTCTTTTTTGCACGCTTTCAAAAAGAAGCTGCGCAACAATATCGCTGTTCTGCGGATCAAGATTACCTGTAGGTTCATCTGCAAGAATTACAGCAGGTTCATTTACCATTGAACGCGCAACTGCAACCCTCTGTCTCTCCCCTCCTGACAATTGCGAAGGAAAATGATTCCTTCTTTTATCCATTTTAATATCCGTCAAAAGGTCTCTTGCCCTTTCAATAGCTTCCTTTTTTTTCATTCCGGCAATAAATGCAGGCAGCATAATATTTTCCAAAGCTGTAAAATCCTTTAGCAGATAATGAAATTGAAATATAAAACCCACCATTTTAGAACGGTACAAAGACATTTCTTTTTCTGAAAGAGCGGTAATTTCCAGGGTTTTTTTTGTTTTAATATATACCTTTCCTTCATCGCATCGATCCAGCCCTCCAATAATATTGAGCAGAGTGCTTTTTCCGCTTCCGCTCTGCCCCGAAATCGCGGCGGTTTTTCCTTCTTCAACTTCCAGATTAATTCCTTTTAATATATGAAGCGTCTCGGTTCCGGAAACGTAATTTTTAACAATGTTTGAAACATTAAGCAATGGTTTTACCGGTGTGTTATTCATAGCGCAATACCTCCGCAGGCTGTATTTTTGCAATCTTTCTTGACGCGATCCATCCCGCAGCAAGTGCAGATAAAAATCCAAAAATAAAAATAAACAAGACTTCCAGAGGCAGTATTCTGGAAGGCGTTTCCTTAATATAAAATATTTGTGTAGAGAAAACTTCAAAATCCTGTGAAAATTCCATTCCCAATGCCGCAAGTATATCTTTTATAATACCAAGAAATGAATTAACCAAATATTCTACAGATGTAAAAAATTGATTAATATTAAGAGCGATTGCAAGCCCTAATAACAAACCTATTAAAGCTCCTGCAAACCCGATAACCGCTCCGTCTATAATAAAAATAAGCTGTACTGCTTTTTCGTTTCCGCCGACCGCGCGCAAAAGCCCTATTTCTTCGCTTCGCTGAAGGACAGATCTTCTCTGCGCCTGAAAAATATTTAACCCAACAACGATAAATATTAATCCGACAAGAATAAACATCAGTAATTTTTCTGTTCTAAGCGCTCCGAAAAATGAGCTGTTATAATCTCTCCAGCTTGATAATTTTACGCCTTTGTAATCAGTTAATTTTTTTCTTATCTGTTCCAAAACATATCTATCATGAAACCTGTTAGAAATTTTAACTCCCATTTTAATATCACTTTCGTTTTCAATAAAGGATTCACTGTCTATATTAATAAATGCCCAGCTAAAATCATATTCATAATAACCAGATCTAAAAATGCCTGTTACAGTATAATCGTTATAATTTCCTTCGTCAGAAGAAGAAAATAAACCTGTTATCGAAAATAATGTTATTGTATCTCCTGTGTAAAGCCCCATTCTAGCCGCAAGCTCCGCTCCAAGCAGAACGCTCCTGCTGTTTTTAATATTAAAATATCCTTCTTCAAATGTAAGTTTGCTTCCCATTGACTTGTCAATGTCAAGAGTATTGTCTTTTAACCCTCTTACTAAAACTGCCTGCTGATTGGCTTCATGTCCCCTTGCCAGCGCCTGAAATTCCTTAAAAGGAACCGCAGTTACTACGCCGGGAACAGAAAGCAGAATTTCCTGCAATTCGCCGGCCTTTTGTTCATCGAAATTCTCTGCACGAATATGATACGAAGAAACATCTATGATGCTTTCTATAAAACCTAACTGAAACCCGTTCATTACGGCGATAATTACAATCAAAGCAAGAACGCCTACAGCAATTCCCAGCACCGACAATACAGGTGAAGAACTCCGTCCTTTAAAAATATAACGTGATGCGACAAATAAAATCCAGGACTTTTTCAATTATCTTACCCTTGTTTCAGAAATTTTTATGCCGTCCTCCCAGACAGCGCGCAATACTACAGCGTTATTCATATATAATTCTTCAATTTCCTGTTTCCCTTCTGTTCTGACATATCTCTCTGTTACGCCGTTTTTAAAATTCCTTTCTGATATTCTGTCTCCGGCTTTATTATATTCAAATTCAGCAGAAAGCGTTAAGTCTCCCTCTGTTTTTGTTGTTACGGCAATTCTGTCATTCTGCCATAAGTTGGAAATTACCCATATTATTTCATCTTCTTCATCATAAAGCGTCTGTTTTATAATTCTTCCCCTGTTATCAATATCAAAAACCATTTTTGAATCTGATTCTATATATACATCGCCGAAAAATTCAGGATAAATATTTAATCGTTCATTGACAAATAAATTTTCGTTTATAACATCTCTTATATTTCTTGGAAATGATATTTTTACAAGGTCATCTTCTTTTGCCTTCATATCAGTATAAAATACCCGCTCTATTGTTCTAAGAGATGAAGATCTGTTGTATCTGTAAAAATCTGCATACGTTTTTACGTATTTACCGCTGCTTTCATCTCCTGTCAATGTATGAAAAACAGCTTTTGTTAAAAATGTTTCGTTATATTCAAAATCAATTCTGTTTACACTTCCGTCTTTTAAATAAGCATATTCAGACATAACATTTAATTCATCGTTATAAAGCTCAATAAAACCGTGTTTTTTATAAATAAATTCAACAATCTCTTCCGGCGTTTCGTCTTCAATATTCTTTTCATCGTTTTCTTTTTCATTTTCATTCTCATTCTCATTCTCGCCGTCAGTTACTGTAACTGCAATTTTTTCTCTTACTACAGGATGTCTGATTTCTTCCGTAATTTCCATTATAACTGCATTTGCTCTTGTTTTATTGTTAGTATCCCTTAACAGCCACTGGGTTTTTATATGAATGCCTTTTTTATATAACGAGCGAACTTCGATTTTATAATCATCTAGATAAAAAGGCATTGCAAATTCAGGAAGATCATCGTGATTTGCGCTGTCTATAGACAATGCATATTCGCTGCGAAGCGCAATAATCCTTGATTTTACCTCTCTTATTGCAAGCCCTCCCGCATTTGATTTATACCAGCGGGCAGGTTCTTTAAACACAATATCTGAAGCGCTTGTATCTTCCGCGCCTTCCTGCAATTCAAAGTCAATAACAGGTTCATTAATATCCAGTTCCTGCGTTACTGCGATAATTCCGGCAAAAATGAGTAAAGCAATACTGATAAAAAAGATTAATTTTTTACTCAATTCCCGCAAACTCCCTTGCAAATTTTTTAGGATTAAAAATATCTATATCGCCGTATTTTTCTCCGGTGCAAATAAACACAATGGGCAATTTTAATTCTGAAACAATGGAAAATATTACGCCGCCTTTTGCGGTAGAATCATATTTTGTCAGTATTACGCCGTCAAGCTTGACCGCAGAATGAAACACTTCCGCCTGAGCAAAAGCATTTCTTCCCGTTGTTGCATCAAGCACAAGATATTTTAAGTATCTTGCAGAACTTGCCTTTTGCTCCACTACCCTGTCTATTTTTTTTAATTCTTCCACAAGCGCGGATTTTGTATGCATCCTTCCTGCAGTATCGGCTATTACTGTATCAATGTTACCTGAAACAGCGGCTTCCAGCGCGTCATAAACAACAGCCGCCGGGTCTCCGCCCTGTTTGTGTGCTACAACGCGCGTGTTTAATTTTTCACCGTGTATTTTTAACTGGTCAATTGCAGCGGCGCGGAATGTATCAGCTGCGGCAAGAAGCGTTTTTTTATTAAATTGACTGCTGCACATATATGAAAGTTTCGCGGCGGTTGTTGTTTTTCCAACTCCGTTTACGCCAAGAATTAAAACTGCGGTAAGTTTTTCCTGCCCCGGAAACGCTTCGCAGTTTTCTGCCTTTAGCAGCTCTTCTTCCAAAAGCTGCGCAAGTTTCTCCGGCAAATCTGATGAATCTTTTTTACAGCGTTCTTTTAATAATTCAACAGTGTTATATGCAAGAGCGGCGCCGAAATCGCCTTCTATTAATAAATCGCATAAATCATCAAATTGATCTTCATTAAGGGCTGACTTACCTAAAAAAAAGTTTTTTATTTTATCGCTTATTTTCATTTTTTCCTGCCTGTAACAGAAGCAGGCACTGTGCCCTTACTTGATGTGCTTATATAACGAATCATCCGGTAAACTCCATACGCTGATATAACGCCGAAAGCTATCATTGTTCCGTTTAAAACATTAAGCGTTGTCTTTGATTCGTTGTAAAAATCTTCATTATAGCTGCCGGAACTAAGATCCCTGTTTAATGCCGCAGCCATATTCATATATGTGTAATAAGAAATCCATGTTGCAATTCCTGCAATCCATGTTCCGCCCCACGCCCAATAATAATGACGGCGCGCGCTGTCTACATGACCTTTTTTCGGCATTTTATTCATGTTAACAGATAACGAATAATTAAAATCAGGATCATCAGGAGTTTGGTAAACAATCGAACCCTTCTGAATTTGATTTCGAACTTCGATGTATTCCATTCTGTTAACAGGCAAACGCAGCGTTAAAGGAGCTTCGCCTACATACAAGGCGCCGTGATAAACATTATTTTTAAAACCTCCGGAGTTTTCTGAAATTTCCAAATCTCCGTATTCTACAGGATTAAGTTTTATATTTATTAAAGTTAATTCACCCGGTATAAGCTCAGTCTCAAAAGTAATGCCGTCATGATTTAATGCTGATGCTGTTACCGTAACTTTTCCCGCAGGATATTCCAATACTGCCGTATCACCCTTGCCTGCAAATGATCTGTTTATTAAAACCAGCGTATCCTGCGGCTCTGTAACAACGGCTATCGCAGAAGGTTTGTTTCCTGAAAGAACTATAATCATTTTTAAAATAATTTCTTCCAAAGCTGCGGAAAGATTGTCATGAGAAAAAATTATACTGTCTTCCCATACAAAAGACCGCGTAAAAAGAGTATAAAGCTTAACCGACAGAACATATCTGCCGTGAAAATCGGTAATCGATCCTGATAAAAATGCGTCAGCATTCTGATCCTTGCAGAATTTTACCTCCGCTCCGGCAGCAGGCGAAGACGGAAAAGAAAAATTATTATTTCCATTTGTTAATTTAAAAACAGGTTCTTTATTAATTAAAGGAGCGTTAGTCTCAACTTCTTCCAGTTTAATTCTCAGCTCATCTATCTGAGTTTCCAGTCTTGCAATTTCACGCACGTATTTCCAGTCCGGTTCTCCGAGATACACTTTTGACGAACGTTCGTCAATTTTTGCAGAGAGCGCCTTTGCCGCAGCAGAACGGCTCTTTGCCCATGCATGTTCCTCGTAATAAGCATACTCAGGCGATATTCTTGTGCGGAAATTAATCGCGTTAAATCTTTCAACCATATTTCTTGATACATTTCCTGAAATATTTGCTTTTTCCGCATAAAGTGAGCTGACATCAAAATTTGTGATGCAAAGAACCCATTCGTCATTTTGTGTTTTTATTTCGCTTTGCGCGGCATCTGCCTTGCCTCTTGCAAAAACATGAGCGCTCAATGCGATGAATAATAAAATTAAACAAAATGTTCTGTTCTTCAAAAACACTCCCTATAAATCATCGCCGTCTTCATCTTCGTCATAAACTAACTGCGCATCATTATTACGCCAGCAGAATTTCAGGTATTCTTCGATAAAAGGATCGATGTCTCCGTCCATTACCGCCTGAATATTTCCTTTTTCAACTTTTGTCCTTGCGTCTTTTACCATCGTATACGGCTGAAACACATAAGAACGAATCTGATGCCCCCAGGAAATATCTTTTTTTTCCTGCGAAAACTTTGCGTTTTCTTTTTCTTTTTCCTGACGGTAATGCTCATAGAGCCGCGCCTTTAACATGCTCATGGCAATCTGCCGGTTCTTTATCTGGCTGCGCTCATTCTGGCATGCCACAACTATCCCCGTTGGAATGTGCGTAAAACGGACGGCGCTGTCGGTCTTGTTAACATGCTGACCTCCGGCTCCGCCTGCGCGGTAAGTATCAACCCTTAAATCTTCAGGTTTTATCTCTACTTCAATTGTATCATCAATGACCGGAAAAAGGTAAACCGACGCAAATGAAGTGTGCCGTCTTGCGTTGGAATCAAAGGGGCTTATTCTGACTAAACGATGTATGCCCGATTCGCCTTTTAGATAACCGTAGGCAAAATCTCCCTCGATTCTGCAGGTAGCGGACTTGATTCCGCCTTCAGCCTCCTGCCTGTCAACTTCTTCGACAGTAAAACCCTTCTGCTCCGCCCAGCGCAGATACATACGGTAAAGCATCTGCGACCAGTCGCAGGCTTCGGTTCCGCCGGCGCCTGAATGAACGGTAAGAAAGCAGGGGTTTTTATCCACTTCTCCTGACATAAGTTCAAATATATTTTGTTTTTCATAACGTACTGTAAGAGCCTTAAAGGTGTTTTCTATCCCTGCAGTCTCGCTTTCGTCATTTGCTTCCGAGGCAAGTTCAAACAAGGTCTGCAAATCTGACATCTCATCGCGCAGGGCTTTCCAGGGTTCATAGCGGTTTTTTAGGCTTTTAAGGGATGCCATTGTTTTATCGACATTTTCCTGGTCATTCCAGAAACCGGGTTCTGACGATTTAGCTTCCAGATCGGCTATTCTTTGCGCGAAATTAGCGTCTTCAAAGACGCCTCCATGTTTCATTGGTTTTTTTTATTAAATCTTCGATGGGCGCGCCCAATTCGGAAAGCAGCATGGATATCTCCTGTATTATTTGCGTTATATGGCATATATTAGCGGATTATAGAGTAGGTTTCAAGCAAGCAGAATTATGTATATACTGCATTATATATCTAAAAACACCTAAACATGTGATTAGTAATACTAGCCGAAAAATCATATTTTTGCTAAAATTACCGCATCATGGACAAATTAATCATCAAGGGTGCGCGTGAGCATAACCTAAAAAACATCGACCTTGAGCTGCCCCGGGACAAGCTTATCGTTATTTCAGGGCTCTCCGGTTCAGGCAAAAGCTCTCTTGCTTTTGACACAATTTTCGCGGAAGGTCAAAGGCGTTATGTTGAGAGTCTTTCAGCCTATGCGCGCCAGTTTTTGGGACGCATGGATAAACCCGATTTGGATTATATCGAAGGGCTTTCCCCTGCAATTTCTATAGAACAAAAAACTACTCACCGCAATCCGCGCTCGACTGTCGGCACCGTAACAGAAATTTACGATTACTACCGTCTGCTTTACGCGCGCATCGGCGTACCGCACTGCCCTTCCTGCGGAAAAGAAATCCGCGAGCAGCCCATTGATTCCATCATCGAAACAATTCTGCAGTACAAGGAAGGAACAAAAATTCAGCTGCTCGCTCCTGTAATACGCGGGAAAAAAGGCGAGCATCAAAAAATAATTGAAGACGCAAAAAAAGCAGGGTTCGCGCGCGCGAGAATTGACGGTGTGCCTGTAAGTTTAGACGAAAATATTAAATTGGATAAACAAAAAAAACATACGATAGAAATAATAGTTGACCGCCTTGTAATAGGAAAAGAAATTCGCGCGCGCCTTGCAGAATCTGCAGAAGCCGCGATGCAAACCGCAGACGGTCTGATGATTGTACTAATTAATGAAGATGGAAAGAATCATGAACAGATTTTTTCGCAGAAAAACTCATGCCCGGACTGCGGCGTTTCAATTCCTGAATTGCAGCCGCGTCTTTTTTCGTTTAACAACCCGTTCGGCGCATGCACAGGCTGTTCCGGTATCGGCACTAAAATGGAATTTGATCCTGACCTTGTAATACCCGACCGCTCGCTTTCTTACAACGAAGGCGGCTGCGTTCCATATAACCCGGACAGTGCATGGCACTCAAGCCGTTTTAAAGCGCTCGCGAAGCATTTTGGTTTCAGTCTTGATACGCCTTTTAATAAATTGCCAAAAAAAATTGTAAACGCAATTCTTTACGGCATGGAAGATGAAGTAAGGGTAAAATATGTAAACCGCGACAAGACAGGTTCTTTCCAGTACAACACGCAATTCCCCGGCATACTCGAAGAATTAAGACGGCGTTATCTGGAAACGCAGTCGCAGGGAGTTAAAGACTGGCTTGAAAAATTCATGAGCCAAACGCACTGCGAAGACTGCGACGGAAAACGCCTCAAGCCTGAAGTGCTCGCTGTAACTGTAGCAGGAAAAAATATTTGGGAACTGTCAAAACTTTCCGTTACAGACTCGCTTAAATTTTTTGAAAACGTAAAATTTAACGCAAACGAAAATAAAATCGCGAATCAAATTTTAAAGGAAATAAACGCACGCCTTGGTTTTATGAAGAACGTAGGTTTGGATTATCTCAGTCTTGAACGCAAGGCTTCTACCCTCTCAGGAGGAGAGGCGCAGCGCATAAGGCTTGCGACACAGATAGGTTCAAGTCTTGTCGGCGTTTTATATATTCTGGATGAGCCGAGTATAGGGCTTCATCAGAGAGATAATCAGCGTTTAATAGATACGCTTACTTTTCTGCGCGACCTTGGCAATACGTTAATCGTTGTAGAACATGACGAGCAGACATTGCGCACGGCGGATCATATCGTTGATTTGGGTCCCGGCGCGGGCGTTCACGGCGGAGAAGTTGTCGCGCAAGGATCTGTTGAAGATGTAATGAAAGTAAAAGAAAGTTTAACAGGACAATACCTTGCAGGAAAATTAAAAATTGACATTCCAAAAGAACGCAGAAAAGGAAACGGCGCGTTTTTAAAAATTAAAGGCGCAAGCGAGCATAATTTAAAAAACATCAATGTAGAAATTCCGCTTGGCGTTTTTACCTGCATTACAGGCGTTTCAGGATCGGGTAAATCAACTTTACTTTCTGACGTACTCTACCCCGCGCTTGCAAACGAAGTTTACGGATCCAATCACAGAGAGGGCGCGTATAAAAAACTGGAAGGAGCGCAGCACATAGACAAGGTAATCGATATTGATCAAAGCCCAATCGGAAGAACTCCGCGCTCAAACCCAATTACCTACGTGGAAGGCTTTACCGCAGTTAGAGATATGTTCGCGAGTTTACAAGAATCAAAAATGAGAGGTTATAAACCCGGACGTTTTTCGTTTAACGTTCGCGGCGGCAGATGCGAAAACTGCGAAGGGGACGGCACCATCAAGATAGAAATGAACTTTCTACCTGACGTTTACATTACCTGTGATGTCTGCGGCGGAAAAAGATTTAACAGAGAGACCCTGGAAATCCGCTATAAGGGAAAAAATATCCACGAAGTTCTGGATATGACCATCGAAGAAGCGGCAGATTTCTTCGCTCCTATTCCTCAGATTGCCAGAAAAATGCAGACTCTTTTGTCTGTCGGTCTTGGTTATGTAAAACTGGGGCAATCGGCGCTCACTCTCTCAGGCGGCGAAGCGCAGAGGGTAAAGCTTGCCCTGGAACTTTCAAAACGCTCAACAGGCAGAACCCTCTACATTCTTGACGAGCCGACAACAGGGCTTCATTTTGCCGACGTAAAACAGCTGATGGACGTTATTCAGAGGTTGGTAGACCAGGGAAATACTGTTATAATGATAGAACATAACCTTGATGTTCTTCTGCAGGCAGATTATATTATCGACCTTGGTCCTGAGGGCGGCGAAAAAGGCGGGCAGGTAATTGTTACAGGCACACCGGAACAAACCGCTCAATGCAAGGAATCATACACAGGTTATTATATCGGCGAAATGTTAAAACGAGGCGCGGCAAAAACCGGGAGAAAATGAAAATATATCGTGGCTTAATAATTTTTCTATTTGTTCTAATTAGCCTGCCTTTATCCGCACAGGAACAAATACCGGAAGTTATCGAAGATTTAGAAGACATAATAGAAGAAGAATTCAGCAAATTAACGCCCTCAGAAAGACAGCGCATAGAAATGGAAATAAAAACATCCAGTTTAACAGAGCTTGCGCTTCTGTGTAAAACACTGGGGCTTGCGGAAAACGGTACAAAAGAAGAACTCGCTTCCCGTATAAGAGAACATTTTAGAATAAGAGAAGAAACCCAAAAAGAAAATAAAAAAGTAATTACGATTGTATCCGCTCAAACATCCGAATATTTTTCCATTGACGCAATAAACGAAGACTATGCAAGATTAAAAGGCAATGTAAAAATCAGTTTAAGGGACGGAGACAAGGTTCATAATATCAGCGCAGATGAAATTCTTTTTAACCGCACAAGAAATATTATTACAGCAAGCGGAAATGTTGTATATGAAAGCGTAGACGGCTCTACCATAGAAACATTCCGCGGTCAGAATATAACCGTTAATATTGACAACTGGGCAAGCATTTTCCTGGACGGACACTCGGAAAAAAAACTGGAAAGCGACGGCAGCTCTTATCTTTTTACAGGGAAAGTAATATCGCGCAGTGATGAAAACGCTACCATCCTTGACAATGCCGTAATTTCCAGCACAAATGAAGAAGCTCTATGGTCCATAAGCGCGTCAAGAATATGGCTGCTCCCCGGTTCCGATTTTGCAATTCTAAACGCAGTTTTAAAAGTGGGAGAAATTCCCGTTCTATATTTTCCTTTTTTTTATTATCCTGCAGACGAAATTGTGTTTCATCCTGTTTTGGGATACCGCTCAAGGGAAGGCGCTTTTGTGCAGACTACAACTTATTTAATAGGACAGCCGAAAGCGGATTCCTCTTCGCAGAGCTCTCTTTCAAGAATAATAGGAAATTCAAACGACAATGAAAAAGAACTGCAGGGGTTATTCCTGCACAGCACCGGAAAAAAAACAGTAGATCCGAAAAATATCAGTTTAAAAGCTTTAGTTGATTACTATGTTAATTTAGGAACATATTTTGGCATCGATTTTTCATCTCCGAAAAAAGGCATTCTAAACCCCCTTACCTTAACTCTCGGCGTCGGTTTTTCAAGAACAATTTCAAGAGACTCGGCGGGAAATTACACTCCATACAAAGAAAATGAGCTGGGTTTATATGACGGTTCATATAACTGGAATGAATCCAATCTTTTTTCTGAAATTGTTCCTTTCCGTTACCGTATGAAGACAGAGAGCTCAATCAGCGGAAAGTACGGCGGTCTTTCGTGGAGCTTTCCGTTTTATTCCGATCCTTATACAGACAGTGATTTTATTTTAAACCGCTCAGAAAGCATGGATTGGATGAACATGATTCAACAGGGCGCGGCTATAGACAGCACATCAACAGAAAGCATGATAAGCGATTACCGGTGGCACATAAACGGCAATTTTAATCCATCGCTGCAAATCCTGTCTCCTGTTGTATCAAGAATTACAGTATCAAATATTTCCACATCAATGTCATTCAAGCAAATACCGGATAAATTAATCAGCGCTTCAAAAGACGGTATGTTTTCACCTGGAAGACATTTTTTTGCACCTGATAAATATACCATTTATAATTTTTCAGGTTCTCTTTCGGGAACGCCTGTTACCATGGGGAAAAAAACGCAAAAAACCAATACGCAGGAAAAGCAGGAACAAAATGATCCTTTGCAAGGTTACGGCAGCCCGATATCACCCTTTACAATCGAACAGGAAAGCGGGAGTGCAGTAAAAAAACCCAATGATATTATAACTCCTCCTGAATTAAAAAGTAATTTCAGCGTATCAGGTTCAGGAAACAATACTTTCAGCGTGGATTATTCCTTATCGCCGACAAGCTCAACAGAAATGCAGTTTATGTCGGTAAGATACCATAAAAAGGATTTAAATTGGGAGTCTGCAAAAGATGTGGATTGGAATGAACATCAATCAATACTTTTTACTCTCGGCGGAGACACAAAGCTTAATTTTCGTTTTGATCATACAAGCGGATTATTCAATAACACTTTGTCTTTTTCAGGTAACGGCACATGGAAAGATTATACTTATCTTAACGAAGAATATTACCGCAGAACAGATGATTCGATAGACGAAGACAGAATGGAACATGATAAAAGACTGCAATACGGAAATACAAACTATTCATCTTCTTACACATACAACACTACTCTTCGTCCATTATATAAAAACAGCGTTTTCGGTCAGTCGAATCTTCAGTATACATTCGGCGGCACTCTTGTAAAATCAAAAAAATATATTGCCATTGACAGCCCGGACGGACCGGAACTTACTCCCGAATGGGGTTCCTGGGTAAAAGAAGACAGAAGCAAGGATATTTACGGTTTAAACAGTCACAGGCTGTCAACAAGTCTTGATGCAAATGTAATGGATAAAAGACAGAATTTAACTGTAAGCGCAGATCTTCCTCCGCTTAACGAACAGATTTCAACAAGCGCTGCGGCAAGAGTATGGATATCAGAAACTACAGCAAACACCAGATTTGAAAAACCGGAAGGGAAAGACGATTGGATTTTTCACCCCATAAATATAACAGAAACTCTCAGGTTTGGAAAATCAAATTCGTTTTCCTGCAGCATGGTAATTAAACCTGAGAATGACAATGAAATTGACAGAATTAATTCAACGCTAAGATTATGGAATTTTAACGCGTCATTTCTGGCAATACAAACTACAAGATCTGAATTTGATATAAATACCGGAAAATGGAATCCTGTGGGAGAAAATGAACTATTGCCCAAAGAACTGACTCTTTCATACTCTCATTCTTCTTCAAATACAGAGATAATTAAAAACCGCATTAATTTAACTTTTAATGCATCGTCAACTTTAAAATTCGATCTGCAAAAGCTGACAGATTCCAATTTTCGTTTTATTTTGGGAATGACTGCGAATATAACAGGTTTTTTAGAACTTAAATTATCGCTTGAATCTCTTAACTCAATTGTCTGGCGCTACATGGAAGGCGTTTCAGGAACAGAAAATCTTCCGTATAACCTATTCGACGACGAACAAAAAAACGTGTTTTTAGACTTGATGAATTCTCTGGATGTTTTTAACGAAGAAAAAAGGCGCAAAACAGGCTTTAAAATGAACAGCTTCAACCTTTCTGCCGTCCATTATCTGGGCGCATGGATAGCTGAATTCCGCGTAGGAATGCGTCCTGAACAGGTTGCAAATGATTTTAAATTTATCTCGGATATTTCCTTCCTTGTACAATGGAATCCGATACCGGAAATTGTCTCTAAATATGCCTATAACGGAAAAGAAGACAAGTGGAAAAAAGAACAATAATCAGCCGCGCACTCCCTCTTGACGAGTCTATTTACCGGGTTATAGAATATAATATACTATAATATAGAGGGAAAATTGGAGGAAGGAATAACTATTGCCTTTGACAACAAGGAAGTGCTTTCAGGGGTTTGCGGTGTAAATGACGGTAATCTCAAGATAATTGAGGGTTCCCTGGGCGGTTATATAACAGCCAGGGGCAATGAAATTCATTTTGAATGCCGCGACGAAAAAGGCGTCAAACGTTTCAGGACAATGATGGACAGCCTTATCGCTTCTGTTAAGGAAGGCGAACAGCTTTCTCCCGAGTACATTCAAACCCTTGCGAAGGAAGAAGGCGAAAGCTTCTCCCGCGATTCCATGATTCAAATCCCTCACGGCTTTAACCGTGTTTATCCGCGCACAAGCAATCAGGCTGTTTACATTCAGGGAATGAGGGACAGCGAAATTTGTTTCTGCGTAGGTCCTGCGGGAACAGGCAAAACCTATCTTGCAATCGCTCATGCCCTTCAAATGCTGCTTTCAAAAAAAATACGTAAATTGGTTTTAACGCGTCCTGTGGTTGAAGCGGGAGAAAATCTCGGGTTTCTTCCCGGCGACCTTGCGCAAAAAATCGATCCTTATCTAAAACCGCTTTATGACGCGATGGAGTCTCTCATTCCATACGACGTAATTAACAGAATGGAAGAAACAAGATCGATAGAAATTGCGCCGCTTGCCTATATGAGGGGACGAAGCCTTAATGACTGCATGATTATTCTTGACGAAGCGCAGAACACAACCAAAGAACAGATGAAAATGTTTCTTACAAGAATCGGAAACGGAGCAAGAGCTGTTATAACAGGAGACACTACGCAAATAGACCTTCATCGCAAATCGGATTCAGGCTTGTTAAATGCCCTGGATATATTAAGAGAGATTGAGGGTTTAAACTTTTCATTCCTGCATACAGGAGATGTTGCGCGTAACCCTTTGGTAAAAAAAATAATACAGGCATACAATGAAAATGATAAATGAAGAAGAAAAAAAGAAATATTCCTCTTTTGTGCACGACATGAGAACCGGTCCCGGTATCTTTAGTTTTGTGTTGTGCGTAACCGCCGCTTTCCTGATAATCGGAAGCACTAGCGATGAGGAATCATTAAACCTGCTTAATGTTCTGGGTACAATTTTCCTTGTCCTTTTGATTTATACGCTTTTCCTTGTCCTTCACAGCAGTACAATCATGGGCAGAAAATTAAATCACAGGGAATGTTATCTGCTCGCTTCATTGACAGGCTCTTATATAATCGGGTCTGTGCTTATAAACAATCTTTCGCCGGGTTTTGAAGGTTTCCCTGTTGCCCTTGCATTTCCTACAGCGCTTGTGATTATGATACTCGCAGTCTTTTTAGGAAGGCGTCCTGCCATGATCATGGCTATTGCTCTTCCGTTAAGCGCGTATTTTGCAGGCGCATTCGACAATCATTCATATATTATTGCGCTTGTTTCAGGAGCGGCGGCTTCTATAGTTTTGCACAAAGCGCAAAACAGAATGAGCATTATTAAAGCAGGGCTTGTAATAGCAGCGGCAAACTGCATCGCAGTAATTGTTGTTCTGCTTCTGCGCGAAGCAAATCTGGTTGACTACCCTGTCATGCTATTCTGGGCTGCGCTTAACGGAATTTTCTGCGGAATGTTAACCATCGGCTGCCTGCCCCCTCTTGAACATGCTCTTAATGCGGTAACGCCTTTCAGGCTTATGGAGCTTTCAGATCTTAACGCGCCCATCTTGCGCAAACTTTTTACGACAGCGCCGGGAACTTACAGCCATTCTTTAATGGTTGCAAATCTTTCTGAGCAGGCATGTCAGGATATAGGAGCAAATCCTCTTCTTGCGCGCGTCGGGGCTTATTATCACGATATAGGAAAAATGGATAACCCTGATTACTTTGTTGAAAATCAAACAGATCATAACAAACATGACGAAATTAACCCGCGCCTTTCCGCCACAATTATCCGAAGCCATGTAAAACTCGGCGTTGAAAAAGCGAATAGTCTAAGACTTCCCAAGGATGTTATTTCCATCATCGGCGAACATCACGGCAACTCTGTTATATCCTGGTTTTACAACAAGGCTGCGGAAAATGCCGCGGAAAACGAAGCAACTGTCAGCTCGGAGGATTTTTCATATCCAGGAAATCCGCCGCGTTCAAAGGAATCGGCAATTGTAATGCTTGCAGATATAACAGAAGCCGCAGTAAGAACTCTGACAAAACCTACGGCGACAAAGATAGAAAAATTCATACAGCAGCTTTTTGAAGCAAAAATCGAGCATGGGCAGCTTTCAGAATCAGAGCTGTCTTTCCGCGATTTGGAAATAATTAAAGATACCTTTGTAAGGGTGCTTGCAGGTTATTATCATACAAGAATTGAATACCCTAATCAAAAAGGCGATAAAGATGAATAATGTAAATATAGCCTCAGAAGAGCTGCCGATGCCTCAATGGAGCACAGAGGCAGCCGCCTTTGCCCTCAAAGTTCTAGATGAAATTAAAAAAGATAACTGGGAGCTTTCCATTCTTTTTTGCGGTGATAAAACGATTACAGGACTTAACAGTCAATACCGCAATAAGAACGAAGCTACCGACATACTTTCCTTTAATTTGGGCGAAACCGCAAAAGACGGTGATAAAACGGTCTATTTCCCCGGAGATATTGTCATTTCCCTGGAAACATTGCGCGAAAACGCCGAATATTTCCAAACACCGGAAGATGAGGAGTTACGCAGATTGCTGATTCATGGTATTCTGCATTTAGACGGCATGGATCATGAAACCAACGAAAACCTTGAACCCATGCTGGTTTTACAGGAGGAAATACTGACTAAGCTGAAAAATGAACATGTAATTAACGGCAGTTTCCGCGGAGGAAAAGAATGAAATCTTCATTTAAGATAAACCCGCAGGCAATAAAAGGACTTGAAGAGGATCAAAAAGAAATGATCCGCGGCGTTGTAGAACTTTCAGATACAACCGTAAAAGAAGTAATGGTGCCCCGCACCGACACTGTCTTTCTCTCGGCAGAGGCTTCCAAGGATGAGCTTCTTGCCTGTATCTGCGACAGCGAACATTCCCGCTTTCCGGTTTACAAGGACACAGTAGATAACGTAATCGGAATACTGCATGTTAAAGACGTATTAAAGGCGCTTATAAATAATAAGCCGATTCATATTAATGAATTTGTAAGGAAACCGTTTTTTGTGCCTGTTTCCAAACATATAGATGAGCTTCTGCGTGAATTTTTACGAAAAAAAGTCCACATCGCAATTGTGGTAGACGAATACGGCGGAGTATCCGGCATAGTATCCATGGAAGACATTATAGAAGAAATAATCGGCGACATTCAGGATGAGTTTGACCATGAGACAGACGACATTGTAGAAACAGGCGAAGGAATGTGGCTCTGTGATGCTAGGGTAAACCTTGAGTTCCTCGCGGAAGAAACAGGGCTAGAACTTCCTGTCAACGATTTTGATACTCTCGGCGGCTTTGTTTTTGATTTATTCGGAAAAATACCGGTAAAGAACGAAAAGATAGAATACAAGGATTGCGATTTTATCATTCAGGAAATGGACGGACATAAAATAAATTCCATTAGGATAGTAACTCATAAAAAGGAATGATTGTTTTTTATTAAGGGGGGGCGATGACATACTCAAATTTTACCGCGAAGTTACACGGAGTTACACGGAGTAAGATTTCATTTTTTTATAAAACCCTCTGTGCTGCTCTGTGTCCTCTGTGGTTCATTCTTCTTCTTTTCTTCTTCTCTGCCATTAATGCCGAAGCGCAGCAAGGCTCTGCAGCGGCGTACTACGAACGCGGCAAAAACTTCATGGCGGAAGAGAACTGGTACTCCGCTGTCGAAGCATTCCTTGAATGCATAAGAGTAAATTCCGCCCATGCCGAAGGAACCGCAGCTCTTGCGGAGTGTTACTATGAGCTTGCCGAATTTGACGAAGCTCTTAACTGGGTAAAAAAGGCAAGAGCTCTTGCGCGTTCCAATATGACAGTCTCCAATCTGGAAGTATTTACCCTCATTGCGCTGGGGCAGCTGGACGCGGCGTCAAATCTTGTTGCAGAAATATTAAAAGTTGAACCGTACAACAGGGAAGCTCTTTTTGCGGCAGGCGAACTTGACATCGCGCGGAACAGACCGTCAGAGGCGCTGCTGCGCTATCGTGAAGCTGTCCGCCGCTACCCTGATGACCGCAGACTGCTTGTTTCACTTGCTCTTGTTACGCTCTCGCTTGGCGACGGCGATACAGCCCTCACTTATATAGACAATGCGCTTAAACAGCATCCCGGCGATTACCGCGTCTTTTTTTACGCCGCTTATATTTATTCAATGAACAACAAGGTACCGGATGCAATCCGTTACGCAGAACGCGCGCTCTACTACAAGCCGGATCATGCGCAGGCACATTCGCTTTTGGCATCGCTTCGTTACCGGAACGCCGAGTACGAAGAAGCGGCGCGTCTTTGCGATATCACAATTGCAAAAAACAGAAACGAAATGAGCGCATGGTATCTTAAAGGTTTGTCATTAATCAGATTAAAACGCTATCAGGATGCGATAACAGTTCTTTCAAATGCCGTAAGTATTAATGAGCACGATGAATTTATCCGCGCCATTTTGGAAGAAGCGCTTCTTACATCAACTGCTCTGGAAGATACAAGAAGGGCACGCTTTGCCGCATGGCATTTTAACAAAGCAAGAAATTTCCGCCAGCGCAATTTGATAGATCAAGCTCTTTTTGAATACCGAAGGGGCTTGCGTCTTAATCCCTTTGCGGCGGACAGGCGCGAATATGCGGAATTACTCAGATTGCAGGGGTATCCCGCGCGTTTTCTGGAAGAGCTTCGTTTCCTTCAGGATCAAGGAACTGCGGATCGCGCATTAAATGACGCCGTAGAAGCATACAGCTCGCTTCTTTCGCAAGCTCTGTTCAAACAATGGCAGGTAAACCCTGTCGATCTTGCCGAAAGGCACTGGAAGGTCGCCGTCTTCTCGCTTGCAGGTCAATCGAGTTTTCTTCATGCCGATGCAGGATCGGTTGCGGCAGGAGTAGTAAGAGAACTGCTTGTGCATGACAGAAATATTTCTACCATGAACCTTGAGCTGAGGCAGGCAAGTTTCTCTCAGGCATTCAGGCAATCAAGAGAAAACGCGGCAGATTATTTTATACTTGTATCGGTTACAGAAAACGAAAGAGACATTTCCTTAAAAGCGGAAGTATTTGTCGGACGAACAGGTTCGCCTGCCGGAACTTTTTTTGCGTTTCGCACAGGAACAGACAGACTGCGCGACGCAAGCCGCGGAATTGTAACTCAGCTTTCGCAGGCTATGCCCGTCCGCGGAAGACTTTTAATAAGAAAACAAAACCAGGCGCTTATCAATAAAGGCAAAGCTGACGGCATACAGCCTGATACTGTATATGATGTCGTAAAACGCGGACGCCCTCAGGTTGCAAACGAAGGCATTTCGCTTATCTATTCCGGTGATGAACTTGTTGGAAAATTAACCATTACAAATATTGATGAAGAAATTGCAATCGGTTCGATTCAGCGCAGCGGTTTTTTTGACCGCGTCGAACCGGGGGATGAAATAATCCTTCAGGCAAACAGAAAAGAAAAATCCGCAGCAGAAAGCGCGGCAAACCCGGAATTAAGGGCGTTACTAAGATCGCTTCGGTAATTAATAAACCATGGCAGAAAGAACTGCGTCTATCCATTTATTTGCTTCGCCGAGGTTAAGGCTTCTGAAAGTTAAAAATTCCATAAGCGCTTCGCGGTAAGATCCGTTGTAATATAAAGCCTGTCCAAGATAAAAACGGGCGCGGGCTTCTACTTCTGCGGAGCGCGGCTGAGATAAATAATGCTGCAGACTGACGCGCGCTGTATCCCATTGAAATTTTACAAAATGCTCCATGATAATTTCAAACAAGGCTGATTCTTCGCCGCCTGTCGGAGCAACAAGGTCAACTGCAAAAACGCGCGGTCTTTTTAAATTAAGCGGCGCTTTCTGCGGCATCTGCGTATCGCGCAGAATACCGGATGTCTCTCTGCTTAAAGGCAGCTGCCCCGGGATATCTGTAAGAAATAAACTTTCAGGTATTGCATTGCGAAGGGTCATGACAGGAAGCGGAATTGGACGCAAAGAACGTTCTGTAACCTGATCGCCTGTAATTGTAACCGGAGAAACTGTCGCGTTAAATCCGGGTCTTATTCCCATATTGCCTGACGAAATTTCATCTTCATAAACAACAGCATAGTACCAGGATAAACCGGGAACGGGTAAATCTATAAAAGGCGATGTCAGCCGCGATTGAACAATTACAGCATTAAGTAAATCCGCAGGTCTGCGCACAGGCTGCGTACTGCGGTAAAGAATTGCGTTTCTTTTCGGACCTTCAATTTCATAAGTGATAATAATTCTGTCGCCGTCCTGAGCTGCTTTTAAATTATAGATGCCTTCTGCAGGTTTAACGGAAGGAAGCGCTGCTGTCCCTGGAGATTGAGAAGCATCTTCCTCCTGAGCAAGTCCTGATGTTCCCGGCGCGGCTTCCCTCGGCACAAGGCTTGTGCTGTTTATTCGCGGTAAAATTAAATCGTAACGTCTTCCGGATGTATCGCTTGCAGCAATAAAATAATAAATATTTTTCATGTCATCAGTGTCATCAACATAGTACTGCTCGCCGTATCTTACAACCACAGGTCTAATATTTGCAGGCACAGAACCGCTGAAAGGACGGACAGATTTAAAAATATATACAGGTCCTCTTGCGTCAGGCGAGTCCACCCAGGTAAGTCTTATTAAATTGTTTCTAGCTTCAACTCTTATTTGGGATACATAAGGTACAAAATCACCGCCCTGCGCGGAAAGCTGCGCTGCACTTTGCGCGGGAAGCTGCGCTGCTGTCTGCGCGGCAATATTGGCAGAGACAGCCAAAAAGAGCGAAAAAACTACCAGAAAATGCCTTTTTATCATCTTATTATAATTTTAACGGATAAAATCTCTAAATTCCACAGAAAATCAAGAATATTGCAGGCGGTAAAGCCCTGAATATAACCCATCCTGGGCAGCAAGCTCCTCATGTTTACCCTCCTGCGCAAGGCGGCCGTTAGATAAAACCAAAATTCGGTCTGCATCTTTTATTGTAGAAAGCCTGTGCGCAATTACAAAAGATGTTCTTCCGGCAAGCACTTTTTTTAACCCAAGCTGAATCAACTGCTCTGTTTCAGTGTCAATGGAGCTGGTCGCCTCATCAAGTATAACTACGCGCGGATTGTGCGCAATTACCCGCGCAAAACTGATTAACTGCCTCTGTCCTGTAGAAATATTGGACGCCCTTTCAGAAAGCACCGTTTTATAGCCGTCAGGAAGCGCGGATATAAACTCATGCGCGTGAACAGCTTTAGCAGCTTCGATTATTTCCTCATGCGAAATATCCAAACCAAGGCTTATATTTTCTTCTATTGTGCCGGAAAAAAGGGTTACATCCTGATTAACGCCCATTATTGAATTTCTGAGCTGTTCAAGCGGTATTTTATTTATAGCTTTTCTGTCAAGGCGTATCTCTCCTGAATTAATATCCCAAAGACGCGTAAGCACATTTATAATTGTAGTCTTCCCTGCTCCCGTGTATCCTACAATCGCATTTTTCTCTCCGGGCTTTACGGTAAAACTAAGCCCCTTTAATACTTCTTCGCCTTCCTTGTAGGAAAAATGCACATTGTCAAACTCAACCATGCCGTTAAAAGACTGAAGCCCTGCACCGCTGTCTTTCCGGGCATTGTCAGGTATCTGTTCTTCAGTGTCCATCAGCTTAAAAACCTTTTCTCCGCCTGCCATTGCCGATTGCAGCATTGTGTATTTTTCTGCGATATCTGTAACAGGCTGGAAAAACATCTGAACAAGATTTATAAATGCGATTAATACGCCTAAGGAAATCGAAAGAGAAAGAATCATCTTGCTTCCTGCAACAATTACAACTGCCATTGTCAGCGTAGAAAACCACTCAACTATTGGTCTGAATGTTGCGAACACATACATTTCTCCCAGGTTAGCGTCCAAAAGCTCCCGGTTGTTTTTATTAAATTCGCGTTCGCTTTTTTTCTCCTGCCTGAAAAGCTGTACAACCTGCATTCCGGCAAGACGTTCTGCAAGGTATGCGTAAACCCTGGAAGAGGCAGTTCTCTGTCTTCTAAAAGCATCACGCGCTTTTACGCGGCTAATTAAAGTAACAACAAGCACAGGCGGAAGCGTAATAATTACCATTAGCGCCAATTTCCAGGATAATATAAACAATGTAATTATTACGCCTGCCATTATGGCAATATCTTTTAAAAAGGCGACAAGCACTGTTGTAAAAAATTCATCCATTGTCTGAACATCGCTTGTAAGACGCGTTACAATTCTTCCCACAGGATGACGCGATAAAAAACCTGTAGACTGCCAAAGCGTTTTTTTAAAAAGGGCAAGGCGCATATCTTTCATCACATACTGAGTCATTAAACTGGATGTCCATGTTTGTAAAAATGAAAAGCCAAAAGCCAAAAACAACGCGATAAAATAAATTATGCAGCCATGCACCAAAAATGAAACATTGCGCACCATTATTCCGTCGTCAATAATGCGCTGCAATAATACAGGAATAAAAAGTTCTGCAAGGGTAGAAATTGCAAGGGCAATAAGAGTTACAGCTACAAAACGTTTATACGGTTTTAAAAACGACAAAATGCGTTTAACAATACGGCTGTCGTATTCCTTTGTAATATCTTCTGTTTCAAAATAACTGTCAGCCATTTTGCTCTCCCGCTTCTGTTTCAAGTCTCTGGAAAGCCGCCATACGGCTGTAGAAACCGCCGGAATTAACAAGAACCTCCGGTTTTCCGTATTCACGAATCTTTCCGTCTTCCAAAACAAGTATATTATCAGTAAATTTAAGCGTAGAAACGCGGTGAGAAATTATTATCGTTGTGCGTCCCTTTCTATCATTCAGAAGCGCCTTTAAAATTCTTTGCTCAGTCTCATTATCTACAGCAGAAAGAGAATCATCCAATATTAAAAACTCAGGCTCCATTACGGCGGCTCTTGCAATTGCAGTACGCTGCTTTTGACCGCCGGAAAGAGTCAGCCCTCTTTCTCCTACAAGCGTATCCTTGCCATTCTGGAAAATTTCCAAATCATTATTAAGCGACGCAATATCAATTGCTTTATTTAAATTATTTTCAGAAGAATTAACCACGGAGGACTGCAACCAAGGTTGCTTAGAGAACGCAGAGTTAGCATCAGAGTTATTTGTATCTGTAATTCCATACATGATATTATTCGCGATAGTGTCAGAGAAAAGGTAGCTGTCCTGAGGCACGACTGCAAAGAGACCCCTCAGCTCATCAAGCGGCAATTGATGTATATCATTCCCGAATATTTTAATTGTTCCCGCAGGCGGGTCTGTCATGCGCATAAATGTTTTTATTAAACTGGTTTTTCCCGATCCTGTCTTTCCCATAATGCCAAGCCATTCGCCGCGTTCAATTTTAAAATTAATGCCATTTAAAACTTTTTTATCATCATTGTAGCTAAAATCAAGATTATTAATTTCAATTGCTGTTTTTTCGCTGTTTATTAATTCATTATTTCTTATTTCCTCTTCTTCCTTATTTCTTATTTCTAATTTATTATCTCTTATGGATGGCACCGTATTTAAAATCTCGTTTATCCTTCCTAAACTTACAGCTCCCCTTTGAATCATGTTCACCATAAAACCTGCGCCCATTAAAGGCCAAATCAGCATACCAAGATAACGGAACATGGCAACAAGACTTCCCGGAGTCATTAAACCATTTATTACGCGCACGCCTCCGATTGCAAGCATAATTAAAATCGTAAAACCGGAAAGAAACGTAATAAAAGGAAAGAAGAATCCAAACAGGCGCACAAGCTCCATATTTGCTTCTTTATAATCATCATTGGAGTCTGCGAATTTTTTTATAAACCACCATTCTTTAACAAAAGATTTTATAACGCCTATACCTGCAAAAGATTCCTGCACATTATCGCTCATTTTGGAATATGTTTCCTGTACCGCGCGGAATTTTTTTCCGACAAGGTTTCCGAAAACAAGAATTAAAATCGTAACAAGCGGAAGTGGAATAATCGAAAAAAATGCGGACTTTGCATCCTGAATAAAAATAATAATTAAAATGGCGCTTGCCATAAAAACAAAATCAAAAAGAGCTACAACCCCCATGCCGATTGACATCCTGACTGCATGAAGATCGTTTATCGAACGCGCCATTAAATCGCCTATTTTGTTTTTCTGGTAAAAATCCCATGATAATTTCTGAAGATGGCTGTAAAGTTCTTCGCGCATCTGCGCTTCTATGCGCCGCGATGAGCCGTTAATAAAAAAACGCCAAAAAAATCTGCCCGCAGAAACAAGCGCCATAATCAGCGTCATCCAAAGAGCAATAAAAATAATCTGCTTGTATTCAAAATCGCCTGAATTAATTAAATCAATCGCTGTCCTCAGAAACTGCGGAATCGCAATCTGCGCGGCATCTACAATGATTAAAAATATAATTCCGATTATATACCTGTTTTTATAACGTGATATAAAAGGGAGAAGCGATTTAAACGCTTTTATCATGATTTCTTTTTGGCTTCTTCCTGCTTTTTAAGATCGGTCTCAAGTTTTGTTGACCATATTGTCAATTTCTTTTTAAGTTCCTGAGACTCTTCGTTTTCGGCAAGAACAATATGAACGCGCCTCAGCGCGCCTAAAAAATTAATTCCTGTTTTAAAATCAAGGGTTTGCCCTGTACTAAGCTCGTATTTTTCCCTGTATCTATCCGCCGCCTGCGATAAAAGTTTTTTTATTAAACGCAGATGATACACGCTGGAATCATAATAAAGAGAACCGGGGCTGGCGTAAGTGTAAACATTTTTAAGGTCTATTATATTTTTTGCTACTGCCGCGAAACGTCCTTCAATCTCTACGAATGTCCATCTCCATTTTGAATTATCGCCGTAAGCCTGTTCAAGCATATCAATCGCAAGCCCCATTTTACAGATTAAATTGTAACGCTGATTCGGGTTAAAAGATTCAATCAATGCAAGTTTATCTTCGTAATCGGAAAAAGGCGCGTCAATAAAATTGCTTACAACTTCTTCAAGATAAATAACAGCTTTATAAAGTGATTTTCTGGCATCGTTTAATGCTTCTTCGTTTTTATTTTTTAAGACAGCCTGCGAAATACCGTTAATGGCAATGTAAAAAGAGGCAAGATTAAGCATTTCATCGGCAAGCGTCAGCTTTTGCAAAGGAGCCTGGGGCGTATTTTTCTTTGCTTCAACGAGTATTTTTTTTTCTGTATCAAGCAGCGCCTTGGTCATGGCTACATAGATCTTTACTTTTTCGTGGTACACCTGCCGATCTGAATCTGTCGTCTTCGCCATCAACCCTTCCTTCTACCATATTTTTGCATTAAATCATCAGCATGCGCAAGCGCAGCCTCGCCTGCATCTCCTGCGAGCATTCGGGCAATCTCTTTTCTGCGCCCGTCTGCGCTTAAAGGTCCGATACCTGTAAAGGTACGCCCGCTTTCGGTTCTTTTTTCTACCTTAAAATGATTATCGGCACGAACTGCGATACTTGCAAGGTGTGTAACGCAGAAAATTTGCTTAAATTTACCAATTTTTGCAAGATATTCACCCACATTCAGGGCAACTTCGCCTCCGATACCCGTATCTATCTCATCAAAGACAAGAGTTTCAACGCCCCGGTCTTCCTGTTCATTGGATAACAGCGCGGTCTTAATCGCAAGCATCACCCTGGAAAGCTCCCCTCCCGAGGCAATCTTTGCAAGGTCTTTTAAGGGTTCCCCTGTATTGGCAGAAATAAGAAATTCAATTTCTTCTGTTCCGTAAAGACCAAAGGATGTTTGCCCGCTGTCATTCAGTTTCGGTGCTAGCTGCGCTTTAAATTGCGCATTCGGCATGCCAAGATGCTTTAAAATACCGGAAATAAGTCCGCTCAATTTATCAGAAGCCTTTGTTCTTTTTTCCCTTAAATTCTGCGCTTTACTTACAATCGTTTTTTCCAAAGCAGAAATCTGCGTTTTTAATTTATCCCTGTTTTCTTCCGCGCCGCTTAAAGCTTCTATTTCTGCTTCGGCTTCTGTCTTGTACAAAAGAATAGCCTCTTCTTCGCTTCCTGCCTGCATATCCTGCGAATTTTTCGCGGCATACTTCTTCTTTAGTTTATACAAAAGCGCAAGACGTTCGTTTACTTCTTCCAGCCTCTGCGGATTAAAACTTAAACCGTCCTTATAAGCGCGGAATTCCCCGGCAAGGTCTTCCGCTTCATAATAAAGGTTTTCAAACCTTCTGTTAATTTCACCTAACGATGAATCTACGCCGGAAGCGCTGTCCAAAGCATTTCTTGCCTTGCGCGCAAGACTTAACACAGACTGCTCGCCTTCTGCAAAACAGGATGAGGCAGTTGAAATAAAACCCGCCAGTTTTTCAAAATCGGATAATTTCTGCGCTTCGTTTTCAAGCTCGCGTATTTCCCCTGTGTGTACTTTTGCCTTGTTTATTTCATCAACAGCGTAATTTAAAAGTTCCAGGCGCTCTTCCCTTTCCTTATCGCTTTTTAAAGAAGCTTCCAAAGTTTTTCTTTTTTCCGATAAATCCAAAAAAGCAATGGAAAATTCTTTTACTTCGTTTTCTAAACCTGCAAAATTATCAAGATATTTTCTGTGGCTTTCTTTTTTTAAAAGCGATTCATGGTTATGCTGTCCGTGAAGATCAAACAATAATCCCATAAACTCGGTTAAATCCTGTCTTGTAACAGGAACATTCTGAATAAAAATTGAACCTCTTGCGGAAGTTTTAATATTTCTTCTTACTATTATTGAATCTTCTTCGCTTTCGATATCCCGCGTCTTGAGCCAGCTTTCCACTTCTTCATTGTTTCTGTCAACAGAAATTACCGCCGACACAGAAGCTTCATCGCAGCCTGACCTGATCACATCAACTTCCGCCTTTCCTCCGAGCAGGAAACTTAAAGACCCGACAATTATGGATTTGCCCGCTCCTGTTTCTCCCGTAAGAACATTAAACCCATTCCTGAATGTAAGAGTTATAGAATCAATTAGCGCGTAATTCCTGATTGACATTTCTTCAAGCATAAGCTTCTCCCGACGGAGACCAGAAAAGCTTGTTTCTTAAAGCCGAATAATACGCATATCTGCCGTTAAAAATAAGCTGCGCGCTGTAAGGCGCCTGCTTTATATAAATTTTATCCCTGCATTCAAGAGCAAAAGTATCCTGTCCGTCAACAGTCAGCAGAACTCCCGAGCGCTGTTTGTCCGCAGTTGTTATAACAATTGTCTGCTTTGCGGGAAGCACAAGAGGTCTGTTTGAAAGCGCAAAAGGACAGATGGGATTTAAAATAGACC
>Ga0209755_10001932_pt1 | contig 30040 bp, 24 predicted proteins | sample TergutCo191P1_FD_187301 | JGI IMG/M metagenome (GOLD analysis project Ga0209755, IMG submission 187301) | Cornitermes sp. P1 segment gut microbial communities from Petit-Saut dam, French Guiana - Co191P1 (SPAdes) (version 2) | ecosystem: Host-associated > Arthropoda: Insects > Digestive system...
TTATTATAATAGATTTAGAAAACACTCTTCAAATAACTACTTGACACCGGAGGAAAAAGATTCTATATTTGTGAGTAACAATTCATCTGTCGCTTAACTTAATCTACATTTTTTCCGGGACAGTTCATAAAGTGCCATATGAAACTGGCGGAGATGCAGATGAACTGCTACTTATCTGCACAACGCTAGACGAACTTTGCTCCGCAGACGAGCTGGATTTTTCAGAATCGCTCTGCTGACCGCCATAATTGCTACCTTTCTGGTCATAAGCATTATCACGCTCCAATGTCGTGCAACCAGCAAAAAGAAACAACAACGCAAAACACAATCTCAAAACCATATATGCACTCCTATGCCAGCCGCAAGAAAAACGCTTCCCGCCGCAAATGAAACATTCCTCGCAGCCTTGGCATCGTCAACTGCTTGCCAGGCATTGTCTATTTCCGATTGCGAAGCAGAACTATTAAAAGCGCTGTATTCAACATACCTGTCCACAGCCGCCTTGTCCTGCGTATAGCCATAATAGATAAGCCCTGCGCCAAGCACGTCAAGTGCAAGCGCAACCCAAAAGCTGGTATTGATTTTCTTTCCAGCACCATCAACCTGAGGATCTATCTTCTTAGGCTGTTTGGCTAGCTTATCGTCAACATCAAGTTTCTTGCCTGGCGCAGCCTTGGGAACTTTCGCAAACAAACCAGGGGCTTTAGCCCGAATCGTATTGAGAAGACCGGTCAAACTTTTGCTCTCCGTAACAAAACTACCTAGAAGATTTCCGCTCATTGATTCATAAAGCTCAACGGTCAAGGTAAGCATACCGTCAAACTCGCCCACAAAACCCTGCGTAACATATTCCGCGCCAATAGCTCTGCCAATTTCAACGGCACAGCTCTCGGCAAGGCACGCAGCTTCTTCCGAATCCGGGGGCAACAGAGATATGATGTTGTCTCTGGTGAGAATGGTGTAGCCGCCAGGCAAAGCTTCTCTGGCTCTTGCCCTAAGCTCATCTGTCAAATGGCGATATTCAGATATCTTCAAATCCATTTCTCCGCTGGGAACTATTTCCAAAACGGCAACAGTGCTCACAGCGTGGGTTAAAGATGCAAGGAACAGGGGCAAGGCAAGAATATTACGAAAATGCGTCATTTTCAGGAATATACAATTTTCATACAAATGTTTTACAGCATTGGGATGCGGTGCGAATAGAGGTTCTGAAGTTTTCTATATTTCACCCAGAACTGGGAGGAGCGACTTTCTTTATATGAAATTGGCGGAAAATGTTTTCCGTTGCAACCAGTGGAGGCATTTATGCCCAAAAAAGTCGTTGTTCCCTGCTGCAAGCTTACCCCCGTTAGGTTTGCGCCGTTATTTATTGACTGGACTTTCAAAATCGTATTCGGAAAATCTTCAGGAATACCACTGCTTATGGCTCTACTCAACGACTTTCTACGCAAAGTCTTGCCAACGCCTATCAAAGAAATAAGGTATGTCCCAACAGAGCTTCTGGGAGCAGCTCCAAGAAGCAAAAAAGTCATCTTTGATATCCTCTGCGAAGACGGCACTAAAAACACTTACCTTCTGGAAATGCAAAACGCCAAGCTCAAAAACGCAGACAACAGGCTAAGGCTTTACATAGCACGCATCCAGTCAGAAAGCATAGACAAAGGAAACAAAAACTATCGTCTGCCAAGCAGTTTTTTCATAGGAATTTTGAATTACAAAAGAGACGGCGGCAAATTCTTTTTCACAGAAGAAGGCTGGGTCAACTTGCAAACGAAAAAACTTGCAAGCAACAAAGAATTCAAAGTTTTCGTAGAACTGCCCAAATTCAACAAGAAAGCCTCCGAATGCAAAACTTTCAGAGACAAAATCATCTTCTTGTTCAAAAATCTGCATACTCTTGAAGAAAGACCCAAGAATTTCAGTGAAAAAATATTTGATAGAATTTTCTCGGTCTCTGAAATTTGTAAATTTAACGAAGATGAACTCAAAGCCTACAGGTATAGCATGAGATATGTTGATGAAAGGAAGCTTGCCATTGAATGCGCTGTGGAAGATGCTGTTATTGCCGCTACAAAACAAGTTAGAAGGCAACGTAGCCAGGAAATCGCCAATGCAATGCTTGCAGAAGGTTTTGACCCTGCTGTTACGGCTCGCATAACCAAACTTCCTTTGAGACAAATCAACAGATTGCGTTAAAACTATTCCCTACCTAAAAACCGCTTTCCTAATCATGCCAATCGGAATTATGGACACAGCTAACAAAAGCACTATGCCCCACTGCTCCAAACTTAGCCCATGGCATTTGAATACATCGCCGCCCAAATAAACCAAGCCGATTTGAACCAGCAATATAAGCCCGAAAACCAGCAAAAAGTTCTTGTTGCCGCTTATGTTGTCAAAAATATTTATGCGATCGGTGCGAGCGTTAAAAGCGTTGAACATGGCTATCATTACGAAAAATGTAAAATATGCCGTTGAATCAAAAGACATGTAAAACAAACTTACCAAACTCAAAATAAATATCCACGCAGAGCCTGTAAATATGCCCTTCCACATATCACCGCTCACAATAGGCTCGTCTCTCCGCTTGGGAGTCTCATTCATATAGCGAGCAAGAGCAGCCTCTCCGCCAAACGCAAGCGCAGCTAAAGTGTCCATAATCAAATTTATCCACAATATCTGAATTATTGTAAGCGGAGGCTCCAAACCTAAAAGAGGAGCGGCAAAATTGATTAAAACCGCAGAAACATTTATGGTCAACTGGAAAATTATAAACTTTCTTATATTGTTGAAAATAGTTCTGCCATACAAAATAGCCTTGGATATAGAATTGAAATTATCATCCAAAATCACTATGTCGCCAGCCTCTTTTGCCACCTCCGTTCCGCCGCCCATCGCAAAACCTACATCTGCTTTTTTAAGCGCTGGAGAATCGTTAACCCCATCGCCTGTCATGCCAACAACATAGTTCAAATCCTGGATTATGCGAACCAAACGGCTTTTGTCTGCCGGCAAAGCACGCGCAACAACCTTTATATTCTTGATTTTCGCCTTGATTTCATCATCGCTGCAAGCCGCAAATTCGTCTGAGGTCAAAACTACATCGGTATCGCTTTTCATTAAACCAGCGTCTTTTGCAATAGCAACCGCAGTCTCTTTGCGGTCTCCGGTTATCATAACCACATTCACGCCTGCGCCCAAAACATCTTTTATGGAAGTGACAGACTCAGGGCGAACCTCGTCCCTTATGCCCACAACGCCTACCAAAATCCAATCGTCTTCCGGCAAAGCTTCGTCTTTTATCTGAGCCAGAGAAACCGCCAAAGCTACAACTCTAATCGCTCGCTCCGCAAGAGCGTCTATATTTTTATTTAGCTCTGCATGGCCGCTGTATTCGCATTTCTTCCCATTTTCATCGTAATAATATTTGCATTTTGCTAAAATTTTTTCCGGAGCCCCTTTAATCAAAGTCATGCCTTCTATTGAAGTTGCAGAATATTTGTTCGTACTGTTAAAAGGAATTTTTCCGATAATACCAACGCTCTCCGTTTCTTCGCCAGAAAATGCGAGAATTGCGCGTTCCGTTGCGTTTCCTCCCACAATTTTTTTACCTGAAATAACAGAATCCGTATTCTGATGAATTGAAAGAGAAAGATACTTTTTCAAACCGCCTTGCACTTCATCATAGCTTTTGTATTCTTTTAAAGAACCGTCTATAAACGCCACAACTTCCAGCTTGCCTTTTGTAATTGTGCCAGTCTTGTCGCTGAACAAAAAGTTCAAACTGCCTGCAGTTTCTATGCCTGCTATCTTGCGAACAAGCACATTGTCCCTGAGCATTTTGCCCATATTCAAAGCGCTCACTATGGCAATCATAAGCGGCAAACCTTCAGGAACGGCAACAACTATTATTATCACGGCAAGCATAATGGCGTGAACAATATCGTTCAGCAAATTTCCCCAATGCGAGCAATACTCTGCAATTTTCGCAAGGTCATAATTATTGTCCATAACTATATGCTTGAACAAAAGCGCAATTGCTATTGAAGTGCCGCCTATATATCCGAATTTGCTTATCTTTTTTGCTAGCTCGGTGAGCTTGACTTTCAGCGGACTTTCGCGGTCATCCCCAGCCTGAAGCTCGCTTGCAATTTGCCCGTAAACAGATTTATCTCCTACAACGGTTACCTGCATAACCGCATTGCCGTTGCAAACAACCGCACCTCTGAAAACCTTGTGCGCATGCAGAAAATCCATCGGAGCATTATCATCCTGATAGCCTGCCGGAATGGCTATTTTCGTAGCTTCTTTCGATTCTCCGTTCAGCACGGACTGGTCAACCTTTATATTGCCATCTATTATTATTCCATCAGCAGGAATCTTGTCCCCAGGCTGGAGCAAAACCGCATCGCCTTGAACCAGATCGTCTATGGACAACTCTATTATATAAGCGTTGCGATAAGCTTTTACCTTTATTCTGGAAGCTTCTTCTTTTAATTTTTGAAATGAATTTTCGTTTCTGTGCTCGGAAAAAGTTGAAACAAGCGTTGCGAGCAAAATCGCTATTGCTATACCCACAGGCTCATACCAGGCAATATCTTCGCCCTCTATAAATCCGGCATAATTCCCTACTACCAATAATACATTTATTGCCAGCGCCACCAGCAAGATTTTTATCAGCGGATCGCAGAAATTCTGCTTTAATTTGTCAAAAAAGCTCTCTCGCTCAATTTCCGTTAAGCGGTTATCTCCGAATTTCTGCTTGGATTCAGCGGCTTGGGAATCTGTCAAACCAAAATGCATATCGCTTAAAGGTAGAAATTTCTACATTACTCCCATGCCTACTACAAACATCCCTAAGATTTGGAAACAAATCCAATCTTCCGACTTTAACCCAACCCGCGACAAAAAGCTTGTTGAACAAGTGAAACAAGTAGCGATAACTTCAGCCAAGCCAGCCAAAGTCAGTTTTGGAACAAGCGGATGGCGAGGCGAAATCGGCACGGAATTCACGCTCAAAAATATCCAAGTTGTTGCAAAAGCAATTTTGCAGGTTTACAAAGAGGCAGACTCTGCAACTTTTAAAGCTTTGGGTGTTGACTCCTTTGAAGAACTGCAATCAAGAGGTTTGGTGGTTGGCCACGATAACCGCTTGCTTGGCAAAGAGTTTTGCGAAGTTGTTGCAGATCAGTTTATAAAAGCCGGCATCAAGGTTTATTATGGCGGAGAAATGCCAACCCCGGAATTCAGCGCGGCAATAGAGTCTCTGGGAGCGGCTTGCTCCGTGAACATAACGCCGTCTCACAACCCGAGCAACTACAACGGCATAAAATTCAACCCCGCAGACGGAGGTCCTGCAGGTCCTGAAATCACCGATAAAATCACTGCCAATTCAAACGCTTTAATGAGTTCTCATACATGGGAAAATCTTGGTAACATAAATTGGAAGATAATAGACCCAGTTAAAATTTACAAAAGCTTCTCCGAAAAACAAGGAACAATAAAATATGTCAGAATCAAATCTTTGCTTTCAAAAGAGAGCACAGACTTGGTTTGCGATCATGTTCACGGCTCAACAAGAGGCCGCCCTGCTGCAATGCTGAACAACCCTCAATGCCTTACAAGCCTTAGAACCGAAACAGATCCTTTATTCGGCGGCATTGCTCCGGAACCTTCTTCAAAAAATCTCGCTGGAATAAAACATATTTTAGATGCTAGCAAAAGCCATTTCAAGCTCGGAGCGATTTTTGACCCAGACGGAGACCGCATTCGCTTTTACGATGGCACGCGCGAAATAGACATGAACAGCTTTGGCGCAATAGCCTTTCACTATATGGTTACCTGGCGCAAAGAAAAAGGCGTTTTGGCAAAATCCGTAGCCACATCGAATTTTGCAAACATAATAGCCGCAAAACTCGGAATTGAAGTTATGGAAACTCCAGTTGGCTTCAAAAATTTTCGCCCTTGGTTGAAAAGAAAAGCTAAAACCCAAGCGCTCATAGCCTTTGAGGAATCCGATGGCATAACCGGTTTGAACAATACGCTGGAAAAAGATGCCATGTTCGGGCTTTTGATGGCTCTGGAAATCATGGCTGTGACCGGCAAAAACCTTGGTGAATATCTTGACCTTTTATACGCTGAATATGGCCGTCTTTACCCGGAGCGTTCAGGTTTTGAAGTGGATAAATCCCTGGTTGGCGAACCTCTTTTGGCAAAAGTTGCAGAAATAGCAAAAGCTGCAAAGCCTGGCTCAAAAATTGCCATAGGCAAAAAGAAAAAGGTTGTGCGCGAATTGCTAACCGTTGATGGCGTTAAAATAATCTTTGACGATGATTCCTGGATGCTTGTGCGCCCCAGCGGAACCGAACCGAAAGTTCGCATTTACGCTGAGTGCAGAGACCCCGACGAAAAAGACGATATGTTTGCCGCAGCAAAGAATCTGTTCTTTAACTAGTTATTCCACCAATCATCTTCTTCCTCTTCCACTACTGGCCTTCTCTTCTTTTTAGGCGGAGGCGGAGGAGGCTCTTCTTCTACAGGCTTTTTCCTAACGCTCTGCTTTTTAGGCGGAGGAGGCGGTTCTTCCTCTTCCTTTTCTACAGCAGGCTTTTTCTTTCTCACTCTCTTCTTTCTCTCTGGCGGAGGCGGTTCTTCTTCTTCTACGGCCGGCTTCTTTTTCTTATTTTGCTTTGCCTCAGCTTCAGCATCTTTCTTTCTGGCCTCTTCATCTTTTTTCTTTTGTTTGGCTTCAACTTCTTCGTCTTTCTTCCTTTGTTTGGCCGCAATTTCATCATCCTTCTTCCTTTGCTTTGCCTCTGCCTCTGCCTCTTTCTTTCTCGCTTCTTCATCTTTTTTCTTTTGTTTGGCCGCAATTTCATCATCCTTCTTCTTTTGCTTTGCCGCTGCTTCTTCGTCTTTCTTTCTTTGCTTTTCCGCAGCCTCTTCCTCTTTCTTTCTCGCTTCTTCCTCTTTCTTCTTTGCCGCAGCTTCCGCTCTCTTTCTAGCAATTTCCTCTTTTCTTCTCTCTTCTGCCTCAATTCGTTCTTGCTCTAATGAATCTTTTACATACTGCCTATATGCGGCAACGGAATCAGCAACTCGTTTCTTTTCTTTGGCTATGGCATCTTGCCGTTTTTTCTCTTCTCTGGCAATGGAGTCTGCAACGCGCTGCTTCTCTCTGACTATTGAATCTGCAACGCGTTTCTTCTCTCTGGCTATGGAGTCTGCAACCCGCTGTTTTTCTCTGGCAATGGAGTCCGCAACTCGCTGCCTCTCATCGGCAGCTCGCTTCATCTCTCTAGCTATGGAATCCTTTACCCTTTTTTCCTCCCTGGCTATGGAATCTGCGGTTTTCTTTTTTGCAACCGCCAATTCTCTTTCAAGCTCGGCTTTATCCAGCGCGCCAGCTTGCGCTTTGATTATGGGACTCTCGTATTTTGGCATTTTGAATACTTTGCCCTTCTCAAAATTCCATGTCTGAGCTTGCGCAAGGGTAGCAGAGCCAGCAGAAGCAGATGCTGCCTGGCCAATCAATTTGAATTTCAAATTTGAAATTTTGACAGGTTCATCGTCAAAATATATCATAAAGTCAAAATAACCGGATTGATAATCTACGCCTGATGTAGTTTTTCCTTTTGCATTGTAGTAAGCTACAACCATAATTGCGTCATCGTCCAGCTCCGATGTCGCAGAGCCTGCGTTTGCAGTTCCGCTAACCTCAAAAAACCACGGTTTATATTCAACTGCCATTACAAATGGGCGCTCTTTTCCGGAAACAGGCCCAAATCTGATAAAACTGCCTGTAAATCCAACAAAAGAAGGTTCTTTGGATTCAAGCTTTGGAGCGGAACCCGAATTCTGCGCAAATGCAGAATTTGCTAAAATAATAATTAATAATAGCAATGAAAATTTTTTCATGGGGTATAATATAGAAATCAAGTGAATTTATTTTTCTATATTAAACCAAGGAGACCCACATGCTAGAAACGGATATTAAAGATCTCAGGGAGCAATTGAGCTTTAAGCTCAGCAACGCACAAGATTTGGAACTTCAATGGGAAGCTAAAGCTTATGAGGATTGCATAAATATGCTAGATTCAGCCCTTAAGAAAAACGGCTTGCTATAGAATTGCAAGCGCCTTCTATGTCTTTATAACAATTGATTAAAGCCTTGATGCTCGGATTCTTTCCGCAAATCTGGCAATTTTCGTCTTTTTTGATTTCTATTTCACTAAAATGGGTTTCCCATGCGTTGAACAAGAGCAAGCGACCCATAATTGCACTACCCTTTATTGCAAATTTCAGAACCTCGTTTGCCATAATGCAACCGATAACCCCAGGCAAAACTCCTAGCACTCCGCTGGTAAGGCAGCTTGGTTTTAAAGCCGGCGGAGGAGGCTCTGGATACAGGCAGCGATAGCAAGGCCCTTCTTTCGCATAAAAAAAACTTGCCTGCCCCTTTAATTCAGATACCGAGCCGTAAACATAAGGTTTCCCCAAAAGAACGCAAGCATCGTTGATCAGATAGCGAGTTTGAAAATTATCGGAACAATCTGCTGCTATTTGATAGTCTTTAAGCATATCCAAAGCGTTTTCTGCAGTTAGCGCATTGGCATGGGTTATCACATTTACAAGCGGATTCATTTCTTTTAAAAGCTTGCTCGCAATCTCCGCTTTTTGCCCGCCTATATCGCCGGTTTTATAAGCGACTTGCCTTTGCAGGTTAGACAAATCAACCTGGTCAAAATCTGCTATGCCTATGGTCCCCACGCCGGCCGCTGCCAAATACATTGCAACAGGAGAGCCTAACCCGCCAGCTCCGGCAATCAGCACGCTTGCGTTTTTCAATTTTTCCTGCCCCTCAACTCCTATCTCCGGCAGCAACAGTTGGCGGCTGTAGCGGGATATTTCTTCGGGACTCATGAATTCCCCAGTTTGTTCTGCGCATCAGCTAAATGCAAAGCATCTATAATCTCCTGCAGATCGCCCTGGATTATTTTTTCCAAATTGTAAAGGGTTAAATTTATGCGATGATCCGTCACTCTGTTCTGAGGAAAGTTGTAAGTGCGAATTTTATCGCTGCGGTCTCCAGTACCAACAAGGCTTTTTCTTTCCGCAGCTTCTTTTTTCTGCTTTTCCGATATAGCATGGTCAAACAAGCGAGAGCGCAAAAGCTCCATGGCCTTTGAGCGGTTTTGAATTTGGCTGCGCTCGGTTTGGCAAGCTACCACAACGCCGCTCGGAACATGAGTTATGCGAACCGCTGAGTCTGTTTTATTGATATACTGGCCGCCGGCTCCGCTCGCTCTATATACATCCACTTTCAAATCTTCGTTGCGAATTTCAACATCAATTTCTTCGGCTTCCGGCATAATCGCAACCGTTGCCGCTGATGTATGCACTCGTCCCTGAGACTCCGTTTCTGGAACTCGCTGAACTCTGTGCGCGCCGCTTTCATACTTCAAAACCCCATAGGCATCAGCTCCGCGAACAAAAAGGCAAATTTCCTTAAAGCCTCCAACCGTTCCTTCGCTTACATCTGTAACCTCAACCTTAAAGCCTTTGTTTTCCAAATAAGCTCTATACATTCTGAACAAATCGCCCGCGAAAAGCGAAGATTCATCGCCGCCTGTCCCGGCTCTTATTTCCAAAATAGCATTGCGATTGTCAAAAGGATCAGGCGGAACCATCAGAATTTGCAGTGAGCTTTCCATTGATTCTATCTGTTTTTCCAAAGGCCCGATTTCAGTTTTGGCCGCCTGGGCAAGCTCGGCATCGTTCCCTGCAAGAGCGTCTTTCCATTCCTTCAAATCAAAGCAAAGCCGCATATATTCGGAACCTGCGGCATAAGTTTTTTCCAAAGCCTTAAAGCTTTTGTGCAACTTGGTAAATTTTTCCGGATCTGCGGCAATCTCCGGCCGTGAAAGCTCCTGTTCAAGCTCCTCGTATCGCTCTAAAAATTTTTGAACTTTTTCCTGCATATTTGTTAGAATTGCAACCTCTTGTAAATAGCAGATCTTTTATTCAAATATAATTTTAATGTATTCCAAGACAAAAATATTGTTTGTTCGCCTGCACCATAAGGAGCTATTTTATTTGCAGGATAAATAAAGTCTAAACCTCCATATTCGCTAATTTTAACATCCTCAGGAATAAAATCGCTCTCCTTTTGAGTGTGAGCGTAATTTGCAAGCGAGTGCAAATTCTGCGAAAGCAAAAATTCTTTGATTATAAGTTTGACAATATCTTTTTCCCAATTTCTGTTGAATATGCTTGAAATATCTATTTTTTTGCCGTCTGCAATCGTATAAATTCCTACGCTCGAACCTTGCGCCCCCTGCGTAGATCCACTAGGTATAATATAATAAGACGACACATACTGTACAATTCCCGGCATGGGAAAAGATACCGCGTCAAACAAACGATCCAATCTCTCATTTTGGTTTTTATAGAGGCTTAGGGCTGCGGCAGGTTCTTGTCCAATAAATTTTTCACCAAATTTTTGCTTGATAAAATTTTTATGCAATTCCGGCAAAACTTTTGGATTGGGCAAAGCCGTTGGATATGTGAAAGAGATTTTTCCCGTAGAATCCAGAAAGATAGTGCTAAAAGACACTATGCCATCTGCACTAGCTGTGCAAGCAAACACAAACATTAGCAAGAGAAAAGGGAATTTACTCATTTTGATGTAATATAGAAAAACGAGTTTTCTACTTTCTCGCTATGGAAGATTTGTTTAAAACCTATTCACAAGTGTTTTTTTCCGAAGGTTTGGAGGGCAAAGCTCCGTTGTTTTATGCCAAACGCAGACAGGAACACTTAAAAAATCTGAATTCTTTATGCATCTATGCCTCTGGCAACCCGGAATTTTTATATTTGACAGGCATAAACCAGGATGGGGCTATTTTGGCTTTAGACCCTTTGGAAAAGAGAGAAATTTTATTTTTGCCCGAAAGAAATGCAAAAAAAGAATTCTGGAATGGGATACAACTTGGGTTGCCAGAGCCAAATATAAAAGAAATCACAGGTTTTGAGGAAATTTTTTCTATAAAAACATTTAATTCATGGCTTAGGAACCGAATTGCCAAACTGAGAAAAAAATATGTTTTTTCAAACGAAGCTATACGCCGCAAGCTGCAAAGCTATAAGTTAAATGTCAAGGATGTTTCAAAGATTCACCTTGAGCAGAGGGTTGTTTTGGAGCCTGAGAGAATTGCGTTGGCCAGAGGAGCGCAGGAATTTGCAAAAGAAGCTTTTTTAAAGATTTTGCCACGCATTTCCAGCTACAAAAACGAGCGAGTTCTGTCTGCCGATCTTGAATGTTTTATGCTTAGGCAAACTAGCACCGGGCTTGCGTTCCCCAGCATTGTTGCTGCGGGCAAAAACGCATGCACTCTTCATTATACCAAAAAAGACAGCCCCATTGAAAAGGGAAACTTGATTCTTTTGGATTTTGGCTGCCGTTGCAATTCTGTTTGTTGCGATATTTCTCGCACAATTCCTGCAAGCGGAAAATTCAATCCTTTGCAGAAACTGCTTTACGATATTGTTTTGGACACGCAAAAATTTCATGAAAAAAATGTTAGAGCGGGTTTAACTTTAAAGAATCTCGGCAGAGAGGCTTGGCTTTTTTTGGAGAAGATTTTGAAGGAGCGTTTTACCGATGCAGGCGGAAAAATGAAGCGCTGTTACAAAATAAAACCGCACGGCATAAGCCATTTAATCGGCGATATTGTGCATGAGGGCGCTCAGAACAGAGATTATTTGACAAAACCTTTGAAGCCCGGGATGCTTATTTCAAACGAACCTGGAATTTATGGACATTTTGAGATTGAGATAAAGGGAATTTTCTACAGCGAAGAAATAGGCATTCGCTTGGAAGACGATTTGCTAATCACAGAAAAAGGCTGCGAAAATTTATCGGTTGGAATTCCGATTTGATTATTCCAGCCCGCAAACCCGTTCGTCGCTTTTAACGAAACTCAGGAGTCTGTTCTGCATCTCCTTTATCTTTTCTTTCACGCTATCGCAAGCCTTGTTCCATTCAATATCCTTGTCTTGAGACAAAAAGAATTTCACGCACACACCTGAAATATTTGTGCTTTCCTTCACCTCAAACCTGATGAGATGAAGGCAATTTATAAACTGACATCTGCCAGCCGTATCATTGAAAATGATAAACTTTTGCATCCAAGTCTCCTTACTCGCTGAGCAGCAATTCCATCATCTTCTTGCCTGCCGTGGCAATCGGAGTTCCAGGGCCAAATACACCAGCAACGCCAGCCTTGTAAAGATAATCGTAATCCTGAGCGGGAATCACGCCGCCGGCTACAACCATAATGTCTTCGCGGCCCAGCTTCTTAAGCTCCGCAATCACCTGCGGCACAAGAGTCTTATGACCAGCGGCGAGAGAGCTCACGCCCAGAACATCATCATCGTTTTCAACCGCCATGCGAGCGGCCTCTTCCGGAGTCTGGAACAAAGGCCCTATGTCAACCGTAAAGCCCATATCGGCATAACCAGTGGAAACCACCTTGGCTCCCCTGTCGTGCCCATCCTGGCCCATTTTCGCCACCATTATGCGTGGGCGGCGACCTTTCTTCTTCTCAAAAGTATCAGTCATCGCCTGAACTTCCTTGAATTCCGCATTGCTACCTATTTCAGAACTATACACACCGCTTATCCTGTGAATTACCGCATTATAGCGACCAACAACTTTCTCAACAGCATCGGAAATTTCGCCGAGCGTAGTGCGAACGCGAGCTGCCTTCACCGCCAAGTCCAGCAAATTTGCATTGCTCTTTTTGCCATCCTTCCACTCAGAGAAGCAATTTGTGATTGCAGTCAAAGCGCTGTCCACATCGGCTTGGTTTCTGCCTTTGCGAACCTCTTCCAAACGAGCAACCTGGCTGTTTCTAACCGCTGTGTTATCCACTTCCAAAATATCCAGAGCGGCTTCCTTTTCAAGGCGATATTTGTTCACGCCAATAATTGCATCTGTGCCGCCGTCTATGCGAGCCTGTTTGCGAGCGGCAGCTTCTTCTATGCGAGTTTTTGGAATGCCTTTTTCAATTGCGCTTGCCATGCCGCCTTCTTTTTCAACTTCCTGAATATGCTTCCATGCCCGGTTTGCAAGCTCTTTGGTCAAATATTCCACATAATATGAACCAGCCCACGGATCAACGGATTTTGTGACTCCGGTTTCTTCCTGTATGTAAAGCTGAGTGTTGCGAGCTATGCGAGCAGAGAAATCCGTTGGCAATGCTATAGCTTCGTCAAGAGCGTTTGTGTGCAGGCTTTGCGTGTGGCCAAGCGATGCGGCCATAGCTTCTATGCAAGTGCGAGCCACGTTGTTGAACGGATCTTGCTCTGTTAGCGACCAGCCGCTTGTTTGGCTGTGCGTGCGGAGCGCCATTGACTTTTCTTTTTTCGGATTGAATGTTTTAACGATTTTGGACCAGAGCAAGCGACCAGCGCGCATTTTGGCGATTTCCATAAAGTGGTTCATGCCAATTGCCCAGAAGAACGAAAGGCGAGGCGCAAAATCGTCAACGCTCATGCCTGCTTCTATGCCTGTGCGAATGTATTCCCAGCCGTCTGCGAGCGTGTATGCGAGCTCTATATCGTTGGTTGCTCCGGCTTCCTGCATGTGGTAGCCCGAAATTGAAATGCTGTTGAATTTGGGCATATTCTGCGTGGTGAAGCTGAATATGTCGCCTATTATTTTCATTGATGGTTTTGGCGGGTAAATATAGGTGTTGCGCACCATGAATTCTTTGAGGATGTCGTTTTGAATTGTGCCTGTGAGCTTGGCTTGAGCCACGCCCTGTTCTTCTGCGGCTACTATGTAGAAAGCCAGCACCGGAAGCACGGCTCCGTTCATGGTCATGGAAACAGACATTTCGCCGAGCGGGATTTGGTCAAATAATACCTTCATATCTTCAACCGAGCAGATGCTAACGCCGGCTTTTCCAACGTCACCCACCACGCGAGGGTTGTCTGCGTCATAGCCTCTATGCGTGGCAAGGTCAAAAGCTACGGAAAGCCCTTTTTGACCGCTGGCAAGGTTGCGGCGGTAAAAAGCATTGGATTCTGCGGCTGTGGAGAATCCTGCGTATTGGCGGATGGTCCAAGGTTTCATAACATACATTGTTGAGTATGGACCACGCAAAAACGGCGCTTTGCCAGCGGCATAATTGAGGTGTTCCATGCCATCCAGGGTTTCTTTGCTGTAAACCGGAAGCACCGGTATCTGTTCTGATGTTTGCATTTGCAGAGCTTCGTAGCTAGGCAGCTTGCCCGTATCTATAACTTCTTTTTTCCAAGCGTCAAAGCTCTTGCCAGAATTGGCTTTGAAGTCAAGTTTGCTAATATCGGGTTTCATAAAAATCCTCTGGATTGAATTTATTTTGGGATAATATAGAAAAACTTTGGACGCTATACCTTCATTTTCCCTGTCCAGCCCAGCTTCTCTCTCAGCGCATGAACAAAGCCAGACTCCCCAGCGTCTCCAATATGAGCAAAACGAGTTGCATAGCGGCTGCGGCAAATTACAAGTTCGGATTTTTCATCAAGACGCTTTGTGGAATGGCCGTCAAAAACCATTTCTGCCGTGCTGCCCGGAACGCATTTTATTTTGCAAACTGAAGATGATGGAATAATTATGGGCCTCACGGAAAGGCTCATCGGATTAACCGGATTCAAAACGAAAGCCTCTGCCAAAGGGTAGATTATCGGGCCGCCAGCAGAAAGGCTGTATGCTGTGGAACCTGTTGGCGTGGCAAGCATTAAGCTGTCTGCCCAGTATTCCGTTAAAAATTTATCGTTTACCTTGACTTCCAAATTTACCATTTTCTCCGGGGCATGAGCATGCAAAAAAATTTCATTCAGAACCGTAGTGCTTAAAACTTTTTTCTTTTTTGAATAAACCGAGCAATCCAGCATTATGCGATCTTGAGTGCTGAAAGTACCGTTTGCCAAAGCGTCTAAAACATCTGATATTTCTTCGAGCTTGTATTCTGCCAAAAAACCTATGCGCCCGGCATTTATGCCAATTATTGGAATCTGCTTTCCGCAAGCAATGCGCGCCGCAGAAAGAACCGTGCCGTCTCCGCCAATCGCTACCAAAACATCGCATTTCTTTAAATTAGACTCCGGAGCATGAATTATTTTATCGCTGTGCTTTTTGCCCCAACGCTCTATGGCAGCCAAAGCCTCAAGCAACTTGGGATTTTGTTCTTTACGAGAGACTATGCCAATTTTCAAAATTTGTTCCTCCAGGATATATATTCTCTACGCACTGAATTCCTGCAATAGTGTTTTTTGATTTTGATTTTACATTCAAAATATGCAAAGCTAAACCTATAATCGGATGATTTTTGCAATCAAAGCTTTCACCCTCTATTTCGGATTTGCCTCGCAAAATCAAGCCATCTTCGTAGAGACCGCATTCTACGCCTGCCAATTTCAGATTTTCGTAAAGAACGGATAAAACAGGCTTGCAAACGCCAAGCGACCAAGGCGGCAGTTTTAAAATCGTTTCATCTGCGGCAAAACAGGCCAATACCGCAAGCAAAGGAATCTCGTCAATGCAGGCAGACAAAATTTCCGGACCCAAACGCTTGCCACTAAGCTCTTTTGCAGTTTTAACCCTTAAATCTCCCCAAACATCGTTTTCCCTTTCGTGGCGGGAAACTACCTCAATATCTGCGCCAAGCCTTCTAAACGCTCCGAAAATACCTGCTCGGCTTGCATCCAAATTGACCGCTTTGATTGTTATATCCGAATCTGGAATTATAGAAGCCGCCAATGCGAGAAAAGCTGCTTGCGTTGCATCGCCCGCTATAAACCTGTCTCTGGCCAAAAGGGAATGAACTGGAGGAATGTTGCAAATCCATTTTCTTTCGTTTTTCATTCCCTGCATTCTAGCCAAGCGCTTGGCAAGTTCGTCGCTTTCATCGGGGCCGTCTTGCTTAAATTCCAATTCTGCGCCAAATGTCAAAAGTTCTCTGATAAGAGAATTTTTCACCAAAAGTTTTTCTTCGCAATAAAAAGGATTGCCGCTCAGAAGGCATTCTATTATTTTTTTATTCCGCTGCTGATGGGGAAAATCATCTCCTACCCACTCCAAACTCAAATCTTTTTTGCATTTGAAATTCACTCCGGTAATTTCCCATAGCTCGCCGTTAATGGAAACGGTAGCGCCAAGTTCCCTTAAATAATCGGCAAAAGGCGCAAATTCAGGAGTAGCCTTAACGCCATGTATAATAGAATTTCCATTCGCAAGCGCCGCTATAAATGCGCAATTGAAAAAAACTTCTTTTTCCGTGTAAAGCTCCATGCTAGCGGCTAACGGCATTTATTCCCCTGTTTTCCAGAATTTTAATGGCTTTGCTCGCATCTTTTTCAGATTTAAACGCCAAGAGCAAGGTTCCGCCAATACCCTCCCTCACTTTCATCAGCTCAATATCCCTGATATTTATTCCCTGTTCCGCAAGAGGATACAGAGAGTTTAATATTGAACCTGACTCGTCCGGTATATTAATCACAATTTCAAAAAGCGGGTAAGCATAATTTTTTCCAGTTTCCAAATTGCATCTGGTTTGATTGCCTCGCAAAAAATAAGATTCAAGCTTGGCTTGCTGCCCAAATTCAAGTTCATTTCTTATTTCCAGCGCATTTTGCGCATAAATTCCAAGAGCATCTGCTATATTTTTTTTGTTGGTTTCCAAAATATCCTTCCACACTCTCCAAGAAGAACCCGCTATGCGTGTCATATCTCTAAAACCGCGCCCTGCCAAATGCAATTTATTGCTTGCCACTTCGGGAGAAATGCCTGCCGCTATGGAAGTGCTAAGAAGCTGCGGCGCATGACTAAGCCACGCCATTGCAAAATCGTGCGTATCCGGAGCGATTTGCACAGGACGGCTTCCCAAGAAATTCAAAAGCTTGCTCATGGGGTCTGGCAATTCCGTTAAATTCTCAGGCAAGCAATAAAGCCAATAAGCATTTTCAAAAATCGAAGGGTCGCTGTGCTCAATGCCTCGCTTTTCGGAACCGGCCATAGGATGGCCGCCAATAAAGACAAAAGGCTTTGGCAAAGCAAAACCAGCGCTGCAAATCTGTTCTTTTGTGCTCCCAATATCGCTTACAATAACATCGCCGCAAAGCAACTCGACATTGTTTTTCAAAATGCCGATGGTTGACAAAATATGCTTTATGGGACCGCACAACAAAATCAAATCCGAGTTCGGCAGCCAATTTTGAACATCTTCATATTCAAAAAAATAATCTGCCATTGAAAGTTCTTTGGCTCTTTGCAAAGTTTCTTTTGAGCTAACAGCTCTAATTAAAACAGGCAATTTAGCTTGCCTTATAGCTGTAGCAATCGAACCTGCGAGCAGACCAAAACCCACTAGCGTAATACTATTAAACATAGTTCCCCCTCAACCGTTCTCAAGCCTTGTTGACTCCTCTATTATTTTTTTGAAAATCTCTTTTACAAATTCATCGCTAATAGGGCCTTGATTTTTTTCAGCAACCCTGTTTAAAATAGTTTCTTCTCTTTGCAAGTCCGTTATAGGCAAACCCTGCTGATGTTTTATTTTTCCGATTTCAATTACATACTTTGCGCGCTCGTTCAAAAGCGCAACCAGCTTGTCTTCTATTATATCCAGCTCTTGCCTTATGGTTTCTATCTCCGGAGTCATAAACCCTCTATTTCATAATCCACAACCGCCCTTGATTCCACAATGCCGCTATTTATCCACTCTGCAACCTGAACATGAGCCGGGTGCTTTTGATACTCGTTCAAATCTTCTTTTGTTTTGAAAATAGAGTATAAGCCTACATCATAAGCTGCCGCTGTATCGTTGAAATTAACGCCTGCTTCTATTGCAACTGCAAAGGGTATAATGCTTTTCAAAGCGTTCAGCCTCTGTACCATAACTTCCGCATTTTCCCGTCCCGTGCGATTGTCCGCAATGGGCTTCATTTTCCAAAAAACCAAATGTTTTATCATGTGGATAATATAGCAATTCTGCTACCGAATAATGCAGTTCCAACCCTCACCATAGTAGCTCCTTCTGCTATGGCAATTTCCAAATCGTCGGTCATGCCCATCGAAAGTTCCGTGAAATGCTTAAACTTGGGTTGAGAATTGAAAATTCCATCTCGCAAATCTCTTAAAAATGCAAAACAAACACGAGAATCTTCGGGTTTTCCAGTATTTTTTCCTATTGTCATCAAGCCTTTGTAAATTAGCCTTTTCGGCTCCGGCAAGCTTGTCAAAAAATTAAAAGCTTCTTGCATGGAAAGTCCGCTTTTGGTATCCTCTTCCGAAGCGTTAACCTGAAAGAGAACTTCCAAATTTTTATCGGCCTCTTCGCACAGAGCCTCCAGCTTCAGCATGCTTTCCAAATCGGCAACGCTGTCTATGGCTTGGGCTACCTGCACCGCTTTGCGCAATTTGTTTTTTTGCACTGGGCCAATTATTCTGCAAGAAATACCCTCTCTCTGCGGCAAGAATTTTTCCAAAGCTTCTTGGACTCGGTTTTCGCCAAAATCCCTGGCACCCAAAGCTATAGCAGCTTCCACTGCGGAAACTGACTGAGTTTTGCTAACCCAAATTAAGCGGACGCTTGAGGGGCTTCTACCTGCCAGCTCGCAGGCTTTCGCTATTCTACCCAGAATTGCCTGTTTATTGGTTAACAGTTTTTCCAAATCTAAAATCCCAAAAACGTTTGTATTGAATCGAAAGCACAACCCGTTCCTTTATGGAATCCGAGAAATCTTTGCCATCACCGCCGCGCGTAAAAAAACCGGGGCTTATGGAAAGATAAGATTTTCCATCGTCAAATCTCCACAAAGGACCCGCTGATATTATATTGTAATAAAGAGGTTCTTTGTCGTAAGCTTCAAACGGAGAATAGAATTGGAAACGGCGACCTGAGAACATGGCCGAAAATTCCAAGATAAAAGAGAAATGTTTGCTGAAATTATAGACGGCAAACAGCTCCTCGGCCACTATATAATCCCTGCTATAAACCGGAATGCCTCTAGCATAATCAAAGCTTTTCTTATCATGATTGGAGTTTATGTCTATTAAGGCAAAATGGAACAGAAAAGAAATGAAGAATCTGGGAGAGTCATATCTTCCGCCAAGCTGCAGGTCAAAGCTCTGGATTAGCGCATGCGATGAATTACTGTAAAAATTGTCAAACATATACCCTGCATCCCAAGTATCGCTTACTGAAGGGTTGTCATTTGGCTTCAAAGGCATTTCAATATCGCTCAATAACAGGTTTTCGTTTGAATAGACAAAACGAATCTCCAAAACGGAAAAAGGCGGCGGCAAAGGAGCAAAACCCAACCCTACCCTTATGACTCCATAAAAAGGAGAAAGTTCGGTTCCTGCAAAAAATCTCATATAATTCGTTTTATTTGGCCTCCAAGCTCCATAATAATCCATTCCCAGAGGCTCAAGCCAGGAAAATTCAAAGTTCGCATTTGCCTGCGGAACAAATGCTCCACGGACATTTGCCGGAGCCGCAGCCCCAGAGACCCCGTATTCAATATTGGGCCCAAGCACCAAAAATGGAGAATTTGAGGCAAAAATGCTGCTAAACAGAGCTAAAATCAAAAAAAATCGTCGCACGGGTGTAAAAAATACTATTTTTAAAGAATGAAAAAAATCTTTTTAGCAATAATCGCGGCTGGCATGCTGTTTTCCTGTGCCAGCAAACAGCAATCGCCCATTTTGATACAAAGGGGCATTCCTGAAGACGAACGCAACTATGATGTTGTGCAAGAGGGCTTTGGCATAGACGCCAGATTGAAAAAAATCTTTTTGGCCGGGCATATAGCCGAAGGCATGAACAAAAACATGGTTAATCTTCTTTGGGGCCCTCCAGACAAGGAATCGTCTGACCGTCTTACCTGGGAATACATAAATTATAAGACCAACGAGGTTATTACCCGCCTGAAGTGGGAAGAAGTGGATCCTCAGAAGTTCAAGGGCGCAGACTGGACCAATGCCTCCAAGCTCATTGAGATTGAAGGCGATCCTTATGGCGGCTCTCCCCCATTCGAGCTTGACGATGAAGCGTATTAATAGTTAGAGCAAAACTTAAAGTTAAAGCGAAACTTAAAGTAAAATCTGAAGAAAAAGCTTAAGTAATAAAAAAAAATATTTTTTTCATGCAAATTCCGTGTTTCTGGCACGATTATCGCATAGATACTAAACAGAAACACACAGGAAAGCTTTTGATTGAGGCTTTTCTCATACAAAGGAGTTTGTCATGCAAATCAATCATAATATTAATGCGATGATAACGCAAAATGCGTTGCGTCAAAATAATACTGCCATGAGCAAGAGTTTGGAAAAACTCTCTACTGGCCTGAGGATAAACCGAGCTCAAGACGATGCCGCAGGCCTTGCGATGAGCGAGCAGATGCGAACTCAGATTCGCGGTTTGGGAAAAGCCAAGCAAAATGCTCAAGACGGCATAGCAGCATTGCAGATTGCCGAAGGCGGTTTATCGGAAATTTCCAATATAATGCAAAGGCAGCGCGAACTGGCCATTCAGGCAGCAAACGACACGCTGACAAGCACTGAGCGCAATTATCTTAACCTGGAATTCCAGGAGCTCACAAAAGAAATTGCCCGCATAGCCAAAACAACGGACTATAACGGCAAAAACATGTTAAATTACAATGTAGATCCCAACAAGAGCTTTGGCGCTGTTGACTCTAATGGAATAGCCTCCTCTTTCACATTGCACATTGGCTCGAATTATTCCGGAGCGTTCACTAACCCTGGCGATAGAACCGGTCACTTTGCAAATACAATGGCCGTCACATACACAACTATTATGGCAGATTCGGTAACCGGAGTTGTCACAGTAGCCGGAGTAAGATTCGGAGGCGATGGCGGTTTGAAAATAACATCTAACTCATATTCCAATGAAGCTATTGACGGTTTGGACAAGGCTATCAAGAGCATAAACGGAGTTCGAGCGAAGATAGGTACGTATGTTAGTCGCTTGGAATACACGATTAACAACATAGGCAATTTGGAGTTCAACACTCAGGATGCCGAGAGCCGCATTAGGGACACCGATTTTGCAAAGGAAACAACTTCCTTCACAAGGAATCAGATATTGGTGCAGTCGGCGACGAGTATGTTGTCGCAAGCCAATACTTTGCCACAGACAGCATTATCGCTCATAAACGGGTAACAGGTTTTAAGCGGAACCTTTACTCCTTTGGAGGTTCCCCCGTCTGGCTTCTTTGCCAGACGGGCTTTTCGTCGTACCTTTCCCTACTATTTGACAAATTCAAAAAAAATTACTATATTTGTATTCGCGCGGCGGTAACTCAGTTGGTAGAGTTTCAGCCTTCCAAGCTGACTGTCGCCGGTTCGAGCCCGGTCCGCCGCTTTTAATTAAACCTCAGCATCACCGCTATTTCAAACGAAAGAGTCTGCCTGGTGTGAGTATAGCCATCATTCAACTGCTCAATCAACTGACGATACTCTATGTAAGCGCTTGCGCTAGCAACTTTATTAAACATATAAGCTGCGCTCGGACGCACATACCATTCATGGGCACGGGTCGGAATGCTGCGAGGCAGTTTTTCTAGCAGCGGATTGTAGCTTATCAAGGTATCGCCTTCCGGAGTTTTGGCTATAAAATGCACTTCCCCATTTGAACCGCTCACCCTGGAACTGTCATAAGGATTATAACCAGGATGCGTCGCATAGCTTTCCTGTATGAGTTTCCTATAGCTATAACCGCTTGTGAACTTTAAGTCTATATCGTTGTCCAGCTTCATATACCAGCGCCAAAACTGAAAACCTCTCTTGGTTTTGAGAGCATAGGCTATTGAAAGCTCATCGCCAAAAGCATAGCCCCTGTCCACAGTCATGTCGGTGTATATCCAAGGAATCTTTATGTAATCTTCCTCCTCCCAAACCTCCGTTCCAGGCAACTCCATTTTAGTGCGACGCTTTCTCTCTTCCGTTTTAAATCTAACGCTGTTGTCTATGCGAATATTGCCCTGAGTTAACGCGCTTATGCGAATTATAGGATTGAAATCCATTGTGGTAAGCCACTCGTTCTCAGCGCTCTGATACGGGCGAACCGTGCGCTGTTCCTGATAATCAAAGCGATGCGAAGTTGAAAAACTGCGAAATTTGCTGTTCAAAAAATCAATGCGCTTTGCAAAATTCGGAATATCAACTCCAACTCCGAATTTAGGCCATGTTATGGTTGTGTCTATGAAAAGCGGCGTTTCTCTCATTTGCCTGTAAGTCTGAGTCCAGGTCAAATCGCCCTTAACGCCAATATCCCACCAAGGCAAGGTAAGCGCTGTATTATTCGTTAAATTGCGCCGAACAGCATGCTCAAAACGGCCCTGATATACAATTGAATCCGTATTCTGATTCCTGTACTGCGCAAAACGCAAATAATCATCCCTAGAATCCAAACCCATATCGCCGCTGACCAAATTCCAAAATCCCCTATTGCGATAGCCATTGCCCAAGCCAAGCCCAAACAGATAATACTGAAGCGGCTCCACGCCTTGCTCTTCGTATAATTGCCACAGGGCAAAATCTTCGCCGCTCGTTTGCAAATCCACGCTCCAAGTGCTGCGAATTTCGCGCCATTTCCATTTTTCAAAAAAATTGCTAACAGCATTCTTGCCAGCTATGCCTGCAAGCTGAGGCAGTCTCAAAGTCGGAGAAAATTCAAAGCGATTGTTCTGCTGAATTGTCCAGAAATTTTTGGAAAGCATTTCCGAATCATAAAAGTCAAAATTGTTGGGAATGGATTTATCCTGCACAAAACCGCTGTTGAAAGAAAAACGCATTCCTAAAAACGAAATCAGCTCCGGAGAAAAATTTATCCTGAAATCTTGCCTGCGATTGCGCTCGTTGCGCAGAATTCCATAAGCCTTGCCATATTCTCTTGAGCCAACATCATTTATTTCATACGAGCGAGCAGTTTGCCATATAATAGTAGTATCACCAGATTCATTATACAAGGTATCAAGCGGTATTGACTCGGAATTATTCGAAACGTGAATTCTTCTATCAGTATGATCGTAATCAAATATAAAATCTTTGGCAAACAAACCGCCATCGCCATTCAAGCTGAAAAAATCGCCTTTGGTAAAAGCTTCCCTGTCTCCGCCGCCATGCATATCGCGATTTATATCCAAAGTATAGTTAAGATTCAAGAAAGGGAAAATGTTCCATCGAATATCTGCTTTATGCCTTAAATCCGTTGTGAAATTCGTAATTTTATCCACCTGCGGCTCCAAGAAATTCGGGTCTCGCTCTTGATTGACATTTCTGCTGTAAGACAAATCCATAAGAGTCAAATCGAAGGTTCCAGGCCAAAGCTCTACAGGCGCGCCAAACAAAGTTAGTTTGCTCCTTTCAAAAGTACCCAGTTTATATTCCAAAACCGTGTTATACTGATATGAACTGTCTGCTATTCTCGTAGCGCGTCGCTCGGTCTCTCTATACGAATAATTCAACGCGGGACGTTCCAAAAATATCTGGCTTAAAATTTCCTGAAATATATTATCGTCTTTTGTGTAATCTTTGCTAAAGCCAAGCGATAAGGTTTTTGTGCGCAAATAACTCTGATATCCCTTTGACTGCAAAGAATCTCGCAATCTCCTCTCTTCTGCCGTATCTTTTATTTCCAAATCAATGGCAGCCAAATCCCCAAACATATCAAAAGCGTTGTCGTGGCTGAGGTTCACATCGTCTTCCGGCTTCAAATACGGACGCATTGTGGTGGAACTGTAGCTAACTCCAAAAGGCAGGCGCAAACCGTATTCGTCTTTGAAAAATTTATTGATGTTCAAACTTGCCGCTGCGTTTACATCCAGCCTGGTATTCGCCTCGCTGAGCGTTGGCTTGGGGCTTTTCCCATCGCTTTTAAGAGTTGCAAAATCTCCATCCTGATAGCGCAACTCGCCCGAAACGGAAAATACATCTGAAAAATCAAGCTGACCGTGCATTCTTGTAGCATAGCCCCAATCATTGTTTATGCCGGTTAACCGCAAATCGTTTATCCAGAAAGTTCCTGCCAAATCTTCCAAAGCGGCATTATCGTCCGCTATAACAACAAAACGAATCCAGTTGACATTGCTATTCGCCGGATCTCCTACAATTTTTATCTTTTCCTGCCTTTCTCCTCCCAAATCTTTCTCCGCAGGTTTTAAAAACGGAGGACCTCCGCGCAAAATCTTCAAGTTTGAAAATTCGGCAAGAGGCAAAGAGAATGCATTTGCTTTCCAGTTTCTTTCATGGCAATCCTGTATTCTCTCCGAATCCCGGCACTCAATTTTAACAGGTTTAAAAGACCATTCGTAATAATCCTGACTGCCATCCAATCCGCCTCGCCCAAACTGTAATGCAAATCTAATAGGAGTTTCCGCGGCCTTTGTTTCGTAATGAATTTCCAGCTTCATATTGCTATAAGAAGTAAAATCCTTAACCTCATTGTCAAAAAATCTGGTTGCGCTAACTTCTTGCCCAGGGTGCAAACCGCCATACTCCAGCAACAAGCTTTGCTCTTTTAAAATGGCATTGGTTTCCGTGTCTCTTTCCCTAGGGGTATTTGGAGAAGTGAAATAAAAACCCGCATTGTCGCGATTATTTATTACCTGAATCCTCATATAGTTGCTATCTGGAACAATCACTGAGCCTGGAGCATAAATGTCTGCGTTTATGCCACCGGTCACATTTTGCGTGATGGGATTTGAAATGATGCCGAATTCATTGCTTCCAGCACTCTCAAGCCATTCGTTTCCCACAATTTTAAATTCCGCTATTTGCGTTCTGCCTTCGGCAATGCCAGGACCTAAATTTCCATACCAAAGCCTTGTGAATATGGCTTCAGACAAAATATTGCTCAGAGGCGTTCCAGTGCTTGAAACTATGGTATCCGGCAAATCCAAAGGAATGCGAAACCTGCGCCAGCCGTTTTGCAATTTTTCAAACTGCGTGGGATCTTCCGTTGATAAATCTATTCTGTAGCGAGCAAAGCGAATCTCGGTATCCAATTGTCCATTGCGGTTTATATCTTCGGTATCAAATGACCTTTCTCCAGCATTGCCCTTAGTTTCGTTTATTTGAGTTGGAGGATCGCTCAAATCGATTAAGTTAGGGTTAAACCTGTCATTTGTTCTGGATATTTCCGATGAACTGCACTGAGAGTAACGGCAATCCCAAACCATTAATTTTCCATCAACGCCCGCAGAATGGCCCAAACCCATATCGTTGAGCGCCATTGTAGTGCCTGGGTCAGTTTCGGAATCCAGTTTCATATTAGGCTCATAACCGTTTATGCTTATATCTTCGCTAATAGAACCCAAATCAACATACAATGAACCGACGTTTCCCCTAACCACAAGTTCTATATATCTTTTCTGCGATAAATCCTGATAGTAAATACCATTGGGCCGCATAACTCCGCCCCAGCTTTTTCCGCTCAAATTATCATTTGGCCGCAAGCGAAAGCTTAAAATAGATATCTCTCTGCTATCAACATCGCTGTTCCCAATCTGCGGATAAATCTGGCGGTAGCGCATGGTTGTATTGCTATGCCAAACAAATTCTCCAGCGTGCTTGTAATCCTGATGTTCTATGAATGTGCCTCTGTCGCTTTCAATGCCGCCCGGAGGGCTTGCCTTGTGCCACATAAGCCTGTAAAGCGGATACTGCAAATTCAAAGCGCTGCCCTCAAAATCATCTATCAGAGCAGATTTTCTGTTGCTTGTATTTGAGTTGTGGTAGCTTGCGGCAAATTCGCTTTCAAAGCTCCATCTGGATTTTTCTTTGGAATCTATAAAAGGCACTTTGTTTATAATTTTATCCATCGTTTCGGAAGTGTCTCTCAAGCGCAAATTGGTTCCAAGCAAAAGCCCGGAAAAAGGCTCGCCGCCAAGCCTCGGATTTTCCGTGGTAACGCTTTGATTCTTGTAAAGAGCGGTTAAGCCAAAAACCGAGCCTTCGGCAAATTTTTTCAACGGATATTCAGCACGCGCTCCTAAAAGCAATTTGCTCTGAAGCTCGAAAAGAGGTTCGCACTCAAAATTAACCGTAATCTCCTTGTTGGGATCCAAAGCGCGTTCGCTTATCAGCTCAATTTGCCCAAGCTCGTAATTCACCTGATAATCGACATCCCTAACCAGAACCTCCGAGCCTGCCTTTAGCTTTTCCGAATTTGGAGCTATGTCCAAACAGCCTCCTCCGCTAACCGAATAGCTGCTGTTGGGGTCCCTAACGCTTATGCTTGTGCGCCTGCGCTTCCCCACCGCTTCAAAATAATATCGAAACTGATAAAGGCTTCTCAAATTGTTTATAGACATCGTATAAAGCGAAGACATTGCAGAAGAAGAGTCTATGTTTCTCAAAGGTTCCAAGCAACGCTCTCTAGCTACCCTAGCCGCATCTTCCAGATTCGGATAACCATTTCTCTGATACCATCTCATCTCGCGGCAAGGCAAGCGCATATCTCCAGTGTATTCGCTGCCATCCTTCAAAAATATCGACACGTCATTGGTCAGAATAACTCCGGTTGCGCTGTCTGCTACTCCCAAAGTTCTCAAAAAATCTACAGCGTTTCTTGAGCGGTCTTTCATTCTCAAAATAAAATTGCTCGAATTTTCGGAAGAAACTCCAACATTGTAAGTATTTCTCAGCATCAATTTTTCAATGTCCTTTAAATTATCCGTGGACTGATCATATTGAATCAGCACAACTTCGTCTCCATGCTTAACCGAAGATGTTGGTGGTTGGCGAGAAGTTCCGTCTCCGCTCCAAGATGCAGCCACAAGCGAGCCTTGTGCTCCGCCTTTGATCCGCAAGATTCCAGTATTCGCATCAAAAACATAATCTGTTCCAGCCTGCATTTCCATTAAAGGCAGTCCTGTGATTTTAACATGAGTATTGCTGCCAGGCGGCAAATAAACTCCAACAGTGTTTTCTATTGTAGTTCCTTTATTGTTTAGCGGGCTTCTTTTGTAAAGTTTTAATCCAGCTAAATTCCAACGAGGCGGCATATTGCCGTTTATCCTTGCGTTTATATAGGCATTTCTCATGCTCTGCGTTAAAAAGTAATATCTGTGGTCTGTGAATTGCTTGTCTTGAATTTGAAATTCCGTGCTTTCGTCTCTGCCTCTTATGGAGTAGCTCTCTTGGCTGCCGGCATCTTGCGAGGCTATTGTGGTCAAATTCCAATTTCCCAGTTTCCAGTCCGCTTTTATTCCGAACAAACCCTGATGCTGTTCCGCATATCCAGTTAATTCCGTTCCTGCCAAGCTCAAAGATGTGTTTCCAGCTTCCAGTCTTTGCAGAACGTAATCTTCAAATTCGCCAGGAGTTTCTTCTGCATAAACAATGCTGACTCTGTTTCTCACACCGAGTCCGCCTTCTGTATTGTTTAATTCAACCGTAATATTCCTGCCTATTTTTCCCTGCACAATAAAGCTTGGAACATAAGAAAGCGTTGGCGAGGGCCACAAACTGTTTTCCATGCTGCCAGGGGCATCGTCCAAAACGCCTGAGCCGTGCAAGCGGATATCCATTGTACCTTGCAATAGAAGTTGCGGCCGGTCAAAACCGAAGTCTTTCATCCAGGCCGGTATTTTCATGGGAAGCGATATGTTGAACAGGGAGCCTTCGGCAGGCTCGTCCACTCCCCCATTTCCCTGCCCGATTAGAGAATTGAGCCAAAGCCTGTTGAGCCCAATGTTGAACATGTCCAGCGAGTAATCTGCAAGTTCAGGGTAATAGGCATTCCAAAGCGGCAGGGTATCTTTGTTCATGCTATTCGCAATTCTGGCCTGCACAACGCTTGATCTGCTTTCAAAGTCTATTCCGTGTTCATATACAATTGGAGGTCTTTGAGTTTTAAGCGGCGTGCCATCCGATATTCCTTTTTGCGGGAGCAAGCCTTTGAGCGGTTCGCTTTGCGGCGGCAGCGGAATATACTGAATCGGGCTTTGCATAGCGGAATCGCCAGGCTCTGCAAAGCAAAGCCCAGTCCACAGCAGGAACGCTGCTACTATTGCAATCCGAAACATTGTGCAGTGAAAATTAGAAATTTAGTTTGTGTGTAAAAGTTGAAAATTCATAGTGTAATTTTTTTGTAAAGGGTTTGTAAATTTTATTTTGAGTTCAAGCCTGGATTCAAGCCCAGACAGTTTGTTGTTAATATCCGTTCGCATATCTAGGTGGTTTATGTGATTGCCCTGCGTGTAGAGGGTCAGAGCAATAATGTCCTCATGCGAAAGGCCACCGCCGCTCGCAATCTTTTTCTTTATCTCTTATACATTCTTTTTTAGAAAAAGGTACAAAAAAAATGAGGAGGTTTTGATTTCTAATGTTATTCCGCTATTTTCCATATCAAATCTTTTATTTCTAAGATAGCTTCTGCTAAATGATTTGTATTTAGCAGAAAACTCTTCATTGAAATATCCATAAAATCAACATATTTTAGAATTAAGTACAAACTTTCCTCTGCGTAGTCAACAGATATATCGTTATTTTTATTAAAACAAATTGACTCATAATGGGCAATTCTATTTCTAAAAACTCTTATGGAATCCAATTCTTGATATATATCTTTTTGGTTCATTCCTTTCTGTTTATTTGGAAATATCCGCAGCAAAGTTTTATCCCCCTTGGCATAGCTATGTTTTGAAAATAAACTGACCCAAAAGCCCAAGCTCAAAGAAGCTACAAGTTTATCTGCGCTGTAACAATTGGCTTTTAGCAATCTATCCTCTTCTTTTATAATTGAGCTTTTATTATGTTCGCTAAAAAAATCCGTGTTTAACTTTGATAAAATCCAATCGTTATTTGAAAAATAATGGCTATAATGCTCATTTATTGCATTTCTAAACATAATTTCAAAAAAATTGAGCATTCCATAAAATTGCTTTGAAAGTTCTATGTTAAGCTTGTATAGAAGCAAAGCTTTTTCTGTATCGCCATTAAAGGCGTTTTTATATCTGTCTAGGCGAGATTTCGAGAGTTTTTTTTCAAAAAAATCATATTTCATAAGATTTTCCTTGCTTTTTCCCAAAAAAAATTCTATATTTATCTATGTAAAACCCCTTGGTCCCTGCTTTTGGCATACCAAGGGGTTCGTGATTTTTAAGCTGCAATCCAGTAAGCATTCCGCCTCCAAAATAAAAAGCACCGCTAATTATAGAAAGGTTTTAAATTTTTGTCAAGGGTAACTATTCATTTTGCAAACAAGTGTTTACATTTTACCGTAATTATCTGAACCAAAATCCCTAACAAATAACACAATTTTTATCTTTATCATAAAAATCTCGCAGACTTTTTTCTTTTACTCGTCTGCCTTTCCGCAGGTGGGAGTGTTCCGCCGGACTGTTTAAGGGACGCTCCTACAATCCTGATGTTGGCATTGCAGAACTCTGCCCGTGATAATTTCAAACTTCTCATTCATTCCTCAAAAAAAAATCTCAATCTACGCTCTAACATTTTTGTCATCCATAAACGCTCACAGCAACGCCGCTTGCTACGTTAGCGGTGGGCTTCGCCATCAGTCCTGCACGCAGCGAACAGAAAACAGGTAAGTCTTGCCGTTGCTGCCCCCGGTCACATTGCCGTAGTTATAGTTCATGCTCCGGAGCCAAGCGCCGTTGGCATCGTTCTCCGTACTGCTCCACCAGTAGCCGTTGAGGCCGACAACGTAGAAGTCGACAACGGAGTTGCCGTAGCCGCCAGGGAGGGCCGAAAAACCGTGAGCATCTGAGCCGTTGCCATACGTTGCATGGGCATTCCAGCCACTTGTCGCCTTCAGTTTAGACCCTGCATCAGAGACTCCGCCTACGTAATTTGTCAGCGTTGTCCATTCCGCATCGCTGGGAATATGCCAGGCAATTTTCCTAACAGAAAATAGGGGAAATATTGCGAGAAATAAAGGCTTTGTTTGGAATGGCATAAATGACAAAATAACCGCACTAATTAAAGAAACAATAGAATATG
>Ga0209755_10001933_pt1 | contig 30030 bp, 25 predicted proteins | sample TergutCo191P1_FD_187301 | JGI IMG/M metagenome (GOLD analysis project Ga0209755, IMG submission 187301) | Cornitermes sp. P1 segment gut microbial communities from Petit-Saut dam, French Guiana - Co191P1 (SPAdes) (version 2) | ecosystem: Host-associated > Arthropoda: Insects > Digestive system...
TCAGGATTGATACCCATTAACAGAGCGCTTTGCGCGTTTCCTCCGACAGCATAAAGCGATCGTCCGAATCTTGTGTATTTTAAAACTACGATCAAAATAATTAACACAGCCAAAACGATGATGCCTGCCGGAACAAGGTAGGCGACATCATGCGTTCCGTTTCGTCTAACGTTATATAAAAACGGAATAAAAAGTTTCGCGCTTGACCAGCTTAAAAAAGTCGGGTCGGTTATCGGAACAGACACGGGTCTTATCACGCTGATCATTCCGCGCGCGAAAAACATTCCGACGAGCGTTACGATAAACGGCTGTATTTGCAGATACGCGACTAAAAAACCCTGCACAACGCCGAATGCAAGTCCGATTGCGAGTGCCGCGGGAATTGTCCACACCGCGCTTATCCCGTGTTCAGTCAGCATAACGGCGATTACCATCGCGACTAATCCGGTCACGCCTCCCACGGAAATATCGATGCTTCCTGTAATTAAAACAACGGTTAAACCGAGAGAAAGAGCGAGAAGATACGGCTTTTCATTAAAAAACGTATTAAAGAAAATCGAAAATTTTCCAAAGTTACTGTCCTGAAACAACAAGACGGAAGTGACGTAAAGAATAAGAAAAAGCGAAATTGTAATTATCAATACGGTATGCGTATTGCTTAAACCTTTTCGTTTTAAAAGAGCGTTATTAAGAAGATCTGCGGGACGGTTATCCATGTTTACTCTCCTGCCTTTTTGGGAAGAAGAAGCCGCGCATTGCGTGAAAATTTCGCGAATTTTTCCTTAAAGACATCGCTGCTTAACACGATCAAAACAACAATGATAACCGCTTTAAATACATTTAATTGATCGGCGCGCACTTGCATGGCGTATAACGTCGTTGTGATTGCCTGAATTGTATACGCGCCTATAACAGATCCCGCAATGCTGAATTTTCCGCCGCCCAGAAGAGTGCCTCCGAGCGCGACCGCTAAAATCGCGTCTAACTCAATGAACCTTCCGATTTCATCGGAGTTAACGCTTCCGATACTGCTGGACGCCATGAGCCCCGCCACTCCGCATAAAACTCCGCAGATAACAAATGTCAAAAACTTTATCATTGTGGATTTAATTCCGACAAGACGCGCCGCGGAACTGTTTATGCCGATACTCTCGATATTTATTCCCAAACTTGTTCGTTTTACAAACAAAGCGACAATCACAACCATAGCAATACTGACAATAATCGTCGTTCTGATTGGAATACCAGGAATTTGAACGCCAAGATATTTGTAAACAGGATTCATTATGTAAACAGTCTGGCTGTATGTAATTAATTTTGCGATCGATCTTCCGCAGGTAAATAAAATAAGAGAAGCGATCATCGGCTGTATCCGCAGAAACGCGACAAGAAAACCGTTAAACGCTCCGCACAAAGCGCCGCCGAGCAAACCAAACAACAGCGCTAAAGGATACGGGTTAAGAAAAACATCAGTGCGGTATTCCGGACCGTTAAGCATAACGCCGCAGAAAGCCGCCGATATCGCCATGATTGCTCCGACGCTGATATCCTGTCCTCCCGAAACCGCGGTAATGAGAGTCATGCCGAGCGTTACGATAACCAGCCTGCTCGCCTGATCAAGAATTATCGGTATATATCCCGAAAGCAATCCGTTTGTTATCGACATGTGAAAAAATGTAGGGGTAGTAATAATATTCTGAAGCATTATTACAAACAAAAGCGTAATTGAAAATGTAAGCCGGTTTTCCAGAATTCTTTTATACAGCGGTTTACCGGAACGCTGTTCAAGCTGCGCAATAATTTCAGGCATGATCTCCCCCGGCTATTGTATGCATAATTTTTTCCTGATTGATATCCGTTCCTGACAGCTCTCCTGTTTTTTTTCTATCGCGCATTATCACCATCCTTGAACAAGTGCGCAGCATTTCATCAAGCTCTGACGAAATAAAAGCGACGCTTTTTCCTTGTGCCGCGAGTTTTAAAATCAGCTTTTGAATTTCTGTTTTCGTTCCGATATCGATACCGCGCGTCGGCTCGTCAAGAATCATAAATTCTGGATTTGTAAGAAGCCACCGCGCAAGAATTACCTTCTGCTGATTTCCTCCCGAAAGACTTTTAACGGGAGTTTCGCGGTTAGCGGTTTTTATATTAAGCAGATCGATATATTCGTCCGCGTATTTTTCCATTTCTTTTTTTCGCATGCGCTTAAAAAGACCGCGCTTTGCCTGAAGAGCGACAATAATATTTTCACGCACGGAAAGGTCTGCGAAAATACCGTCAATTTTTCTGTCTTCCGGAAGATACGCCATTTTATTTTTTACAGCGTCAATAGGACTTTTTATTTTTGTCATTTTCCCGTTCACGGATAAATTACCGCTAACAGGTTTATCCGCGCCGAAAATCGCGCGCACGAGTTCGCTCCTCCCGGAACCGAGAAGCCCCGAAAAGCCGATAACTTCTCCTTTGTAAATTTTTATATCAAACGGATTGATCTTCGTGTCTCCGGTTGATAAATCCCGCGCTTCAATAAAAGGTTCTTCCGTATCATGAGTATTTATTTCTTCTTCATCGGGTTTTAATTTCGCGAGATCATCAAGATCTTTTCCCATCATTTTCGCGACAAGCTGAAGCCGCGGCAGATTTTCGACTCTGTATTCGCCGACAAGCTCGCCGTTTCTTAAAATCGTTATGCGATCGCAAACTTTGTAAACTTCTTCGATAAAATGCGTAATAAAAATGATCCCTGTTCCCTGTTCTTTAAGCTGCTTCATGAGCGTAAAAAGCTTCTGCACTTCGTTTTCGTCCAGAGAAGAAGTAGGTTCATCAAGAATTAAAATTTTACATTCGATATTTATAGCGCGCGCTATAGCGATTAACTGCTGAATCGCAATAGAGCAATTATCAAGCTGCGCGTTAGGTGAAACAACAATATTCAGTTTTTTTAATAATTCAGCCGCCTGCGCATTCATCCTGCGCCAGTCAATCAGCCCCATTTTCCGCGGCTCTAACCCTAAAAAAAGATTTTCCGCGACTGTAAGATTCGGACAAAGATTTACTTCCTGATAAACAGTGCTGACGCCCTGCTTTCTCGCGTCGGAAGGAGATCGTATAACAACGGAATTCCCTTCGATGCTGACTTTGCCTTCGTCTGTTAAATAAACGCCTGTCAGCACTTTGATCAATGTTGATTTTCCCGCGCCGTTCTCGCCCATCAAGGCGTGTATTTCTCCGCGCCTCAATGAAAAATCAACATTATTTAACGCGCGCACTCCGGGAAACGAAATTCCGATTTTGCTCATTGTTAAAATGCAATCGTCTTGATTTTGATCAGTGTCCATTGCAATCCTTAAAAAAAAGCTGAGAGCTGCGCCGCAGCTCTCAGCTTTCATTATTATTTATTAATACTGACGAGCGTCAATAATTTCCTGAGTGATAGTGTCCCAGAAGAACGCTTCTTCTTCAACAAGCTCGATTTTCTGCGGTTGAATTCCGTTTTCAAGATTGTCGATAATCGATTTTACTTTCGGTCCGTGCAGAGGATTGCATTCAACGTTGCAGTTGATAAGACCTTCAAGCGTCATCTGAAGATACGGTCTGTTTGCGTCAAAAGAAATAATCGCAACGCCGTCAGCTCCGCCGACTGTGATGCCCGCTTCACGAAGCGCTTGAATCGCTCCGTCCGCCATGTTGTCGTTCTCAGCGTAAACGCAGTTAATTCTTGCTCTGAACTGCTGAATCCAAGTTGTCATGATCTGTTTCGCGACATCCGTGCTCCATTCGCCTGTTTGCTGAGCGAGAAGAGTCCAGTTAGCGTTAGCCGCAACTCCGTCCATAAGAGCGGCTGTGCGTCCGACCTGAGCTGATGATCCGAGCTGTCCTTGAAGATTGACGACATTAACAGGTTTATTTCCGAAATGCCTTCCCATCCACTCAACAGCTTTAACGCCTTCCAGTTTGAAATCCGGACCTACCCAGCAGAGCCAGAGATCTTCCGGCGCATTGATGGTACGGTCAACCAGAATTACAGGAATGCCCGCGTCTTTCGCGTTAGCGAGAACAGTATCCCATCCGTCCATGTTGACAGCAGCGATAACGATGTAATCAACTTCCTGATTGATAAAACCCTGAACATCGGCAATCTGCCTTGCGGCGTCATTCTGCGAATCGGCAAGAATTAATCTGTAACCCGGCACATCAAACGCAGCCTGCATTGATTTTGTGTTAGCCATGCGCCAGTCAGACTCGTCCGCTTTACATTGAGCGAAACCGATCGTGATTTCAGCGCGTTTTCCCGGGCATCCGGTCATCAATCCGAAGATAACAACCACAGCCAATAGGCATAAAAACAATTTTTTCATACTTTCCTCCAAAAAAATTTATTTGATTAATTATACAGGGAAACTGCGTTTTTGGGTAGGAAAAAAAACGGAAAACTAACTGAATTTTAACGGCTTTTTAACGCAAATGACCGTAATTTCTTCATCTATAAAGAAATTCTTTGTACAGATATATCAAAGCGATTTATCAAATTCCTGAAAATATACGTCTTTACTCAGATTTAACAGCGCTTTAATCAGCATTTTATGTCTTTTATCTTCACAGAAAAGTTCAGTGAAATGTACAAACAAATTGACTAAAACATCCGTTGAAAATCTAAGAGAAAGTTCTGCGAATCCTATATCAGGCTGAATAAAAGCAGAATACGGATTTGAGTGAATAAAATTAGATGATATTCTGTACATAACTTCCAGTTTTTCATCTAAATTTAAATCTTTTACAATCGTTTCAAACTTTCTGTCATTCCTGTCTTTTATTACTTTGCTTGTCCAGCCAAAATTTCCATTATTTTTACCTTTATTTTCTTCGTAATTTATTTCAAGCTCTTTAATTATTTTAATCGAATCTCTTTTTGATACATTATCTTTAGTGCTTTTTACAATTTGATATTTTATTATGTCTTCATATCCATAAAAATCATCCGCTAGTTCAGGATGTTTTTCAATAAACATATATACCACATAACATTCATAAAGAATTCTGTTTTTTTGAAAAACCGTTAAAAAGTCATTTGATAAAAACGAATACAACAATCCTTTACAATTATTTAATAAATTAAACGTTAATCCTAATAATACTTTTTTTAATATGTCATTTTCATTTTTAGATTTTTCTTTTAAATAATTATAAACTGCTTCGCACATTTGAAACAGCGTCATTGATGAAATAAATAAGTTATTCCAGCAATTATTTTTTTCAGATGTGAATTTACTTTTTAAAAAATGACTTATACTTGAGCTAAAATCGAAACTTATACTTTTGAATATTTTATTTATTTCATTCTGAGCGTCTTCATTAGTAATATGCCCGCTGTCATCATGCCCTAAATCATACTTCCAGTCTCTAAGTATTAATTTTAATTTAGTTCGGTTAAAACAACTATAATTGTTTGAATCATTCATTACATCATAAAATGGATTGTCAAACATGTTATCATTCATTTTGATATCACTGCCCGTAATAAGCCGAACGACCGTGTTTACGTTCCCAGTGTTTTTGCACAATATGTTCAGGCAGCGGTTTAGCCGAAGGATCAATCGACACAGTGTAAGACGCCATTTTGCATATCTCTTCCAGAATTACTCCGTAACATACTGATTTTGCTGCGCTATTCCCCCATGTAAAGGGACCGTGTCCTGCGACTAATACCATGTTCACTTGCGCCGGATCGTAATTTCCGTCTTTAAAAGTTTTTACGATTAAATTTCCGGTTTCAAGTTCATAATCATTTTTTACGGCAGCGGGTGTCATAAAATCAGTGCAGGGAATTTCTCCTGCGCGATGATCCGCGTGAGTCGTACCGAAAACAGGAACAGATTTTCCCGCCTGCGCCCACGCGCACGCGAACGGCGAGTGAGTGTGAGTAACGCCGAGAACTCCTTTGAATTCGCGGTACAAAACAAGATGGGTTTTTGTGTCGGAAGAAGGCTTATATTTTTTTTCCAGAACTTTTCCTTCCATGTCAACTAACACCATCATTTTTGGTTTTAATTCGCTGTATTCAACGCCTGACGGTTTTATCGCGAATACTCCTCTGTCAGGATCAAAAGCGGAAGAATTCCCCCATGTATAAATCGCAAGAGCTCGTCTTTGAATTTCCATGTTGGCTTCATAAGCCTCTTCACGTAACGTTTTGAATTCTTTCACTTTATATTATCCCCAGTATGCTTCGCTCCAGCGGAGCTCATCACGCAGTCTGTCAGGCACTGTGTTTCTGTCTATCAGCACAAACTCTATTCCCGACATTTCCGCAAAGTCGCGGAAATATTCCGCTGACAACGCCGTCGAATACACTGCGTGATGCGTACCGCCTGCGAGTATCCACGACTCGGCAGCGCCGCTTAAACTCGGATACGGCTTCCAAAGCGCGCGCGCTACAGGGAGCTTGGGCATCGTGTTTTCGATTTTGATCGTTTCGATTTCGTTGACGATCATTCTGAAACGCGCGCCGAGATCGACTAACGTGGCGAGGACTGCATGACCGGGCGCAGCGTCAAACACCATTCGCGCGGGATCTGCCTTGCCGCCGATGCCGAGCGGATGAACTTCGATGCGCGGTTTTCTATCCGCGATAGAAGGACAAATCTCAAGCATGTGAGAGCCGAGAGCCGCTTCTTTGCCGGGTTCGAAATGGTAAGTGTAATCTTCCATGAAAGAAGTTCCGCCGTTAAGCCCCGATGCCATTATTTTCGCGCAGCGCGTTAACATCGATTGTTTCCAATCACCTTCAGCGCCGAAACCGTAACCCTGCTCCATCAAACGCTGGCACGCAAGACCGGGTAATTGCGGCAGTCCGTAAAGATCCTGAAAAGTTGTCGTAAACGCGCCCGCATTTTCTTTTTCAAGCATTTCTTTAAGCGCAATTTCAATTTTCGCCTGTTCGATCATCGCGTCCCTTTGTTTTCCGTTTTGTTTTAATTCGGAAGAGATCTCGTACAAAGACGCGTATTCATTCACAAGTGTTTCCGCCGCCGCGCCGCTGATTTTCGCGTAACGCGCGGCAAGCTCGCCTATTCCCCATGTATTTATCTGCCAGCCGAATTTAATTTGCGCTTCTACCTTATCGCCTTCCGTTACGGCAACTTCTCTCATATTGTCACCTAACCGCATCACGGCGGAATTCATCCCGTCCTGCCGCGCGGCTGCTGCCCGCATCCACACTCCCATTCTGCGGCGCACTTCGCTGTCCTGCCAGAAACCTGCGACAACTTTTCGCGGTAAGCGCATTCGCGCGTGAATGTGTCCGTGCTCGCGATCACCATGGGCTGACTGATTCAAATTCATAAAATCCATATCGATTGCCGCCCAAGGAATATCACGGTTAAATTGCGTATGCAGATGCAGAAGCGGTTTGCGATTCATCGCAAGACCTTGTATCCACATCTTTGAAGGAGAGAATGTATGCATCCATGTGATAATTCCCGCGCAGTTTTTCGCGGCGTTTGCCTCTTCAAAGAGTCCGCGTATTATCTGCGGAGTAATAGCTGTCGGTTTTAAAATTACCGAACATGGAATAAGAGGATCTTTATTAAATTCATCCGCCATAATTTTTGAGTTCTGCGCAACTTGTTTTAAAGTTTCTTCTCCGTAAAGATCCTGGCTTCCGACAATAAACCATATTTCGCATTTTTTTAGATCGGTAATTGATTTCATTTTGTACTCCTTCTCTTTGAATACAAATCAAATGCTACTGCGGCTAAAAGTACAAATCCTTTAATCGCCTGCTGCCAGTCAACGCTTACGCCCATAATTGACATGCCGTTATTCAAAACTCCGATAAAGAGAGCGCCGACAACAGCTCCGATAACGGAACCGACGCCTCCCGCAACTGCGGCGCCGCCGACATAACACGCTGCGATTGCGTCCATTTCAAAACCCTGTCCCGCTTTCGGAGTCGCCGCGTTCAAGCGTGACGCGAAAACGACAGCCGCGATCGACGCGAGAATCGCCATGTTTGTATAAATCCAGAACATCACCCATTCTGTTTTTATTCCCGAAAGTTTCGCGGCTTTCGCGTTGCCGCCGAGCGCGTAAATATGCCGCCCCTGCACTGTCCTTGAAGCTACAAATTGATAACCTACGATAAGGATGCCGAGAATTACCAAAATATTAGGAAAGCCGCGATAGAGAGCGAACACAACTGTAAACGCCATCAATACCGCTGTAATAGCCGCAAGTTTCAGAATCCAGATTCCTTTCGGTAAAATATCAAAGTTATACGCCATTTGTTTTTTTCTTTTTCGAAACTCGCTGACAATGATAAACGCGACCACCAGCAATCCGATCAAAATGGAAAGCAGATGAAGTGAAAAACTTCCAAAGTTAAGACCGCCGAAAGGATCGGGAATGTATCCCGAAGAAATTATCTGAAACTCTCTGGGGAACGGAGCTTTTGTCTTCCCCTGCAAAATCGCCTGCCCCAATCCGCGGAACACAAGCATACCTGCAAGAGTCGCGATAAAAGGCGGAACATGAACAAACGCTATCCAAAATCCCTGCCACGCTCCTATACCCGCGCCGATAATAAGAGCGATAATCATTGTAAGAAACGGATTGATATTTAGATCGACGATCATTACGCCGCAGACAGCGCCGACAAAACAGACAATAGATCCTACAGAAAGATCGACATTGCCTGTCAGCGTACAGAGCAGCATTCCAATCGCGAGAATTAGCACATAACTATTTTGAAGCACTAGGTTTGTCAAATTAACGGGACGGAAGAATATTCCGTTCGTAAGAATACCGAAAAAGATCATCGCCACCGCAAGCGCGAAGACCATTCCGTATTGCCTCGAATTTTTCTTTATTAAAATTAATAAGGTATTCATTATTGCTCCTTAGTTGGATAAAATATTTCTCATAATTTCTTCTTGTGTTGCCGTTTTTCCGTCAAGTTCCGCGGTAATCCGCCCTTCGCTCATTACATAAATTCTGTCGCACATCCCGATAATCTCCGGCATCTCGCTGGAAATCAAAAGACACGCAATTCCCTGAGCCGCTAAATTATTTATTATTTGATAGATTTCATGTTTCGCGCCGACGTCAATTCCGCGCGTGGGTTCGTCAAGTATTAAAATTTCAGGATCGGAAAAAAGCCATTTCGCAAGCACTACTTTCTGCTGATTGCCTCCCGAAAGATTGCCTGTTAGCTGCAATATCGACGGAGTTTTTGTGTTGAGTTTTTTGCAATACTCTTCGGCTATTAAAATTTCTTCATGTTCATTGATGATGCCCATTTTAGAAAGTTTTTTTAATTTCGCGAGCGTTGTGTTTTCCTTAACGCTCCCAATCAGCACAAGCCCGAATTCTTTTCTATCTTCCGTCATGTAGGCGATGCCGTTATCAATCGCTTTTGGAATCGAATTAATATTTACTTCTTTTCCTTTGATCAAAGTTGTTCCGGTAATATTTTCGCCGTAATATTTTCCGAAAATACTTGTCGCAAGTTCCGTGCGCCCGGCTCCTACAAGCCCTGCGAGCCCGACAACTTCTCCGGCGCGGACTACAATATTTACATTGTCGAGTTTCTTCTGCTCGGGATTATCGGGATTGTAAACCGTCCAGTCTTTTACTTCAAAAACAATTCCGCCGATAGAATTATTTCTTTTCGGAAAATAATCTGTAATCTCTCTTCCAACCATTCCTTTAATGATTCGATCTTCGCTTATGGAAGCTGTTCCGTCATTCTGACGTTCTACTTGCAATGTTTCAATAGTTTTTCCGTCGCGCAAAATCGTGATATTATCCGCGACAGCGGCTACTTCGTTCAGTTTGTGAGAAATTAAAACCGACGAAATAGAATGTTGATCCCGCAGTTCCTGTAAAATTTGCAGGAGATGCATCGAATCTTTTTCGTTTAACGCGGAAGTAGGCTCATCGAGAATTAAAATTTTCGCGTCTTTCGCAAGCGCTTTTGCGATTTCAACTAACTGCTGCTTTCCTACTCCCAATTTATTTACGGGGATATTAGGATTTTCATCCAATCCCAGTTTTTTCATATAATAAAGCGCGTCATCGCGCGTTTTATCCCAATTAATTATATTGAATTTCGCCCGCTCATCCCCGATAAAAATATTTTCCGCGATTGAAAGATACGGGCTTAACGCAAGTTCCTGATGGATAATTACAATCCCCGCTTTTTCGCTTTGCTTAATGTCGGCAAACGCGCAATTTTTTCCGTCAAATACAATATCGCCGTCATAAGTGCCGTGAGGATACACGCCTGAAAGCACCTTCATTAAAGTGGATTTTCCCGCGCCGTTCTCGCCGACAAGCGCGTGTATTTCACGGTGCTTCACAAGGAGATTCACATTATCAAGAGCTTTAACACCGGGAAATGTTTTGGTAATATTTTTCATTTCAAGCAGAGCTGCCTGATTTGACATAATTGATCCTTATTTTCAGGGACAGAATAAAAAAAATAGCGGCTGATGATCAATGTCACCTAACCGCTATCCATGAAAATTAATTACAGACCAAGTTCAGCAGCGGAGTGATAGCCGGTTTCAACAACCGCCTGTATAAGATTATCTTTTGTAACAATTACAGAATCGAGAAGCAATGACGGAACGATCTTCGCGCCGTTATCATAACTTTCGTAGTCGAGACCTTCGGGAGTTTTACCCTGCATAAGCGTATCTACCAATTCTACAGTAGCGGCTCCGAGAGAGCGTGTATCTTTAAGAATTGTCGCGTACTGCTCGCCCGCGAGAATCGATTTGCATGAAGCGACGATACAATCCTGTCCGCCGACCAGCGGAAGAGGTTTACCGGGAGTTGTGCCATAACCAACAGCTTTGCAAGCTTCAAGACAGGCAAGGCTGATCGGATCATAAGGTGAAAGAATACCATTAAGAACAACATTTCCTGAATAGAAAGCTGAGAGAAGATTTTCCATTCTCTTCTGAGCTTCTGCCGCGTCCCAGCGTAGCGTACCGATAACAGTGCGTTCAATTTGACCTGACGGAACACGCAGCGCTCCGCTGTTCAGGAACGGCTGAAGTTTATCAACCGCGCCCTGATAAAAACCGACTGAGTTATTGTCATCGGGGGAACCTGCGAACATTTCGATAATTACGGGTCTGGCTGCTGTAGCTTCGGCAAGTTTAAGACCTGTCACAAGAATGTCTCCCATCTGTCCGCCGACTTTATAATTGTCAAACGAAACATAATAATCGACATTAGGCGACTGCATCAAAAGACGATCGTAAGAAATAACGGGGATACCCGCGTCTTTCGCATTCTGAAGCTGTACCGATAAAGCCGAACCGTCAATCGAAGCGATTACCAAAATTTTCACGCCTTTCGTGATCATGGCGTCTATCTGGCGTACTTGTGTCGGAATATCATCGTCTGAAAATTGAAGGTCAACAACGTAACCCAATTTCTCGAGACCTTCTTTAACTGCCATTCCGTCCTTGTTCCAGCGTTCTTCCGAGCGTGTAGGCATTACAACGCCGATAAGACCTTTTCCCTCGCTTTTCTGACAGCCGACGATAATCAGCATACTTGCGGCAACAATAAGTGTCATGATGAATAAAAAGATTCTTTTGTTCATTCTTTACTCCTTAAAAATGAAATATTTTAACGCATGTTTAACAATACGCTAACAGATTCATAATCTAACATGAGATAGGGAGGTTGTCAACGAAAAATGTTGTTTCCTTAAATTCTCTACTGCTGATCGCTCAACATTTAGCCCATTTATATATAATTCCATGTATTTTTTGAAACTTTCTACATCTTTCGGGTTGGGGCTGATTTGAGAGCTCTCCATTGAAACAAATACTTTCTTTGCCAGAAATTGAGCCAACGGTACATTTTCCTGATTGATAAAAGACGCAAGAAGAGCGATACCCCACGCACCGCCCTCGCCTGCCGAATTCTCCATAACGGAAACGGGCGTATTTAACGCCGCCGCCATGAACCTCTGCCCTACTCCCTTAGTTTTGAAAAGTCCGCCATGCCCTAAAACCGAATCGATTTTGATCTTTTCTTTCTCGACAAGAATATCCATGCCGATTTTCAATGTTCCCATTGACGAGAAAAGAAGCGCTTTCATAAAATTAGCGAGAGTAAAATTACTTTCAGGCATTCGGGCAAAGAGCGGTCTGCCTTCATCTATATGGGTAATTGTTTCGCCTGAAAAATAATTACATGAAAAAAGATTTCCGCAATCATCGTCTGCTTCAAGCGCCTTAAAATAAAGCGCGTCATAAAGAGCGGGCTTGTTAATTTTTGCTCCGCCTGCCTCAATCGCTTCGCCGAATAATTTAACCCACGCGTCAATATCTGAACAGCAATTATTGCAGTGAACCATCGCCACTGATTTTCCAGCGGGAGTCGCGACAATGTCGATCTCAGGATACACTTTTGAAAGATTTTTTTCCATTACGATCATCGCGAAAATCGATGTGCCGGCTGATATATTGCCGGTGCGCTCGGCGATACTGTTAGTCGCGACCATTCCCGTTCCGGCGTCTCCTTCCGGCGGACAAAAGGGAATTCCCGCTTTAAAGTTTCCTGACGGATCAAGCAGTTTCGCGCCTTCAGGAGTGAGCTCGCCTGCTCTAACACCGGCGGTTAAAACTTCAGGAAGAATATCTTTTAATTTCCAATTAAAATTACGCGCATCCGAAGAAGTGTGTGAGGAAACAAGTTCGTCAAATTGATTCAGCATTTTCTTTACATAAAACTTTTCATCACTGTCAACAGGAAATACTCCCGACGCGTCTCCGATGCCGAGAACTTTTTTTCCTGTTAATTTCCAATGCACATAGCCGGCTAAAGTTGTCAAAAAATAAATATCTTTTACATGAGGCTCTTCGTTCAATACCGCCTGATATAAATGCGCGATATTCCATCTTTGAGGAATATTAAACGCAAACTTTTCTGTAAGAACAGCGGCGGCGTTTTCTGTCATTGTATTGCGCCATGTGCGGAAAGGAACAAGCAGATTATCGTCTTTATCAAACGCGAGATATCCGTGCATCATCGCGGAAATTCCGATAGAACCAACGGAAATCAAATCAATATCGAATTTATTTTTAACATCAATCTTCAAGTTTTTAAAACATTCGCTTACGCCCTTCCATATATCATCGATACTGTAAGTCCAAATTTTTATCATGCCCGCTTTTCCTGCGGACATTTCCTCAAGGCGGTTCGTCCAATCATAACTACCTGACGCGACAGGCGCGAAACTCCCGTCAATTAATACCGCTTTAATTCTTGTAGAGCCAAGCTCAATTCCAAGCGCGGTTTTATTTTCGATAATTGATTGTTTTATTTCCATGGAGATATTATAGAGTACACACAAGTATATTGTATAGTAAAAACAATTCACAAATAAAAAGCCTTCTGCTATTGACATTCTCTCAAGCAAATAGTAAATATAAAGAACAGACCCAGCACTTGCGAATAATGGTGAAAACCGGTGGCAAAACAGGAGTAATTTTTCTAGGAGAAAATTATGCAAATTGTTAACCCGGTTATCAAAGGATTCAATCCGGATCCGTCAATGATTCGCGTCGGCGGCGATTATTACGCTGCCGCTTCAACTTTCGAGTGGTTCCCTGGCGTTCAAATTCACCATTCCAAAGATTTAATTAACTGGACATTAATTACTCAGCCGTTACGCGGCGTCTCTCAGCTCGATATGAGAGGAAACCCTAATTCCGGCGGCGTTTGGGCGCCGTGTTTGAGTTACGCGGACGGACGTTTCTGGTTAATTTACACAGACGTAAAAGTTACGGAAGGCTCGTGGAAAGATTGCCATAATTATTTGGTCACTTGCGAAACAATTGACGGAGATTGGGGAGAGCCGATAACAATGGGAAGTCAGGGATTCGACGCGTCTTTGTTTCATGATACCGACGGACGTAAATATTACATGTCGATGATTTGGGATGCCCGCGCAGGCAATCATCCCTTCAACGGAATCATGTTACAAGAATATGATCATAACCAAAAAAAATTAATCGGAAAAATAAAAAATATTTTTCAGGGAACCGACATCAAACTAACCGAAGCGCCGCATGTTTATAAAATAGGCGAGTGGTATTATCTGCTCACAGCTGAGGGCGGAACTATATACGAACATTCAGCGACACTGGCGCGATCAAAAAATATTTGGGGACCGTATGAAACACACCCTGATAATCCGATTTTAACAGCCTATCACGACCCGCGTAATTATCTGCAAAAATGCGGACACGCTTCTCTTTTCAATACGCCTGATAATGAATGGTATCTTGCTCATTTAATGGGCAGACCAATCGCCGATCCGAATCTTTCTATCCATCAAAACCGCGGATGGTGTCCTCTTGGCAGAGAAACTTCGATTCAAAAACTAGAATGGCGTGACGGCTGGGCGTACGTCATTGGAGGAAAAGCCGGAAGCAAGTATGTTGAGGCGCCGAAAAACGCGGCAGAACATAAATTTGCGCCTAACTATCCTGAGATTGACAAGTTTGAAAGCAATAAATTAAACATCAACTTTGCGACTTTACGAATTCCATTTACAGATAAAATAGGAACGTTAAATGCTATCCATGGACATTTACGCCTTTACGGCAACGAATCATTAACTTCTCTGTTTACGCAGTCGCAGGTGTCACGCCGCTGGCAATCCTTTTATTTTGAAGCGGAAACAGCGGTAAGATTTAACCCTGATAACTTCCAGCAATCGGCGGGGCTAATTAATTACTACAACACAAATAACTGGACAGCGCTGCAAGTGACATGGAACGAAAAAATCGGGCGTATTCTGGAATTATCGATCATGGACAATCGAAATTTAAGTCAGCCGTTAGTAAATAAGATTACCGTTCATGAAGCCGTTGAATATGTTTATTTACGCTCAACTGTAGAACGCGAAGTTTATTATTACAGTTACTCATTCAACGGCGCCGATTGGACGCGAATCGAAATTGCCCTGCCGTCAATTAAATTATCCGATGATTATATCGAAGAAGGCGGTTTTTTCACAGGAGCGTTTGTCGGGATGCAAGCCGAAGATACAAGCGGACACCGCCTGCCCGCTGATTTTAAATATTTTCGTTATTCGGAGAAACAGGAATAAATATAGATAAAAAAGTTAATTTTATAATAGTCGTTTACAACTCATCTGATTTATCGGATATTTATTAAGACATAGGTGATATAAAGTTAAACAATTAAGGAGCATACTTAAAATCATCTATCACATACACAACAGCAGCAAGATAACAAGTCTTTAATAAATTCGCTAATTTTCTCATGTATGCTATATTTGCGTCAGGAGGAAAAATGAACGCATTGAAACAAATAATAAATGATTATTTAAGGTATTGTGAGGATCATAAAAAACTAAGCATAAAATCAATTAAAGCATATGCAATTGATCTTGAGCAGTTTAGGCAGCATATTACAACCGATAATATTCCTGTTAAAGCAGATATATCAACTCATATAATGTATCTACATAAAACATATAAACCAAGGACGGTGAAAAGAAAAATTGCGAGTATTCGCGCTTTCCTGAATTATCTTGAGTTTGAGGAATTGATTAAAGAAAATCCAATGAAAAAAATTAAAACGAAATTCCAAGAACCGCAAATGCTGCCCAGAACAATATCACTTTCAATTATTGAAAATATTTTAGCTATTGCCTATCAAGAATTGAAACAGGCAAAAACCGCATATGCGATTAATTCTGCCTTGCGAAATACTGCAATGATTGAATTAATGTTTGCAACCGGTTTACGGGTATCAGAATTATGCTCATTGAATATTGAACATGTTGATTTGTATAACGGTAATATTCGTATTATGGGAAAGGGAAAAAGGGAACGAATATTACAGGTTGGAAATCAAGAAGTTATAACGATTCTTCGGCGTTATTTTGAAGAAAACGCTGCACATAATGAAACAGGATTTTTCTTTATCAATAGGCTTTCAACTAGAATCTCGGAACAATCTGTCCGATTTTTGATTAAAAGGCTTTGTGTTAAAGCCAAAATACATAAAAAGATAACGCCGCATATGTTCAGGCACTCTTTTGCTACGCTTTTACTTGAAGAGGATGTGGATATTCGCTATATACAACGTATGCTAGGGCATAGTTCTATTGTGACCACGCAGATTTATACACAGGTTTCTATGGAGAAGCAGCGGCAGATTTTGACTGTAAAACACCCTCGAAATAGGATTTCTGTCAAACTATAAGCATTTTATTGACAGTTTTGAGGGAAATGGGGTATTATTAAGAAAGTTGGTAAAGGATAACTATTTATTATCTTAAGGTTAATTAAAATTTAAAGGGAATTTTAGTATGTCTGAATTGATAAGTTTAAACGATAGTTTTTTATGGAAACCGCTATTGGAAGCAACAGCGCAAACAATTGTGGGCGCTATTGGCGCTTTTACAATAAAAAAAATTACAGATAAATTTTATAAAAATAATTTATTTGACGGACCTATGGACTTATGGAAACGAGGCATACATAAAAAAAGTGTAGAATATGAAGAGAAAATAAAAATTGACTGTCTAATTTCGCCATATATTCAATTATTTCCTGGAGATCCTTTTCAAAATGCAAATTTATGGAGAAAATTGTATCAATTTGATGGGAAAATTTCATCAAGTGAATTCCAAGCTATGGAGTTTTTTGTAACGGCAGATGAAGCACTTAGAGTTGGTAGTATTAATGGCGAAACATTAGTTAGTTTATATCATAGATATGGTTATATTGGCGATGGAATTCCAGCAATAGTTCAAACAAAATATATAAAAAAAATTATTCCAGAATTCTTTGAAAAATCATTTTTTGGCACAAGAGCTGTTATTATTGGAACACTGAGAAAATGTCCTTCACAGCATGGATTTGTTGCGCAAGGTATAGCTAAAAATGCAGGAATACAAATTGAACTTCAAAATTTTGCGAATTTGCCTTATATAGATATTTCATCTGTTAAGCTTTTTAATAAAAATACAGATAAATCATGCTCATTATTAGGATCACCTTGGGCTGTCACAGATAATATTGACGAACAATATATAATGCAATATGGATATTTAGATAGACCCGATGAATTAAATATTTGTTTAAGTAATATTAAAAAAGCTAATAGCTGGGATAATGTTAGAGTGTTTTTTGACGATTTGACTGCTCCATCGGAAGGCATGTCTTTTAAAAGGAATTTTTTATAAATTTTTTACTTTGTGTCCTTTGAAGTTCCTCTGATTATTCTCGTAATTTCAATATATTGCGGATTAAATGATTTTTGCAACAATTGATTTATTTTTTCCGGGACACCATCACCGCATGTAAAAATGTCAATAAACATTGAATTATTTTCAGGATATGTATGTATAGAAACATGAGATTCTTTAAGCATGGCAATAACAGATAATCCTTGTGGTTCGTATTTTTCTGCAATTATTCTAACTAAATTAAACCCAGCAATATTTATTGCATTACATAAAGTTTGCTCAACAAATGCAATATTTTCTATTTGTTCTGAATTGACGTGATAATAATCTATTAATAAATGAATTCCTTTAAAAACATGCATTTAATTCACCTCTTTTTATTGGTTAAAATATTTATGAAATTGATTATTTAAGTTCATGAAATATGTCCCTAATATATGGTGGAATATATAAATAATGATTTATATACACAGGATTAAACAATTTAGCAAATTCTACTTTATTCTCAATACACTCTAAATGAAATTTGTTAACACTAGTTAATAAATTTTGACACAAATATTTTGATTTTCCCCAAATTGACAGTAAATGAAGAACCCCTGGATATTCAGGAACAACGACCATTGATAATACCGTCTTATGCTCATTCAGTAAATATTTAATAGTCTTTCTTAAATTTTCTTTATCAAAAATATGCCGATAAATTAAATCACTGCATACGCCATTATTTGTCAATAACATTCCTAATAGATCAAAGAAAGGCTTATCTTGTTTAGGGTAAGAATAATTTAAATTAAAACAATCATTAATTATCAAATCATATTTTATTTTTGTATTTTTTATGTATTTTCGTGCATCATCTATTATCAAATGAAATCGTTTATCATCTAATACAGATCGTATTTGAGGATAATATGTATTCATCAAATCTATTACTTCACTGTCATGATCTACTAGATAAATATTTTTTATAGAAGGATATTTTAAAACTTCATATGCGGCAAATAAATCTCCACCTCCAAGTATTAATACATTCTCAGGTTTCTCAATGAAAATTAATGGTATATGTACAATTGCCTCATGATAAAAATGCTGCCATTTTTCAATATGTTGTATTTCATCGTTAATTATTAAAATTTTTCCAAGTGAATCATGTAATAAAAGCATGATATTTTGTACATTGCTTTTAATACTCTTAATTATTTTAAAATTCTCAAGATGTAATGATACAGATTCTTTCTCGTTAAAAAAAATCACGCGATCCCCTTTAAATTTTAATTAACCTTAAGATAATAAATAGTTATCCTTTATTGATGATTACATATTTATTTTTATACTATCAGTTAATAAAAGTCGGCAATTCATAACTTTTTTTGAGAATTTATTCATTATTCTTACAAATTAAAACAACCTCCGCCCTTCCATGTAAAACCTTTTCTCACACGAATGTCCCATTGAAAAACTCTTTCGCGGAAGAGGTCCTGTGCGAGCGACGGTTTCAAAAAGCCCAGACTTTTGGACAGGCGGTAAAATGATACCTGTTGCTTTGCCTTTTAAATCAACATCTGCAAGACGGAAAAGTTCTTTTTCGTCGTGGATATAATCTATTAATTGGGGGTTATTTCCCGCGAACGAATCCAATAGCGGCTGCAAGCAGGCGGTCGATATTCCCGAAGCGGAAGTTTCGATTAGCGCGTAACGCCCCTCAGAAATGATTCCGAAACGATTGCCTGTAAACGGCTTTGCGCATTCCTGCGAAAGTTTTTCAGCGCTTTCAGCATTACGGCATGAAAAATCGGGAAGAACCGAAAGCAGTGAAACAATCTTATCAAAACCAATATTAAAAACAAGACGATGAATAGGCTCAAACAGAATCGCGGGATCGTAAATATTTTCGATTTCAACTAACGCGTAGCGGCACGGATGCGAAAGGTAGGTTCCCTCTTCTCCGTTCTCTGCTCCCTGCTCTTTATTCTTTGCTTTGTATTCTTCCCAAATCTCTTTTGCCGCAGCAAGCGAATGATTGCCGTCGCCGACAGCGAATAAAAACGGATTCATGTCGGCTGTTTTATCATAACGGTTTACCGATCTTTGGCGCAAATCTTCAAGAGTTTCTTCAATCAGAGAAATATTTTTCTCATCGTCAATAAACCAGCCTGTTACGCTGCCTGAGTTCATCATTAACTGCGTACTGTAACAGGGAGTTTTATTTTTTACGTTTTCACCTAACGCAGGCAGAAGAAAATCTTTTTCATCGTCAATGAGAAGCAAAACATGGGGGAATTCAATCGGCGCACCGCGGCGGATATTGCAGCGCGGAGGAAGTCTTTCAGGCACAGTGCCTTCGGTACAGCGGATTAGAGGGCGCGCGTCAGGATGCCAGTCGTATTTTTCAAGATCGATTGCCGCGACAAGTCCGCGGCGCTTTTTTTGATACGGCGTATCTCTTTCGATATACATGAATCCTTTCAGCGGATCGCGGAAAACGCCGTCTTGCAGATAACGCTTCATTGTTGAATGAATGTCCGCGATTCTGGAAGACGCATTGTTAGAGCTGCTTGGATCGTCGTCAGATAAAAAAACTTCGGGAAAGATCATATTCAAAGTTGAAGGTTCGCCGCGCGTAAACGCTTTCGCTTTTTCCCAATAATCGCGATCCTGCGTATACTGATCGCAGGCAATTACAGACCATTTTGAAAGGTCGGTCATTTTCGGCATTAATATCGACGGAATCTCAATACCGAGTGAATTAAGTTTTGTGTTATTCATAATATAAATATAACATAAAAGAAAATAAATCAAAAGATGTAACACAAAGGCTCAAGAGAATTTTATTTTTCTTTGCGTTCTCCGCGCCTCTGCATGAAATTTTTCTAAATACCGCTTTTCAAATTCCATTAATCGGTTTAACATATAAAAATGCAGCAACGGCAAGCGTTAGTACAGCAGCAGCAGCTCAAAATGAATCCTCAGCTTCTTCAATCGATCAAACTGATGGAACTGCCGGTCATGGATCTGCGCGAAAGAATTCAGCAGGAACTGGAAATCAATCCCGCGCTTGAAGTAGTCGAAGACAACACTACTGTCTCTCTTGATGAAACCGAAGAAGAAGAAAAATACGAATATTTCGAATCAACTTCCGATTCGGGAAGAAGAGGCAGAGAGCTTGCGGAGGAACACCGTAAATTTATAGAAGGCGTGTTAACGCGCCCTGAAACTTTGCAGGAACATTTGCTTCGTCAATTACAGCTCGAACCTGTTGATGATGAATTGCGTTCTATCGCCGAAATGTTAATTCAAAATCTTGATGACAACGGTTTTCACAAAGAAAAACCTGAAACGCTTTTTTCCGAACATCAGCCGCGTCTTTTCGAAGCTATGACGCTTGTTCGTGGGCTCGATCCTGTCGGAACATGCGCAGGCGATTACCGTGAATCGCTGTTAATTCAAATCGCTCACGATCAAAGATCGTACGATCAAAGATCGCGCGATCATAAATCAAAGAAACAGAAAATGCCCGAAGAAATATCAAACGGCATAAAAATAGCAATCGAAAATCTCGATCTTGTTGAGCGGGATAAATACGCGGCTCTCGCGAAAAAAACAAATCTTGACGAAGAAGACGCGCGGTTTGTCTGCGACTATATAAAAAACTTTTCACCGTTTCCCGGGCGCACTTTCGCGTCGGCTTCTTCCGAGGTGAGGTACGTTATTCCTGATATCAAAGTCGTAAGAGACGGCGATGAGTTTTCCATCAATCTGAACGATGAAGTTTTTCCTGTACTCGGCACGAATTTGTTTTTTGAAAAAATGAGCGCTTCGAATGACAAAGCGGTAAAAGAATTCGCGCGCGAAAAAATAAGGGAAGCGCGTCTTTTTATCAATCATTTGAGTCAGCGGAACAAAACTCTTATTCGCGTGGCGAACGCGATTTTGGAATTTCAACGGCTGTTTTTTATCAACGGTCCGAAATCCCTCGCTCCTCTCACCCTCAATGATATCGCGAGCGAGCTGAAAATCCATGAAACGACGGTTTCACGCACAGCAAACGGGAAATATATGCAAACCGATTGGGGAATCTTTGAAATTCGATACTTTTTTACCAATTCTATAAGCGGCGCGGGCTCCGGCGGTTCTCAATTTTCCAAAGAAAGCGTTAAAGAGATGATAAAAGAGATTTTGGCGGCAGAAAACCGGCTTTTGTCGGATAATGATATTTCCGCGCTTTTAAGTAAAAAAGGAATTGCGCTAGCACGCAGAACCGTGTCAAAATATAGGAAAGAACTTGATATGGGTTCTTCGTATACCCGGAAAATCAAACATGATTTAAACGGAAAAAATACTAAGGGGGACAAAGATGAACACAGAAATTAAAGCGCTGCATTTTACGCTGCATGACGACGCGAAAGAGTACCTTAATAAAAAAATCGAAAGGATCCGCAATGCCGAGAACATGATCGTAGACATGATTATCACCATTAAAAGAGAAAAAGATTTCAATGCCGAAACCACTGTAAATTTCCGCTGGGGAGTATCGATCCATGTAAGCGAAGAAGATTTTGATTTGACAACAGCAATTGATAAAATGATTGATAAACTTGAAGCAAAAATAAATAAAGAAAAAGAAAAAGTAAAAGAAAAAAGATAAGTGATTGTCAGCATGTATAAAAAGCGGCTCGAAAAAGTTTGGGACTGGATGATAGAAGAAGGAATCGCGCTTGCAATGCTTGAGGATTCCGAGACAAACCGCGATCAAAATATCCGATGGCTTACAGGTCAGCCGGGAGACGCTGTTCTTTTTCTAACGGCGGACAGAAATATTCTTCTCGCCGCGTGGGATGTCAATCTCGCGAAAATATACGCAAGTAAATCTCCCGCTATTATTGTTCCTTACAATGATTTTGAACGCAAACCGCTGACGGCTCTTGTTGTAATGGCAAAGACATTGGGAATTCCGATGGGATCGCGAATCGAGATTCCTTCCGTCACATCTTACCCGACTTTTTTAAACTACGTCGGAGAGCTGACAGATTATGACATTCTCTGCCGCGAAAACGGACTCGCATCGGAAATAAAAAAGATGAGAGCCGTCAAAGACGAAGAAGAAATTGCCGTTACGCGAAAAGCCGCGGACATCACAAATGAATTGATCGATCTGCTTGAAAAAAATGTCCGCTCCGGAAAAATAAAAACAGAAGCGGACGCCGCGCTTTGCGTTCAATCCGAAGCGCGGAAAATAGGCTGCGAAGGAACAAGTTTTGAAACTCTCGCCGCTGGATCTGAGCGAAGTTTCGCGATCCACGCTTTCCCGTCATGGACGTACGCTCCTTTCGGCGCGCAAGGATTATCGATTTTGGATTTCGGAGTAAAGTACAACGGATACTGCACGGATGTTACGCTTACCTTTGTACGCGATCCCGACGCGAAACAAGAAAAACTTGTCACGCTTGTCGAGAAAGCGGCAAAGCAGGCGGTATCAATGGCGCGTAACGGCGTTCACACAAGAGAGATCGCGGCAGCGGTTGATACGATTTTCGCGAAATCAAAAAAGGAAATGCCTCACGGTCTCGGGCACGGCGTAGGTCTTCAGGAACACGAATATCCGCTGTTGAGAAACTCAAGCTCCAACGAGTGGGTACTTGAGACGGGGATGATCTTTACGATAGAGCCGGGGCTTTACGATCCGCTGCTCGGCGGCTGCCGCCTTGAAAACGATATTCTAATAACCGAAAACGGGCATGAAGTTCTGACAAACGCGCGGATCATCAGGCTTTAATTATTACTTTTTTCACGGCTAGTTAAAAACAAAAAAATTTGGTATTCTACAATCATGAAAGTATGGCTTAAATTATTAATTGGTTCTGTTTTAGGGATAATAATCGGTCTTTTGCTGCCGAACAACGAAGGAGTTTTGGCGGCGTTAATGTGGCTGGAAAAACTTTCTCTCGGTATCGGGCGCTATGTTGTAATCCCGATTTTGGTTTTTTCGCTTGCCATCGCCGTATACGAGCTGCGTATGGACGAACAATTTTGGCGAATGGTTTTTAAAAATTTTATTTTAATCATCGGCGCTTCGGTTTTTGTAATCTTTTTGGGCATCATCGTAACTACTATTGTTTCCCCCGATCGAATTCCGATTGACACAGTCGAACAAGTTGAAGTTCTCGGCATCAATCTTACGGCAAGCGTACACGATTTATTTCCCGACAATATGCTGAGCGTGCTGACAGGAAGCGGCGTTTATTTGCTTCCGATGTGCGTATTCGCTTTCTTTCTCGGCATGGGTCTTAGCTGTGATAAAAATTTCGCTAAACCGATTATTTCACTTGTTGATTCGTTTTCAAGAATTTTTTATCATGTCGCGTCTTTCTTTTCGGAAATTCTCGGATTCATATTGATCGCTCTCGCCGCATATTGGGCGGTAAGGTTAAACGCGGTTCTGCACGCGAAAATTTATAAAGATTTAATTTTGATGCTTGGAATTTTCAGCGTTGTCCTTTGCTTCGGAATTCTTCCGCTGTTTTTATATTTGTTAAAACCGAAATTAAATCCGTGGCGCGTTCTTTACGGTATGCTCGCCCCGGCATTTACGGCTTTTTTCTCGGGTGATGTAAACATGTCAATCCCTGTCTTACAGCGTCATGCGAAAGAAAACTTCGGCATACGCAGACGATCAAGCGCTTTGTCGCTTGCGTTGTTTTCAACATTCTGCAGATGCGGAAGCGCGATGGTAGCGGCGGCGGCATTCATCGTAATAATTAAATCATATTCACTGTTAAGAATCGACGCTGTCAATCTTTTTATAATCGGCTTTCATGCTTTTGTAATTTCATTCCTGCTTGCCCGTCATCCGGGAGAAGGAGCGTACATAGCGTTAGCCGCGCTCTGTTTAAGTTACTCAGGCGGAGAATACAGCGCAGGTTATTTGATTTTAAAACCAATAGCGTTTTATTTAATCGCGGTCGGCACATTTATAGATGTTATGCTCAACGCCTTCGGCACATATGTAATAGGACGGATAAACGGTTTTATTGAAGACAAAAACGTTGTGCACTACATCTGACGATGATTATAATTTACTCTCGCAGAGGTTTTTGAGAATTTACTCTCGCAGAGGCGCAGAGACTCAGAGAATTTTTTATGATTGATGCTAATAAATTGTTATCAGATGGAATTGAGTTACTTTGCGGGATTGACAGTGAAGTAAATTCTATTTTAACATCACGAAAAGATGATGTTATTTTACTCCTAACCGGATATATAAATGAAATAGAACTTTTTAATCATGCTTATGGTTTAGTAGGTACAGAAAAAACAGAAGAACTAATTATCAAGCATATATTAGACGCTCTCGCGCCCATGGGTATTTTGTCGCGTCTTCTCCGCTCTTTTAATTGCCGCGACAGCGGCTTGGCGCCTCTGCGAGAAATTTATCGTATAGCCGACGCAGGCTCCGGCGCGGGACTGCCGGGCATTCCTCTTGCGATTGCGATGCCTTCATGCGAATTCACTCTCATTGAGCGGATGGGACGGCGCGCGGGTTTTTTATGCAATACAAAGGCGGTGCTTTCACTTTCCAATATCAATATCGAAGAATGTGAAATAGAAAAAATCGCCGGAAAAAAAGATTTTACGGAGTATTTTGATATTGTTACGTTCCGCGCTTTTAAACCTCTGGACGCTAAACTTCTTAAATCGTTATTCGCCATTCTTGCTCCTAACGGTATAATTGCCGCGTACAAGGGGAAGAAAGAAAAAATAGAAACGGAAATGAAAGTTATGCCGGAGCTCCAATGGGAAGCGGTTCCATATACAGTGCCTTTTCTTGATGAAGAACGGCACGTATTGATCATTAAAAAATAAAAATTATTATTATAACAATTTATTAATTTATATGGTATAATATAAAAAGGAAATATATTATTCCATTATTTGACTAATCGATATTCATGGTTTAATATGTAACATATCATAAGTTTTTACAGACATTTTTGTCTGTAAAAACCTAAAAAAAGGCGGAGAAAACGATGATTTTAATAAAAATAAACGGCAGCGCTTTAAAAGGATTTATGTTAACAGTTTTACTTTTAATCCTTGTAAACGGGCTGTACGCGCAGCATGAATCCGATACACAGCGTGTTTCTGACAGGCAATCAAAGCGAGATGCGCGAAAAAGGTTTGAAACAGCGTTCCCAAACGGGAATTTTTGGTCACTGGACGGAGGATTTGGAGTTGACGGCGTTACTGTAGACGGTCTTGCTTTTCAATTAGTAATCGACCCAAAACTTTGGCTTTCGCCTGCTTTGATGGTCGGCGCAAAAGCCGGTATAAACTACAGTACCGAAAAAAATACAGATTTATTAGGAAATATACTAACCCTTGAAGGGCAGGTTTACATGCGCTGGAATTTTTTACGTTTTGGGAAAAAAAATCTTTTTAATATTTTTCTTCAGGGCGGTATAGGATTAGTTGCGGCGTACAGAGGAGAAGATAAATTTCTGGATTTAAACGATGTAACGCAAACCCGCGGTTCCGTACTTGCAGACGCAGCGCTCGGAATGACAATACCTCTCACGAGCAGACTGCATATCGAACCTTTAATCCGCGCTGGTTATCCGCACATTTGGGGGGCTTCTTTAACAATCGGTTATAAATTCCCGCTACCGCAAAGCAGAGTTGTAGAAACAATCAGAAATATTCCTCCCAGCGAGATTGTTAAAGTAATAAAGATCCATTCGATAGAATTTGTTCTGTTCGGACCTGATATCGGAAGTTACAATATCGGCGTCGATCGCGACGCGCAGCAGTTAAATGAACTTGTACTAAATTACACATCCGATACTCTGAAAGAAAATCCCGACTTCCGCGTCAGGTTGGAAGGACACGCGAATCCGTTTACAATAAGCGTCAGCGAAGCTGAGGATCTAATGGCGTTGAGCAATATGCGGGCGCATACAATAGCGGAAGAACTCAGAAAAAGAGGCGTAAGCGATAATCAAATTGTTGTTGTCGGTTTCGGCGGCACAAGAACAGCGACAAGCGAATGGGATATCAGAAACAGAAACAGAAGAGTCGAATTAATGATAATACAGGTTGATTTGGATTAGTTTAGAGAAAACGAAAAAGGAGAAACATATGAAGAAACTGATTTGCGTAATTCTTACTTTAGCATTTACAATTCCGCTCGCGTTCGCAGCCGGAGGAGGAGAAGCAAAAGGAAAAATAACAATTTATACTTCCATGTATCAGGAAGTTATTGATAAAGTAAAAATAGAATTAGATAAACGATTTCCAAGATGTCATATAAATTTTGTTTACGGCGGATCGGGCAGGCTTGAACACATGATTGAAACCGAGCGGGCTGCAGGAAGACTAGGCTGTGATATTATTATGACAGCGGAACCAACCTACGCTCTGGAATTAAAAGAAAAAGGATTGCTGCACCGTTATTTGTCAAAAGAAGCGTTAAACCTCGCGTATGATTACGATAGAGAAGGTTACTGGCATCCTGTCCGCATTAATAATATGATATTAGCTTTTAATCCGGACAGATATTCAAAAAACAGTATTCCCAATTCATTCCGGGAATTCGCGAATGACACGAGAGTAAGGGGCGCTATCTCGATGAGAAATCCCAATATATCGGGAACATCTCTCGCGACATTGTCCGCGTTACGTGATAAATACGGCTATGAATTTATCGACTCGCTTGCAAGACAGAATGTGCGGATTGAATACGGCTCCGCGGGCACTATTCAAAAACTTGAAAACGGCGAATACAGAGCGGCAATGATCCTTGAAGAGACGATCTTACAATTACGCGAACATGGATCAAGGCTCGAAGTAATTTATCCTACGGACGGAACCGTGATGATCCCTTCTCCGATCATGATAATTAACAACCGCTGGAGCGCAAACAAAAACTCTTCATCCGCGCAGGCAATTGTCGACTGGTTTTTAAGCGAATACGGACAGCGCGTAATTGTATCAGGATGGATGCATTCAGTCAGAATTGATTTTCCGCAAATACCTTTCGATTCAAAACCAACGGGAGAAATCCGCGAAAACAGTATTCCGGTAAACTGGGACAGCGCGTCGCGCAGATCAGAGCTATTGACCAGATTCGAGAGAGGAAGATAGAGCTTCGGAAAATTCTTTCAGAAAAAACAGCGCGTATTGCTGGATGCCGTTAAAGTAATTATCAATAAAATTCGCGAGATCTTTGCCGACATAGCGGTAATGCCAGCTTTCCCATGAATAGCCGGTCACTTCTTCGTAGTCTTTGGGATATGAAAGTGACCAGCCGAAACTGGAAGCGTTTTTTATAAGCCACGCGGATTCCCTTGTTTGATGAAAATTTCCATGTGAATGAAAATCAACAGTTAATCCAAGCTGATGCTGACTGTAACCCGGACGCGCGGATAATTTTTCAGCTCTTTCCGCGCCCATTTCCCGGACGTTACGCGCAAATACTTCAATCTGATACGAGTACGATCGGTACGCCGAGTATATCGAAAGCGCCAGCCCTTCATTCTTCGCGGCTAACGCCATTTCATTAAGAGAATCCGCGGCGATTTTCCGCAGATTTAACGATCTCCAGCTTACCACAGTAACAGAGCCGCCTGTCACTTCAGCTAAATCAGACGGAGCGTAATCGCTTTCCAAAGGATTATTTCTGTCGACAAGTATCCACAAATACGGATCGCTGTCTAAGATCGCGGAAACTTCAGCGATAAACGAAGGGCTTTTCCCGATTGCTTCTTTGAATTTTTCGGATTCATTTTGCGGGAAGCGCAGATCATTTAAAATATCCAAAGCGGCAGATAAATTATTATTTGTTTTTTCACTTTCAGATCGTTCCTGAGCAAGAGTTGTCTTTTTATTTATGCACCCAAAAAAAATAATTAAAATTAAACATAATGCTGTAACGGCGATTTTTTTTTTCATAGTTTTATCGGTACTTCTGCGCGATCTCTTTAAATTGATCCTGAAGCTGCACGACTGCGTCAACAAGAACTGGATCAAACTGTGTTCCTCTGCCTTCGGTGATTATCCGAATCGCTTCTTCGTAAGGCAGCGCGGGTTTATAAGCGCGAACGCAAATAAGAGCGTCGTATACGTCTGCAAGGGCGGCAAGGCGCGCTGTCAGCGGTATATCTTTTTCACGTAACGCCTGAGGATAGCCTTTGCCGTCCCATCTTTCGTGATGAGAGTAACAAATATCTTCGCAGTGTTTTAAATATATGCTTGAATTAACGTCTCCCATTTCGTGAATAATTTCTTTGCCTTTAGTGGTGTGGGTTTTCATTATTTCAAATTCTTCTTCGTCTAACTTTGCCGGTTTTAAAAGTATTCTGTCAGGGATCGCGATTTTTCCGACATCATGAAGCGCCATTGACTTGACAATTATTTCAGGCTCAATTTTTCTTAATTCGTCGGCGTAAATAGATTCTGTATCGATCAAAAAATCAATTAACGCTTTTACATATAACTGGGTTCTTTTAACATGTTCTCCCGACGCTTTATCTCTGTATTCAATTACATTCGCGAGCCCCTGCAGAGCGTTATCAAGAACTTTACCGAGCTTTTTCATCGTTTTGTCGTAACGTCCCAATTTTAAAACGCGCAAGAGCCTGAACATTCGCAAAACGCGCAGTACGCGGAGATCAATCGGGAAAAACTGAAGGTAAAACGGTAAAATCGCCAGCAGATCAATTAATCCTATCAGAGAGAAAATCTGCCGCAAATAAGGAGGAAATTTTCTCATCAACACGTTTTTAGACGCAAGAGACGGCGGCTTGTACGGATCAACCCATATGCGCAAAAGATATTCGGCAGAGAAAATTACAACGGAAACAATCTCAATATAATCAAATATTTTCAGCACAACATCCGGCAGATCAAAAATCAGACTAATGACAATAGCGGTTAAATTAAGACAGATCAGACAAACCAAAAAAAGATTTATAAAGCGGCTGACTTTATCTTCTCTTTTTGGTTCTTTTTCAAGTATTACATAAAGACGCTGCCGGATTTTGTTCATAAAAACCTTTATTGATATTTTAGAGAAATTTCCTTGAACTTGTCCTGAATTTCAACGACGGTATCCGCGATAATGGGATCAAACTGCGTTCCTCGTCCTTCAGCGATAATTCCAATCGCAACTTCGTACGGCATCGCGTTTTTATAAACCCGCGCGCAGACAAGCGCGTCATACACGTCCGCTAATGACGCGAGGCGCGCGGTAAGAGGAATCTCCTCGCCTTTCAATTTCTGCGGATAACCGTTGCCGTCCCAGCGTTCGTGGTGACCGTAACAAATATCTTCGCAATGTTTTAAATAGAGCGAGGTGTTGACGTCTCCTATTTCATGAATAATTTCCTTGCCGCGCGTTGTGTGAGTTTTCATTATATCGTATTCGACAGGATCGAGCTTTCCGGGTTTTAAAAGAATTTTATCAGGGATCGCGATCTTGCCGACATCATGAAGCGCCATAGATTTCATTATAATTTCGGGCTGAAGTTTTTTTAATTCTTCCGCGTAGATGGAATTTGTTTCTATAAGATGATCCGTCAGCGCTCTTACATATAATTGAGTTCTCTTTACGTGTTCGCCCGATTCTAAATCGCGGTGTTCAATTACGTTCGCCAGCCCCTGCAGCGCGTTATCCAAAGTTTTTGTCGCTTCGGCTGTTTTTTCCGCAACCATCTGTTCAAGATTATCACTGTAATTTTTTAATTCGATCTGATTTCTAACGCGAAGCTGAACGATATTCG
>Ga0209755_10001934_pt1 | contig 30016 bp, 27 predicted proteins | sample TergutCo191P1_FD_187301 | JGI IMG/M metagenome (GOLD analysis project Ga0209755, IMG submission 187301) | Cornitermes sp. P1 segment gut microbial communities from Petit-Saut dam, French Guiana - Co191P1 (SPAdes) (version 2) | ecosystem: Host-associated > Arthropoda: Insects > Digestive system...
AGTATAGGGGGATCAGGGGGAGTTTTTCTTGCCGGCGGCACTTTTAACATGCGGGATAATTCCGTAATCACAGGCATTAGCTCTTCTACAGCGGGAAGCGCGGCAGTCTATATTGCCAATTCTAACTCAACCTTTAATATGCAAGGCGGACAAATCACAGGAAACAGCAATTCTACCGCGATAACAAATACATCCTTATCAGGCGGCGTATCTCTTTTAACCGGCATTTTCAATATGACAGGCGGCAGTATTACGGGCAATACGCAATTAGGCAATGCCTCCGATGTATACCATACCAATACCGCCGCCAACAGCTTTACAATATCGGGCGAAGCCGTAATCGGCGAGCTCAAACTGACCGCAACAAGCAATACCGTTGGCGCAAGCGTTACTATCGGAACAGGCGGCTGGACAGGCGAAATTACCACGCTAAACTTGCACGGTAACATTGCCGCTATCGCGACGGCTTTGGGTTATTGGACTGGCCGCACCGCACCAATTTTCAATGACATCACCGCCGCGCAGGTCGCAAGGGTTGGGCTTGGGGATTTTATCAGCAGCAACAATGTGCGGCAGGCGATAAGTCCGACTTACAGAATCGGCACATCAGGCGCGAATTTGGGAAGATTGATTATGGATCCGGATTTTGCGCCTGTCTGTGTTACGGTAGACGGCGCAAACACAGGCTACCTTAACATTACCACCGCATTTACCGCAATCGGTACGCAGACAGGTGATTTCACCGTAACGCTGAGAGAAGACCAAACGATTACGGCACAGCGCTCAATCAACGCCGCAGGTCAAAATATAGCAATAGTAGGCGAAGGCGGGATACGAACGATTTTCGGCAATGTCCCATCCGTAGGTGATTTTCATATATTTACGATAAGCAATGCCGCCGCAAGCCTGACGCTTGGCGAAAATATCACCTTACAGGGAAGAACCCAGCCGAGTGCGGGAGCCGCCGTAAATAATACAAACGGCACGTTCAGAATGCTTTCCGGTTCAAGGATTACAGGACACAGAACCAATGCGACAGCCGGAGGGACTGTTCAAATAAACGGCGCAGATGCCCGTTTCATTATGGAAGGCGGCATCATTGAAGGAAACAATAATAATTCGAGCGGAACAACAACAGCAACAGGCGGCGTGTATTTTATGAACGGCGCTTTCAGCATGACAGGCGGCAGTATTACGGGTAATACGCAAGGAGGAACGGAAGCCTCCGATGTCTATTTTGGACCAACCGTTGCCGCAAATTATAACACTTCCAGTTTTGAAATATCCGGATCCGCCAATATCGGCGAGCTCAGACTGAACGCAAACAGCACAAGCGTAGGCGCGACTGTGAGTATAGGCGCGGCAGGCTGGACAGGCGAAATTACCACGCTTAACTTGCGCGGCAACATTATCGCTATCGCGACGGCTCTGAGTTATTGGGCAGGCCGCACCGCACCCATTTTTAACAATATCACCGCCGCACAGGTCGCAAGGATAGGGCTTGGAGAATTTATCAGTTCCATCAATACGCGGCAGGCGATTGGCGATACACACTATATCAACGCAAGCGGTGTGTTGACTGTGCTGCCTGATTCGGCTGTTGTTGTAAACGGCGTTCCATTCGATAACCTAACCCTTGCGCTTGCTTCAACGACCGCAGCCGGAACATACTTGATTGACGTTCTAGTGGATCAGGAACTTGCTCCTCAAACTTTAACAGGCTCCGGCAGAAACATTACAATAGCTTCGCCATCAGGCGCGGAAGTACAATTATCAGCTAACGGACGGCTCTTTACCGTTAATAGCGGCGTAACACTAACGCTTGGCGGAGGCATTACGCTGAGAGGAAGAAGCGGTAATAATGCTCCATTGATCACCAACAGCGGCGGCACGCTGATTATTGACGGCGCAACAATTACTGGAAATCAAAGTACAGGCGAAGGCACAGGTGTTTACGGCACCAGCGGAAGTATTACCATGAAAAGCGGAACTATTTCGTTTAACACCACTACAGGCGGCGGCGGCGGCGGTGTAACGTTAAATGGCAATGTGACATTCAGAATGGAAGGCGGAACCATCACTGATAATTCATCCAATGCTGAAGGCGGCGGCATTTGCGGCTTTAACAATCCAATTGTCATCATGACAGGCGGCATTATCCAAAGAAACACGGCAGGAACCGTAAGCGCCGGAGTATTTACAAACAGCGGCTCTTTCACAAAAACTGGTAATTCAATTATTACAGGCTGGGGAGACGATCAGGTGAACGGCAATGTGGTAAGAGACATTTCAGGAGCAGTTGTCTCTGGCGCGAATCACGCTATACGAACCAGCAATATGACAAGCGCGAACACTGTTGGCGCCGGAGTGAATACTCCGTAGGGCTTAGATTGGCTTGATTATTTGACGGATTAAAGTGAGAAAATATTAAATGGATATGCTAAAGCAAATCGGAATGAGTTCCTGTACGGGAAAAAACAACACCTTCCTCGCAAAAAAGGTAAATAAGAACCCAGTCATTTTTTATATGACATTCTGTAAAGTTGCAATAATTACCGGAAAGCAAATGCTCACGGCAGCGTTCAGGCAGAGGTTCCTCCCAAATAATATTAATCAAAATTTCAAAAAGAGCATCAATATCATAACGGCGTTTTTCTGCCAATTTAAAATCTTTTTTAAATTGATTTGTGAATCTAAAATTAAGCATTGTTTAAATTCCCAGTTCTTCAATCGCTTCTTCAATAGATTGATGCCATTTACCGGGAATTTTTCCGCTTGCTATATCTTTGGCTTCTTGCATGGCTGCCAAAGTAGTGTCATTAAAAGGCGGATTTTCAGAATAAAAAGGACAATTCTCATGTACGCACACTGCTTCATCCTCTTTATCTGCTTGAGAGAAAATAATAATTTTTGCTTTACCAACAGGCAAATCATGAGGCAACTTCAAAGATACCCTGCGGTCAGCCGGAATATCAACAGTTTGTGTAATGGTCATGGGAGAAGTGTAGCATGATAAACTGTAAAAAACAAGAAAAAGGAGCAATATCATGAGCAGTCTAGTTCCTTTCCAGCCTGCAATTGTCAAACTCGCTAAAGACTCATATATCTTTGTCGAAGGAAAACAAAACGCGGATAAATTTTACATCATTAAAGAAGGCAGAGTGCGCGTCCTCCGCGAGAACGAAGATTTAGTGGGAAGTGTTTTAGGTAACGGCGATATATTCGGAACAATATCTGTAATGGCAGGTCACGGATATATTATGTCGGCAGTCGCGATAACGGATGTAACTCTTCTTGTAATAGAACGTAAACAGTACGGCGATTTGGTGCGTAAAACAAATTCTATCGCGATAAAAAATATTAAAACATTTTCTTTGCGTCTGCGTGAATTAAACGAGCATTTATCAGAGCGAATGTTAAAAAGTTCGGTTGCTGCGGATAATTCGCTTGCGCTTTATCAAATCGGCGAGTATTACGAGAAAACGCGAAAAATAAACCATGCGGTTTATGCGTATCATCAATACGTAAGCAATTATCCTGATGCCGCTAACGCAGAAGACGCAAAGAAAAAACTCGAAGTGCTGCAGCCCCGCGTATCAGTAGACAGACCTTATTATCCTGAAAACACAATGATACAAACATACCCGAAAGACTGTCTGCTTTTTGCCGAAGGAGAAAAAGGCAATAACCTTTATATAATTCAAAGCGGTTCTATAAAGATAACAAAAATTGTAAACAATCAGGAGATTGTTCTTGCGGTTCTTGGAAAAAGCGATATCTTCGGCGAAATGGCAATGCTCGATGATAAACCGAGAGCAGCTACGGCGGAAGTATATGAACAATGCACATTGTTAGCTGTCAATAAAGACAATTTTTCAAAACTTATACAGGATCAGCCTGATATGGTAGTAAAACTTACAATCTTGATGGCGGAAAGAATATGGCTGTTGTACCGCCAGCTTGATAACACTTTTATCGAAGAGCCTTTGGGAAGGCTTTTTGACGCGTTGATTATTCAATTGGAAAAAAACCGCGTAGATTTAACATCCAGAGACAGTTATCCGTGCAGTTTCGGCTGCAAAGAATTAATGGGTATGGCAGGATTGGAAACAGAAAGAGCGGACGGTCTTTACAAGAAATTTCTGGATACAAAAAAAATTACATTGGCAGATGATAAAATTATTGTTACAAATGTAAGCGATGTTTTTAAAGAAGCCGAATACTACCGTAATATACAAAAAAAAGAAAACTCGATTAAAGAAACAAAAATGTAAATAAAATCACACAGGCTTTTTGGCGGAATTTTTTTCTTATTCGATATTCTCCGTAAGACACGCGGCGGCTTCTTTCCATACAAGCTGATCTTTTTCGCTTAATTGTTTAAACTCAGCCTGCCTGCCGTAAGCGGATAGTTCCGTAAAAACTTCAAGTCTTTGATAAAGGTCGGAAAATTTTTTCTCTTGAAAATTTTTAATCCAGAGCGGCACGTTTCTTTTCGCTCCTTTAATCGTAAAGAGAAGCCCGGCGTAATGAGGCGCGCACAGTCCGTCGCTCTTTGAAAAAAAAATTCGCAGCTCCTGCTCTTCGCTTGAATTGCCGCCGGAGCCGGAAAGAAAATCCAAATACTCATCTTCGATTTTTTCTTTCTCGACACAAACGGGGCATCTTCCCTTTGGTTTCCACTGCTGTCTTTTATCGAAACATTTTATTCGATCTTCTAAAATATCTTTGCTGAGTATCGCGACCGCAAGTCCGTCACGGAAAGAGACAAGCCCCCGTGAATGAAAAGAGCAAAAACCGCCGGCGGATCGGAACAAAGCGCGAAAGCCGCGGTTAGTGATATGTTCGAATAATGTGTTATCGATATAACGATGAGCGCGATCGCTTACGATTCGGCAGAGCGGACAGCCGGGTTTCTCGCATGCCTTTTGCATTTCAAAAAAGTTAATATGTTTTTCGATAGGCATTTAATTAAAGCTCCTGTTTTTTTCGTTTAATAAAAAAAGTTTTAATTCGTCCCAGTCAGCCCGGAGGCCAGCCGAGCATTCGACCGCCTAGAAAATGTATATGAAGATGATTGACTGTCTGCCCGCCGTTTGTTTTCGTATTGATAACAAAACGCCCGCCTTTTTCTTCACACCCCTGCTCTTTTGCGATTTCCTGCGCCTTAAAAAACAATCTGCCGATTAACGCGCTGTCTTCCGGCTGCGTATCCATCAGGTTGTTAATGTGTTTTTTTGGTATGATAAGAAAATGCACCGGCGCTCTTGGTTCAATGTCTAAAAAAGCGAGCATTTCATCATCTTCATAAAGTTTTTTCGACGGGATTTCGTCTGCTATAATTTTACAGAATAAGCAATCGCTCATTTTTTAATTATAGCATTCTGTACCGCTTCAAGAAACCCCTTGCTTGATTCCGTTGCTCCGGAAACTGCATCAAGATCGATCGTGTTGTACATTATCGCTGTGTCGATAAGTTCCTCGATAGCCGCTCCTCCTACAAACCGGTCTTCCGCGGAATCAATAACGATGATGTCTGCGATTTGGCTGCCTTCCATCAGCACCTGCACAGTAATCCGCCCCCTGTACCCTTGAGCGCTTCCTTCAAAAACCTCGAACTGCTTTGCCTCTTCGTTGTTTAACACAGCGTTTTCCGCCTCGCCTTTTGCAATGAAGCTTCCCGCGCAGCCGGACAGGAAGATTAACATGGTGATAAGAGAAATTAAAAAATATTTCATAAAAACCTCCGTGTATATATGGGTTGAAAGCAGTGAAAAACATGACCGAAAATAAAAAAAAATATATAATATAATTTATGTGGATTTTATTTTCATTATTATCAGCGTTTTTTGCCGCTTTAACTTCTATATTTGCAAAAGTCGGATTGGAAAATGTTAATTCAAATTTAGCCGTCGCGATCAGAACAATAATTGTATTACTCATGGCATGGGCAATTGTTTTTATTACGGGAAAACATAACGAAATTGTAAATATCGGAAATAAAAATATTCTGTTCTTAATTTTATCCGGAATAGCAACAGGATTATCATGGATATTTTATTACAGAGCGTTGCAAATCGGTGAAGCGTCAAAAGTTATACCAATAGATAAATTAAGTCTGGTATTTGGAATGGTTATGGCATTTATTGTTTTAAAAGAAGCGATAACGTTAAAAACAATTGTCGGAGGAATATTAATAACAATAGGAACCTTTATATTAATATTTTGATCTATAAAATCAACCGTAAATCATTTTGATAACTTGATTAGGAAAACTTTCAATACTGCTTGTATCAGCTTTTCCGAAATTAGAATGTTTGAATCCGTCTCCTTCCGGCGTCCACTCTCCGATGATATAAAACAATTCTCCGGTAGTCAGATCTGAAGACAGTTCGCATGTAAAGTATCTTAATTTTTCACGAACAAAAGGAACAATTACCATTAAAGAATCACATTGCTCTTCGCAGTTAGGTATAAGGATCGATATAACGCCTTTTTCTACAGTATCACCGAAAGGTCTCATGTTGAATCCTTCAAGAGTATCAAAACCTTTAACCGACGCAGGTTCAATTTCCGGAATTTGAGACGCTATATCATCCGCAATTTTTACGCAATTCTTCATAAAGATTTGCATGTTATCAGGGTTAACCATGATTGTGTTGTAAAATAAATCCAAGTCTCTAAAAATCATGTCCGGCATTACCTTATGCGATAAAAGGTAATTGAAAGTTGTTTGATACTCCGCCATAAAAATCTCCTGTTATTTTATTAATTAATCCGCTTATACAAACGGATATATTCACATTACTAATTCCATACTAGTCATTTCCCTCATATTGAGCGTCAGTATCTTCTTCCGGCAGTTCAAACTCGCCAAGATAAAAACATTTTTTACTTGATACAGCTTTTTCAAATTCGTCTTTTTTTTCGCTCCAGCCGAAAACAACAATATACGAATTAATTTTTTTAATATTAGGATATTTTTTTTTGCAAGCCTCAAGCGCTTCATCAATGTTAACGGGAAACGGATGAAGAAAAGCCAGAATATCATTTACCGGTTTTTCTTCGTTAAAATATTTCCATACAAGATCGTCGCACACATCAGCGGCTTCCTCGAACATTAAATTATTATCGTAGCAAAAACTGCATCCAAGTCCCTGCTCTTCCGGAGATTCGTCAAAATTATCTTCACCTAACAAATGTCCGTAGTAGTCCCATTCATACTCATGGTTATCAGCGTACTCTTCAAGTTCTTCTTCAGAATCAAAATTACAAATCCATACATGAGCGGTTGTTTGAAAGAAATTAGGATTTTTTATATCAATATTATAATCCGGTTCGTCTCCGTCAGCATGCTCCCGCTGCTTTAGCTGCGACTGCTGCTTTGGCTGCGCCATTTCCTTAGTTAAAGCTTTAATATCGCCGAATTCTTTCCAGCCGTCCGATCCTAGATACGCGGCGATTGATTCTTCCGGCACATATAACACTGTATTTTCCAAATCGATATTATGAAAATGATATTTATTGATAATCTGCGGATTTTCGCTGCGGTTAATTACTTCTTTTAACTGTGAATTATTCGTTCTGTTATCTTTGCGGAAAGCGTATTTGCCGATATAACTTACATTTTCGCCGATATCAATCTTTTCTAAATTGCGGCAATGAGCAAACGCGCATTTACCGATGCATCGAATATTATCCGGAATTACGCAGATACACACAGTATCGTTATGCGCAAATTCCCACTCGGGGATTTCCGCCCGGTCATGAGGAATTTCAACTTTTTCAATCATCATTTTTTCCTCCAAATAAATATCGGTTCCGTATCCGTCTTTTTCATAACGCCAGCCTTTCGACGCCATCGCTTTAGCGATAAAACCGCTTACAGTTTCGTAAGGACCCGAACAGTACCATTTTGTATACTTATCTTTACCCTCCATGACAGCTAACAAAGCGCCTGCTCCCCGAAAAGAGCGGCGGCAATATGATTGCTCCGGATCGTCTTTGTGAATCCAGCTTACATTCGCCATTGCAGACCAAAGTTCATTTCCGAATTTTTCATTTTCTCTTAATCGATCCGTAAAAAGCCCGCGAAAATCATCTTCAAATTTTTTATCAAATTCATTTTCGTAAATATGACCGATTGTTTCAACACGTTTTGACATTTCTTCTTCATAACCTTTCATGCAAGGATCAACGCTGCGAATTGAACCTGTTACAATGTTCGCGGCTTCTCTGCAGCCGCAATCGCAGATCGAAATATCAGTGCAATGGCTGCATACATCGGGGATAAAATCGCGATTTACAAATCTATACCAATAATCGGCTTCAGTAATTAAATTTTCATCAAAGATATGTCCCAGTACGCGCGGCGAATGATTACACACCCTGACTTTGCCGCTTGGATCAACAACAAAAAAACTTCTTGCCGCGGCGCACTTAAACCCGATTTTTAATTGCTTGTAATTGTGCGTATATCCTTTAATAACGCAAAAAGGTATTTGGGTTCCTACGACGCCATATCTTCCGGCTTTAGAAAGAACATCCTCGGCGGTGTCTAACATTCCATTGATTTGCTCATGAGAGAGAGAAAGATTTTCTTGATAATGAACACCGCGCCCGCCTGTCAAAAAACGATTTAAAAGCAAAGAATCCGCTCCCGCAGTAAGAGCATTAGAAATAGTTTCGCGTAACTCATGATAATTAATACCGGTAACTGTTACATTTGCGGCGGCGGACACTCCTTCCTTGGAAGCGCGGCGAAACCAGTGAAGCACGCCAAGCGAATTATCGGCTCCTGTGAGTTTTTCGAATGTGTTAATTCCGGGAATAGAAAGTGAAAGACGCACTTTGTGTTTCTTAAAAAATTGCAAATAATCTTCGTTCATTGCAAGACCATTAGAAAATACTGTGATGTATTTATCAGCATTTAAAACATTTTTTTCGCGGATGTAAGAGATAATATCGAGCAGCTCAGGTTTTAATAAAGTTTCGCCGCCGGACAGAGATATTTTCTTTACTCCGTTAGCTGCAAGAATGTCTATTGCTTTTTTCCATTGCGGTAAATTTAATTCTTCTCCTTTTTCATATTTCGGGCAGCCGTCGGCATCTTGCATCCGGAAGCTTCGCCCGTCCGGGTTCGCTGATAGTTCCCAAGGACAAGAGCAGTACAAACATTTTTGATTACATTTGTATGTAAGTTCGAGGACACTGTTAATCGGCAAAGCGGGTTGATTGCTCATATTAATCTCAATTAATTGATTATATCACGGATAACTACTCAAAACCTATCAATGTGAAAAATATCGCTAACCATGTGAATCTAAGCCGCGGCAGGTTGCACAGAGTTCAATTAATGAATTAAACAATTGACCTATGTATATTTTTCAAATATAATGCTGTATGTCAAAGAATAGCGCACATACAAGCCTCGCTAATCGGTTAAATCATCTTTTGACCAGCATAAATATCAATCAGCGGGAATTCGCCGAGCGCATCGGGTTTACCCAATCTTATATTTCGTTAATTTTAAACGGAAGTAAAAAAACTCCGAGCTCGCGGTTTTATGACTCGGTTGCCCGTGAATTCTCGGTCAACTCTGCCTGGTTAAGTTCCGGCACGGGTGAAGTGTACGCAGTTCCCGGGATTTCACTCTCGCCTCCCGACGCTGAAATTGTCGCTCGTTACAAGCTTCTGCCGCCTGAAGATCAAACAATAGTTGATGAAGTTATTAATGCTCTGCTCTTAAAAACTATGGGCGGAAATTCCCGTTATAAAAATTAAATAGTTCCAAGTTTTTCAGTTTTAACATAATAAAAGAGGACTACAATGCAAAATATTTCTAATCAAATCGAGAAAGCCAAAGAAGCGCAAAAGCAATGGGCAAAATTATCATACAATAAACGAGCGGCGAAAATAAAAAAAGTGCTTCGCAGCCTAAGCGAAAAGCGTGATGAAATCCTCGGCGTCATTCAGCGCGAAAACGGAAAATCGATCATCGACGCGCTAGCCGCGGAATTAGTTCCGGCGTTCATGGCGGTTCCGTATTATATCAAAACCGGCAGACGCTTATGCAGACCGCGCAAATTAGGCGGCGGACATTTATTAATGTTTTTTAAACCATGTCTGATGACTTACGAACCGTGGGGAGTCGTCGGAATTATTTCGCCGTGGAACTATCCGTTTTCGATACCATTCTCGGAAGTGATCATGGCTCTTCTTGCGGGTAACGCGGTAATTTTAAAAACCGCGACACTCACTCCCGGAGCCGGACGAATCATCGCGAAAATTCTTGAAGAGGCAAATCTTCCCGAAGGACTTTTTACAAATGTAGAGATTCCGGGAAAAGACGCAGGCTCCGCTTTTATCGGCGGAGGAATCGATAAATTATTTTTTACAGGATCAACAGCGGTCGGAAAAAAATTGATGGCTCTTGCCGCGGAAAAACTTACTCCGCTGACGCTTGAACTTGGCGGCGCTGATGCGGCGATAATTTGTAAAAGCGCCGATATAGATCGCGCTGCTTCAGGAATCATCTGGGGAGCTTTTTCAAACGGCGGACAATCATGCGGCGGAGTTCAGCGCGTTTTGGTTCACAAAGACAGATACAATGAATTCTTAGAAAAAATTAAAAACCGGGTTGAATCTCTTCGCCCGGGTAACGATATTTCAAGCGATCTGTGCCGCGTCATTTCGATCAGAGGAAAAGAAGAAGTGCGCAAGCAGGTCGAGGAATGTCTTGCAAAAGGCGCAAAAATCGCCGCCCAATCAAAAGCGTTTACAGATACTGACGGCAGCACAGCGGGAACAATTGAAGATGACAAACTTTATTTCCCCGCTCTTGTGTTAACCGATATAAAAGAGGGAATGCCGATTTACGATGACGAAATTTTCGGACCTGTGATAGGAGCGCTTCCATTTAATGATGACGAAGAAGCAATCAAAATCGCCAACTGTTCACCCTACGCGTTGACAAGCTCTGTCTGGACAAAAAATAAAAAACAAGGCAGAAAATTGGCTGCACAGATTCACGCAGGTTCTGTAATGATAAACGATCACCTAATGTCTCACGGACTTGCACAGGCAGCATGGGGTGGTTACGGACAATCAGGCATCGGGAAAACTCACGGAGAGCTCGGTTTCCATGAAATGTTAAAAACAAAAGTGATAGTAGACGACATCTTACCCGGCGCGAAACGCCAGCCTTGGTGGCAGCCTTATTCGGAAAATATTTACAAAGGCTTAATCGCGTTAAGTGACATTTTAAGCGCTTCCTTCTTCAAAAAAATCGCCGCGCTGCCGGCTCTTACAAAATGGTTTTTACTGGCATGGAATAAGAAAGGGGATAGGAAATAGCCGAAGGCGCTTGCTGTCTCAATTTCTACTCCACCGATTCAGGAATCCCGTTAAATCGAATCAAAAATCCCGTTAAATAATTTCTGCGAAGAATTTAGATAAGCGCGAAACTGATCTTTTTCTTCAAGCTGATCTTCATTGACGACAGGCGGGAATAAAAAACCGGCTATTTCTTTAACTTCGCTCTGTGATAGACGCCGCGTTACTTCATCAAGCTCTTTTAAAACTTTATTCTGCCGTGAAGGATCAAGCGTGTATCTTAACGCCCGCCGCGTGATTTCCGCGCCTTCGCTGGCAGCCGCTTTTATGTTTTTAATTCCCTGCGTTAAAGCGTCAACCGCTTTTGCATAACGTTCTGCTCTGTTATGTTTTTCGAGTTCATCATTAAATTGGTTTTCTATTTTTACAAACGCGTCTTTTAAGCGGCGGTCTATTTCTTCGCGGCGTACCGGAAGCGATAAAAATTGCTCTGTCTTAGCCGCGCGGAGCCCCGCTATAGCAAGTCCTTCTCCAAAGAGACAGTAATTTTTAATCTGCGGATTTTGGCGGAAATTATTTTCGAACCACGCGGCGTACAGCGACAAACGGCGGTCGGTTAAAACTTGATTCTCGTTAGTATCTGTAGTTTTCAGGATAGAGCGAGCTTTAAACGGAAAGCCGTCTCGAAGAGCTCGAACTACCCATTTTTCTGCGGGATTAAATCTGTTCGATTCAGAATTGGAGCGCTCCTCGAACCGCGCGCCCCGGAAATGAGTTTTTAAACCGGGGAACGCAAGGTCCAAACCTGCAATCCAAATTTCGTTTGCGCCCAACGAACGCGCGAAATCCCATGCGGTAGTAGCGACTGAACCTCCGGCTCCGAGTCTGCCTTTGGAATCAACCTGCTTTCCGATAAATTCCCCAAGCGGGAAAAGAGAACCGCAAAGAAATTTATTTTTAAACGGAAGATTTAAAACTGGCGGATAAACCGCGGACTCGGCAACAAGCGCGGTATGTTCTAAGGTTTTTTCATCAGCGCAGCGGTCAAGGTGGCGGCAATTCCAAAACTGCGGATCGATAACTAAAACAAAATCCGGCTGTATGCCGTTCTTTACAAAAAACCGCAGCGAAGTATCGACAGCCACGATAATACAGCGGTCGTGAATGTCGCATAACAGCGGCTGAATCTTATCAAGACTTGGTCCCGCCGCCGCGAGAAAAACAGGAATAACGGAAGAATCAGCTGAAGCCAGATTTGTAAGATGCGAAACACCGGGTAAATCTCTTATCGCGCTCATGTTTTTATTTAAATTTCTAACCCATCTTCTTCCGAATTTTTTATGAGTAGCGGCATTAACATCGTCTCTCATTGACCATGTACGGATACGCGCCTCGATCGATTTATACCACTGCTCTTCAATGTTCATCAGTGTTTTATTGCGTATAACAACAGGTTCCGCTTTTTTATCATCATCGTTACCGGCGATTTTTGACGCTATCGAAAGCGCGCCGGTGATTCCTTCTCCGCTGCCGCCTATAACAAAAATTAACCGGCTCTTTGTTAAAAAATCGGTAAAATCACGCAGCTCGAACGCTTTTAAAATCAAACTCCTGTGTTTTTCCACGATGATAATTGGTTTACCGTGAGCGGCGGCAGCTTGAGCATAATAACCGAGACCAAAACCTAGAAGCACTATCGGAGAATTTTCGCTTTGCAAATTAAGAGAATCAACAAGACGCTGCGCTTCACGGACAGGATCGCGCAGAGAATGAACATGAAAACCTTTAACGCGTAAAACAGGATCACCTGTGGAAGCTGCCTCAATTAAAATTTCTTCCGGCAAAAGATCATCATCATCTATTTGATTAAGCTCTTCTAATAAACCCGGGTACATTGAAATTAAAACTTTTTTATTAATATCAAAAAACGACATTCCGGCTCCAAATCCCTTCTCTATTTATTAACCGCCGCTCGCTTCCTACTCAAGCTCCAAAATTATTTTCATTCCGTTTGTAACAGGAGTTCCGGCGCCCGGAGTCTGCCTGCGAACCCAGCCGTCGCCCCGAAGCTCCACATCTAAATCGCTGCGTAACAAAAGCGGAAGAAGAGTTCTCTTGGCGATGCCGGTAAAATCGGGGATATGAGTTTCTACTGCCGGAAGAAGACCTGCGGGAATGTTAACCGAAGGCGGATGATCGATCAGAGGGTTGCGTCCGCGGGGAATCCCGAGGTAGTCGATTAATTCTTCGGCGGCTTCGCGGATTGCAGGAGCGGCGATTCTCGCACCGTAGATCGAACCCTGCTGCGGATTGATTACAGCCATGTATAAAACCAGCGAAGGAGCTTCCGCGGGAAGAAGCGCTATACAACTGGCAATAAAATCAGTTTCCGAATATCTGCGGGTTGCAGGATCAATTAATTGAGCGGTGCCGGTTTTTACGCCGATGGACATATCCTCTACATTTGCGCGCCAGCCCATCGCTCCGGAAGCGGCTGTATCAACCATGTAAGAGCGCATTGCTCTTGCTGTTTCCGCGCTGATGATCCTGCGGCTATCGTTATCATTCTTCCATTCCGTTACAGTTTTACCGTCATAAGAAATTATTTTTTGCACAATACGCGGAGGAACTAACATTCCGTCATTAGCGATCGCTGTTGCGGCTTGCAGCATTTGATACGCGGAAACCGCGATCTCCTGCCCGAACGCGATAGTCGGCTTTGACCGCTCTGACCAATTCGAACTTGGAATAAAATACCCTGCTGTTTCACCGGGACTTCCGGCGCCGGTTTTCAAACCAAAACCGAAGCCGCTCATCAAACGATAAAAAGAAGCGCTGTTAATATTATCGGAAGCGTAAGCGGCGCCGACATTGCACGAGCTGATAATTATTTCCCGCGGACTGACTCTGCCGTGATTTGAAAGACAAGTTATCGGCGCTCCGCGGACAGGATTATAAACTCCGTTGCATGTATAAAAAGAATTATTAGAAACCGCGCCGCAGTCTAAAAGAGCGGCAAGCGAAAAAATTTTAAATGTCGATCCCGGTTCAAAAGCCCATATAACGGGACGGTTCATACGGCTGACAACTCCGGAAGCGCGGAAATTATTCGAATCAAAATCAGGCAGAGAAACAGAACCGAGAATATCGCCTGTACGCGGATCCATCGCTGTAAACATCACGGCTTCCGCTTTCCATTCATCCATCGTTTTAATTGCAATTTGTTTTAGTATATACTGTATATAAACATCAATCGTAAGAACAATGTCCGATCCTTTGCCGTCGTTGTCAGCTCCGTCCAGAGTATCGTTAAACGCAAATTCAATTCCTTCAAGCCCTCTGTTCCTGTCGCCGACAAAACCGACAACATGACTCGCCAGCGTTTTCTCAGGATACTCCCTGCCGACAACAGGCTGAACCATTACGCCTTTAATTTTTTTCTCGGTAATAAGAGCGCTCAGACGCCGTGCCGTATTATCCTCAATATGTCTTTTTATATAGATGAAGTTCGATTCTGAATTATTAATTTTACTTCGAATTTCCGCAGACGGCATTTCTAAAATGACAGCTAACTCATCGCACAAAAGATCCATATCGGTGATTGACTGCCGCCAGACGCTCACATCGGCGAACCGGATTTGAATTGCCAGATAGCGTCCGTTTCTGTCCATGATCGAGCCGCGCTCGGGAAGACCTGCGGACTGACGGACAGGCGAGAGAGGCTCGCCTTTTATCATCAGTATGGCGTAATGAATCAATATGTATAGAAAAAATCCCGCTAACAAAATAAAGAAAGCAATATAACGTCTTTTTAAATTCATTTATGCCCCAATACTTTTCCTATTATATTATCGGCGGAAATTTTTCCGTAAGCGCGGGAATCGTAGGAAGCCAGACTGTTATCTCCTTCGGCGGTGAAATTCGATCTATATGACGATACGCAGCGTTTAACGGCAATCTTACTTTCCGGCGTGTAAAATATCACTACTTCCCCCTCTCTTGGATAATCCCATCTTACAATATAATTCCGCATCCACGGAAATCGAAACCCGTATCTCAGCCTGCTGACAATCAAAACATCGCCGTCTTGAATCGCAGGTTCCATTGAATGTCCCCGCGCAATGATAAAATCAAAAACGAAAAACTTAATTATCGATGCTGTAAGCAAAGCCAGCAGAATAGATTTTATCGCTCTCATCAATTGATAGTATATGATAAAAACACGGATAAACGAAGCTATAATCCCCGCGGTGTTTTATGTCGATATAACCAATATATGACAACAATATTAGAAAACCAGTATATCGCAAAAAGACGGAGAAAACCTTCGTCTTCAAGAAATAAGCCTACTTATAAATCGGCAAGTTTTTATTCGGGATTTATGAACGAGTATAAACAGAAACCTTCTCATGTAAAAAGTGAAAAAACGCGCACTGATAGAACACATTCTGACAAAACTCGTTCTGACAGAACCGGTAATGAGCAAAAAAAGAGCGGGTTCAGTTTTCCCTTGCCGTCTATCGCTACAATCGCGCTTATTGCCGGAACTATTGTTATCGCTTTCGCGGCTTTAAATTGGCAAAATATCAATTTAGATATACCTGATATTTACGCGTTTAAACCGATAGAAGGTTCGGAAAGCGGTGAATTGATTATTGATTATGCGTCAACCGGCAATCCTATTCTGCAAATCGGAAAAACAGAAACAAAAACAGAGAAGAAAGAACCGGCGGCAACAGCAAAAAATGAACCTGAAGAAAACTTTCACGGAATCCCGATTCCTTTTGAATGGCATTATCACACTGTAAAGAAAAACGAAGCTGTCTCGAAAATCGCCGAAATTTATAAAGTTTCTGTCGGCGCGATTGTCGCAGCCAATGATATTAAAAATGTACGCAGGATTCAGACAGGCGAAGTGCTTCGCGTACCGAATGTTGACGGAATACCGCACAAAGTCAAAGCGGGCGACAGTTTATTAAAAATTTCGACTAATTATAATGTGCCGCTTGATGTTATCTTAGACATCAACGACATAAAGAGCGATATCATAAAACCGGGCGAGACGATTTTTATTCCCGGCGCGAGAATGAACGATATCGATCTGAAAAAGAGTTTAGGCGAATTATTTATGTACCCGCTGCAGAGCCGCTTTATCACAAGTTATTACGGAATGCGCAAAGACCCGAAAAACGGAACGCTGCAGTTTCACGCCGGAGTTGATTTTAGAGGGAAGATTGGAACTCCTGTAATGGCTTCGCTTGACGGAGTTGTTTCTGTTGTCAGCGATGATTGGCTTTACGGGAAATTTATCATCATAAATCATTACAACGGCTATAAAACTCTTTACGGGCATCTTAACGCGTACTCGGTAAAAGAGGGTGATAAAGTGGCAAGGGGCAAAAAAATCGGCGAAGTCGGCAACACAGGTTACAGCACAGGACCGCACCTTCATTTCGGCGTTTTCGACAAAAACGGAAAACTTGTAAATCCGCTGGATTTATTAAATTAAAAACTCAAAAAAATTAAAGCAGGGGTTATATGAGAAAATTGATACTGATTTTATTGGCGTTTCTTGCTGTTGTTACCTATATAAGGGCTTTAGATACCGATGATTCTGATATAATCCATGAAGAAATACCTATGGAAATTTCGATGTAAAATATATTACAATTAATATATGATACTTAGCCAAAAAAAACTTATAGAAAAAAACACCTCTTACACATTTGACGATGTAGTCGATAAAGCATGCGAAGGATTAATGGATAGACAAGTCAAGCACTCAATCCGCCGGATAGAGGAAATGGAGAAAACTCTCGCCGATATTGAAAAAGAATTAAATGAATTTTTAAATATATGAGATATAAATATTTTTTTTTACTGGTAATATTTTTAATTTCCAATAATATTTTTGCGGTGAATTTCACCGACATAACTCTTTCAGGCGATGACAGGCTTTTATTTAAAGCCGAGTTTGAAGGACAGCATGCTGTTTTTGTTTCCAATCCTGACGATCTTTCTATGCAGCAGATGACGGCGTTAGCTGAAAAAATGTTTCTAGTTGATAACGGAAGAACAATCGTCGCGCTTAACCGCTTTGGGGTTTCAACTATTCCGCTGTCCGGCGGACTTCCCTCTCTTATAAAAAATTATCCGTCATTTGCCGAAGGTCATATTCCGCTTAAAGGCAGACTCCAGGATATTGCCGCTTCCCCGGACGGACGCTGGATAATTTATATTGAACCTGTAAGTCCCGGTTACGGAAATCTTTTTATTATTAACACAGCGACCGGCGCAAAAAAAATTGTCAGTGATAGAATTGAGCTGCCGGGGGCGGACTTTCCGGTTAAGTGGAGTCCCGATTCCAGATTGTTTGTTTATTCTAAAGGCGGACGGCTTTTTTATTTTCCGATTCTGGAAGACATATCTGTTTTAATAAACGAAAGATTCAGGATGATAGGGACAGGCGGTATAAACTCGATTTTGTGGGGAGCGCAGGGAGATTTTTATTATCTTACAGGCAGCACTTTATACCGCGTCATTAATCCCGAACTTTTTACAAGAACAATTTACGGTGATTTTTTATCGATTGGAACGGTCGCGGTAGTTCTCCCCTTCGATTTTGATCACGGATTTGACCGCTACTGGATCGCGCCGGATTCGGGATCAATATTGATAAATAAAAGCGGTAAAAGTTTTTTTTATTTTTTATTAAATGAAAACCAAAACAACGCTTCTTCCGTTCTGCCGCATATTCCTCTTCCTTACGGCGCTGAAAATGTTAATGTTCTCTGGCACTCAGGAAAACTCACTATTTGTTACTCACTGGCAAAACAAATAAAAACTCTGCGCTTTGATATTAACAGAAATTCTGTTAACAATGTAATTGTTATTTCAAATCCGGTTTCCGCAAACGGCGTTCTGTCGCCGGACGGAACAAAAGCGGTTTTCTGGGGTGATAACGGACTTGAGCTGTGGGATTACGCCTCATGGCAGTTGATTCAAAAATTGAGCAGCCAAAAAATTTACTCCTGCGGATGGAGTAATAACAGACTGCTTATAACAGGAACAGCGGATTTTATAGAAGAAATTAATATTACCGCCGCCGGTTTCCCGCGGAGAATGATCTGCGTTTCGGGAGCAAACGAATCAGGTTTTGAAGATAACGCAAGAGGGCAAGCGCGGATAATTGTCAGAACAGGCAATTCATGGTTTGCACATGACAGAAATTCATGGATTCCTGTTTCAAATGTTCAGCCGCGTCCGGTTTTTAATTCATCGGATCGATACCGCGTATTTTTAGAACCTCAGTCATCCGGGCACTTTAAAAATATCCCGATGATACGAAGCATGCAGGCGGCGGGTACTGTCTCTCTTGTTTCAAAACATACCGCGAATAAATCATTTACTTTGCTGCGTCCTTTGCAAATTGCGCTTTGCTTTGATCTTTACGATGATGATACAGGATTGCTGCAGACTCTCGCGGCATTAAAACGATATAACATAAGAGCGACTTTTTTTATAAACGGAGATTTTATAAGGCGCAATCCCGCAGCCGCGTCAGCGATTGCAACGGCGGGACACGAAACAGCGTCTATGTTTTACGCTCCTATTGATTTATCGGATACGCGATATCGCATAACGCGGGAATTTATCACGCAGGGACTTGCGCGTAACGAAGATGAATTTCACAAAGCTACGGGAAGAGAGCTCACGATTTTATGGCATCCGCCGTTTTACCGCAGCTCAAACATGGTAAACTCATCCGCTTCCGGCGCCGGATATATCACAATTTCAAGAAGTATCGATCCCGGCGACTGGATATCAAGAGACGATTCGCTGCGGCTCAATATGCGTCAGGTTACTCCTTCTGAAATGATCGATCAGATAATTCAAAAAAGAGGAACAGATATTGTCGTGCCTGTGCGTTTAGGATTGCTGCCCGGCGGCAGAGATGAATATTTATTTCAGCGCATCGATGTTTTACTTGACGCGCTTATGCGTTCCGGTTATGCGGTAGTTCCTGTCTCCACTGTTATTAGGTGATTTTATTTGATTAACGCGAAACACGGATTTACACAGATTAAACAGATTTACCCGGATGATAAAAAATTATTATTATACAATATACCGGCAATAATAAATAAGACATTTCCTATTCCGGCAAAACACCGGAGTAAACTTCCTTCCGATATCGCCGAGTTATCCAAGCTATTAACAAACAACAGAGGAGAACGCTCGCTCTCATATCTGGCGCGTCCTAATTTACTTTCCGCTTATTTATATTATTTTCTGCCGTGGAATCTTTATCGTCTTTGCCTTCTTCTGCCGTCTTTGGATATTACTCTTTGCGCTGACGACACTGTCACAGATTTGGGATGCGGTCCGCTCACCTTTACATCGGCGCTTTGGATCGCGCGTCCTGAACTGCGAAAGCTTCCGCTTGTTTTTAACTGCGTCGATCGCAGCTCTCCGGCGCTGGAAGCCGGGAAAAAGTTTTTTAACGCGCTGTGTTTAAATTGCGAAACACAATCCACAAACTCAGAAAAATCAGATAAAAGCGCATGGAAAATCAATCTTATTAAAGAAGATATCGATATAAGAAAAACAAAAGAGGCTGTTAAGCGAAAGAGAAAACCTGCCGCTCTTGTCTGCGCAGTAAATCTTTTTAACGAAATCTATGAAAATATTTCTCATAATAATACCGGGGAATTACGGCGCACAACAGAAAAAGTTGCAATGTTTGCGCATAACGAAACCTCTGAAGACGGGAAAATATTAATTGTTGAGCCGGGTGTTCCTCAGTCCGGGCGGTTTATTTCTCTTTTACGCGGCGAATTTATAAATTTAAACCGCTCTCTTTTATCGCCTTGCACACATTCATCGGACTGTCCCTTCAATAAAGGAAGCGCAAATTTAATCCGCGGAAAAAACCATATCGACACAAAAAAGAAATGGTGTCACTTTGCTTTTGATACTTATGACGCGCCCAAAGAACTTATAACAATTTCTAAAACAGCGAAACTTCCCAAAGATCGGCTTGTTTTTAGTTTTTTATATACAGGCGCGTCATCCGCTGATAAGAATCAGACCAAATACAAAAAAAATGACTATAAACAAACAGTACGGATTATTTCTGACGCATTCCCGCTGCCGGAAAACCGTTTCGGACGTTACGGATGCTGCGAAAGAGGACTTATTCTTGTAACAGGAGACAGAAGCCGCATGGACGAAATCGGCTCGTTCAGTATAACAACCGCAATTTCTTCAGATAACGAACAGCGAGACGCGAAAAGCGGCGCAATAATTTTAAAAGGATAACAAGTGAACACAAATCAACTTTTTTCTTGTATGCATACGCATACTATTTTCTGCGACGGCTCTGATGATATAGAAACAATGTGCCGCGCCGCATACGAAAAAAATCTTTACGCTATCGGCTTTAGCGCGCATGTACCTGTGGAGAAGCAGCTTGGAACAGATACCGAGTGGAGCATGAAACAAGAAAACATGGATAAATACGCGGAAGAAATCCGCTTAGCGAAAAAACGATGGGAAGGAAAAATAAAAGTTTTTTTAGGCATGGAAGCGGATTATATTAAAGGAATGCGTTCTCCGAATGACAGCGACATTAAAGCGCTTAATTTAGATTTTGTTATTGGGAGCGTACATTTTATTGTTCCTAAAAACGGAGCCGCGCCTTTTACGGTAGACGGCTCTGAAGAAGAATTTAAAAACGGAATCAGAGACGGTTTTAACGGAAGCGCGGAAAAATTAATGCATGAGTATTATGACATGCTTCTTGAAATGATCGATCAGGAAGGATTTGATATATTAGCTCACGCGGATTTAATAAAGAAAAATTCTCTTAATAAAAATTTATGGAAGGCAGAAGATGAGCTTCTCCGCCAAAGAGAAGTAGCAATAGCAATATCTAAAAAGAATATAGTTATAGAAGTTAATACAGGAGGTATAAACAGAAAAAAAATAACCGAAGTATATCCTTCATTAACATTTTTAAAAATTATAAAAGAATATAACATTCCTGTTATAATAACTGCCGACGCTCATTGTAAAGAAGATGTTAATAAAAATTATAATATTGCAACAGAAACACTTTTATTAGCGGATATTAAGGAACATATGTTGTTTAACGGAAAAAATAATACAAGAACAAATTGGAAAAAAGAAAAATTATAAAAATTTAAATAAAAACACTCGACTAAATATTTTATTTATACTATATTTCATTTTAAGGAGATATCATGCCAAAAACAAAACAAACGCCGGGGTCTTTACTGCTGCAATTTCTTGACAAGTACGATCTTAACTGTAACAGACTTTCTAAAGAAATCAATTGCAGTCAGACCGCACTAAGGCTCATAAGCCTTGACAAAAGTAGGATAACAACGTCTATCGCAGTACGTCTTGCAAAATATTTTTCAACAAAGCCGGAGTTCTGGCTGTTAGCGCAAATGGATTACGATCTTGAAAATGCAGCTAACAGTAAATCTTTAGCTAAAGCGCTTAAAGGAATTTCTAAAGCCGGTTAATAAACTGCGAAATTTGAAATGAGAAACAGGAAGCGCGGATAAAATCCCTCTCTTGTTTCTCATTTCTGTTTTAATTAAAAATACTATCGAGATTTTTCTACGCCGTTACACGCGCAATTTTTTCCAATAACGCAGGATGAACAAAAAGGACTGACAGGGCGGCAAAGTCTTTGTCCGTATAAAACAAGCAAATAATTAATTCTTTTCCAGTATTTTTGCGGCAGAATTTCTCTTAAAATCATTTCTGTCTCATCAGGATTCTTGCTTTTTAACCAGCCGCAGCGGTTAGAAATACGGTGTACATGAATATCTACGCAGATAGCGTTAATATCAAAACCTTCAGATAACACAAGATTTGCTGTTTTTCTTCCGACTCCCGGAAGAGCGAGCAGTTCCTCCATCACTGACGGCACTTTCGCATTATATTGATCAATTAAAATCGCGGCGATTTTTTTTAAAGAAGCGGCTTTATTACGGTAAAACCCGCAGGGATAAATTAATTTTTCGATTACTGACTGCTTCATTGCGCGTAACAGCGCAGGATTGCCGGCTTTCTCAAGCAGCCGCTTTGAAGCAGCGAGAGTAACTTCATCTTTTGTGCGCAGACTGATTATCGTGGAGACAAGAACCGCCCATGCTCTATCAGTCTTTGAATTTTTTTTATAGTACTCAGCTACAGTCGTCACGGATGGATCCTGCACAGCGACATCATCTCTCCATTTTTCCAAAGATAAAATTATTCTATTCCAATTAATAATGCACACTATACATTTTCCAAAAGACAAGTCGCGTACGCTTCAACTGCTTTACTTTTTCCTGCAGAACCAATTCCTTCAGCGGTTTTTCCTTTAACAAAAACGCAGCCAAGCGGCAGTTCCAGAGTTTCAGCTAACGATTTTCGGATAACGTTCCTGTACGGTAAAATCTTAGGAGACTCGCAGATTACAATGCAGTCAAGATTAATTACTTTCCAGCCGGATTGTTTAACGCGGGAAAAAGCATCGCGCAGAAGCGCCATTGAATCAGCGTCTTTGTATGCTGTATCGGACGGCGGAAACAATTCGCCGATGTCACCTAACGCCGAAGCGCCGAGCAGCGCGTCACAAACAGCGTGAGCAAGAACGTCGCCGTCTGAGTGTCCATCCTCGCCGACTTTTGACGGCAGCTCAATACCTGCAAGCAAAAACCTCCGCCCTCTTGTTAATCTATGTATATCATACCCCAAACCTATTCTAATCATACTACTCACTATACAATGCGACTCCGGGAAGCGGTTTAAATACTCTGAAAGACATATATTTAAACGGATGAATATCAAGCGCGTTTGGATACCATCCTTCAAGCTCTCCGGTATCTACAATATTTAACGCGGGATTAAAAAAGAGAGGAAGCACGCTGCCTCTGTCAAGCAATAATTTTTCCGCTTCAGCGAGAGTGGCAAGGCGTACGCTGCCTTCTTCTATCATCGATCTTTCAATTAACTTTTCAAAATCCGGATCATCAAGATGCGGATCATTTAAATTTGAATCACGCCGCCACATTTGCAAAAACGCGTAAGGATCAGCGAAATCGCCGATCCATGTAATCGAACCAACTGTATAATTATCTTCTTTCATTTTTGTAAAATATTGATCGAAGGAGACAACTTCCACGCGAACGTTAAACCCCAGAATTTCTTTCCATGTCTTTGCCATAATCGAACCTACACGCGCCGCTTCCTGCGATGGCGTTAAACGAATCACAAGTTCATTTAATCCTGTAGTATTTGCGTAACCTGCATCGCTCATTAATTTTTTCGCTTCTTCAATATTAGTTTCTTTTACTCCATCAATTTTCGGATAACCGCCGACAGGATAAATTAATGTTTCGGCGGGCAGATAATAATTAGCGCGGATTTCTTCCCACGGCAGAACAAGAGTCATAGCGCGTCGCACTCTGTGATCGTTCCATGGTTTCTGAGAACTGCGTATGTAGTAGTAATGAGTTGCGAACATAACATTAACTTGAATGCCGGAACGATCTGTTAAAGCATCGATATCTACTTCGCCTGAAATCCATCGAGCTTCGCCGGAATTCCAAAGATGAGAAGCTTCTTCAGCGGTATTTGTAAACTTTATTGTGATTTTATTTAACTCAACGCGGTTTCTGTCCCAATAATGCTCGTTCTTTTGCATAACGATAAAATTTTCATTCATTGACGTTATACGAAACGGACCGTTGGAAACAGGAGGTTTTTGGGACCAGTCTTTTACGCTAAGCATTGAATGATGAATAGGACCGAATGAATGATGGCATAACATCGCAGGGAAAAATGACGCCGGAGAACTCAATTTAATTACAAGCGTTCTTGCGTCATTAACGATAATACCTACGCTATTTGGATCTTTATTAATACCGTTTCGAAAATCGCGCGCGCCTTCTATCACATCAAAAAAACTTGAATAAGGAGATTCCTTTGCGGGTTCAAGAAGCGAAAGCCACGCAGCTTTAAAATCATCCGCGCTAACAGGATCGCCGTTCCAGTAACGGGCGTTTCGCCTGATTGTAAAAGTCCACTGCATTTTGTCTTCGGACAATACCCACCTTTCAGCTAATGCCGGAACAGGTTCCAGCGAAAGCGGATGATAGGAAAATAATCCTTCGTAAATTGCGGTAAAAATCTGCGCTTCGCTGGCGAAGTAAGACCGGCGAAAATCAAGTTCCATATCATGCTTAGAAAACGCGACTGTTAATTCGTCAAGATTGCGGATTTCAGGACGCATCTCGGCGAAATCACGCTCTTGCTCATTTTCCTGGTTTGGCTGATTTGGCTGACTTGGTTGATTCCAATAATCATGGATTCCACCTGCGTAAATATTTTGCAACCCAGCCAGCAGAAACAAAACTAAAACTAAAATAAAATATTTCTTCATATATATAACATATAATACATTTTTATTAATTACAATACTAATAAAAAATAATAATTAACCACAGAGACAAAAAAGTATCTCGATTTATTAAATATTATTTCTCTTTCGAAATAATCCTGTAATGAGCCGATGTTAAATCGATATTATTTTCTTTAAAACCATTTTGTATATTTTCATAAAGCAGCGTATAGATTTTCGGAACCTGACTGACATCTTTCGTATAACAATTTATCTGATAACACGCGTAAAAATCATCCAATTTTGTCTGTAAAACAAAAGGTTTTGGGTTTTTTTGAACATGCTCTGTAGCAAGAGCGGCATTAATTAAAATATCATGAACGGTCTGCCACGGCGTTGAATATCCGAAAGTAACTTCGGCATAAATGATCAAGCCATCTTCATCTTCATCAGACGATGTATTATAATTAATTATACTTGAACCTAAAATTGTCATGTTCGGAAAAGTAACATATTCGTTTTTATGAGTTTTTAATCGCACAACCATCAGATTTTTTTCTACAACAAAACCAATAATATCTTTTATGTTAACGCGATCGCCTATTTTAAACGGACGCATGTAAGTCATAATAAGACCCGCGACAAGATTTCCGATAGCGCTTGTTGATCCAATCGAAAAAATCAAACCGATAAAAACAGAAACTCCTTTAAACGCGTTTGAATCGGAACCGGGCAGATACGGATAAATAATTGCGACAGTAAATGCCCATAAAAGCACTTGTGAAATTTTATAAGTAGGTGCTGCCCAATCGCTGTAGAAACCGGGGATTTTTAATTTTCCTTTATCAATCTGATCGGCTAGAATTTTTAAAGCTTTTAACACATAGTGCGTAATTATAACAAAAATTATAATCCTGATAAGATTCGGAATGTATTCAAGCGCTCCGGTGCCGATATCTTTTAATGGGTTTAAAATATAACTGAATAATCTTGACGCGATATTTTTTGTTAATGAAAAAAAACTAAAAACAACGGGAATCGTTATAATGAGCAAAACCGCAGTAATTAAATATTTTAACCACCGTAAAAAAACTTTGATTATATTTGTTACTTGTTTTGCCGTTAATAATTTGAATTTATGTATATAAAAAGGTTTTATTTTTTCTTTTCTATCGTCATTCTCAAGATTTTTTTCCAAGCGTTTAAACAAGAACCATATAAGCCAAATCAACAGCACTGCGCCGGCGATTATCGCAAGCGCAAAACCAATCCTGTGGAGGAACGGACGCTCCTCCTCATGTCGGATAACAGCAAAACTAGCCGAAGAAACAGCGTCCGGCACTGTACTTTTCAAAACATCAGAATTCGCTGTTTTATCAGGAGTTTCCTTTAGATTGGAAACAATCTCTGCCTCCGTCTCTTCAATGTTTGTTTCTATAGAGTCAATTAAATTTTCACTTTCTTGAGCGAACAAAAACATAAAAGGAAACAAAATAACAATAATAAATAAAAAATAACGCATACTATCATTATATATGAAAACGATGCATTTTAACAGAGGAATAAAAATTTATGGTTGATATGGCATACAGGCAATTAAACAGTTAATTGCCTGTTTATAATTTATTTCCCAAACCTTAAACCCAATGTCCCGTTAAATAAATACCCTTGCTCGTATTCTGGATCATCTTTTCTGACGCTATATTCTAAAATCATAGAGCCATCTTCCATAACAACAAGTGGAACAGACAACATCAAACGAATTTCAGGTTTTATTTGTGAAGTCCATGAATAACGATTAATAATAAAATAAGGAGTAATTCTCATTTCTTCAAAAATAATTTCTGATGAAGAAGCAAACTCATTTTTGAATGATTGAATATTTGTATTTATCCCCTTAGAAGCTAACAAAGCAGAAATATTATCAATCTGCTCTATAAAAATCCTTTGAAAAAATTGTTTTCCGATATTATCACTATCAATATCATTCCTGACAGTAATATTGATAGAATAAATCGGAATACTTTCCGTAATTGTATTCAAATTCAATGGTCTCGGTTTTGGTTGTGAAGTGCAAGCAGAAAATGCCAAAATACATAAAGCAAAGAATAAAAAACTAACCTTTTTCATAAAACCTCCAAAAAAATAATATATATATAAAATACGAATATTTATCCTACAAGACAAGTTTTTTCTAATATTTGAGACTTACTTCAAGGGCTTCAAATATGTTATAATTCTCAATCATGGCAAAAGCGAAGGAAACAGCAAAAAAGACAGTAAAATCCAAGAAAACTACCACCCAAAAGCCAGAAAAGGAAAAATAATTAATGCCTTTATCATGGAATGAAATCAGATTAAGAGCGTCTCAATTTTGCGAAGAATGGAAAGAAAAATCCAAAACCGCTGTCGAAAAATCAAACGCTTATGATTTTATGACAGATTTTTTTGATGTATTCGGCGTATCAAGAAAAAGAGTTGCCATATTAGAAAGCCGAATAAATATAGGTGTTGAAAGAGATTTGTTTGGTGAAAATATATCATCAAAAAAAGGTTTTATGGATTTATTCTATAAAGGCAACATAATTATCGAAATGAAATCTCCAGGCAGGGATAAAGCAAAAGCATATCTACAAGCAAAAGAATATGCAGAAAATCTTAATGATAAAGATTTACCAATATGTATTTTAATTTCAGATTTTCTCTCTTTTGATTATTATTATTTAGATGAAAACAAAAACCCTGTAACTTTTTTATTAGAAGATTTACCTAACAAAATAGAACTATTTGGATTTTTAGCAGGTTATAAAGACGTTGAATATAAAGCGGTTAATCCAGTAGATATTGAAGCCGCCGAACACATGGGCGAATTGCATGACGCATTGAAGGAAAATAATTACATTGGACACGAACTAGAAATGTATCTAGTCAGATTATTATTCTGCTTGTTTGCTGATGACTCAGGCATATTTGATGAAAAGAAAATATTTTTTAAATATATTTCAGATACTAAAGAAGACGGTTCTAATTTAGCGCAAGAATTAGGTTTATTATTTGAAATATTAAATAAACCTAAAGAAGAAAGACAGAAAAACATAAGTGAAATATTTAAAAAGTTTCCCTATATAAACGGCAGTTTATTTGAAGAAAGATTATCAACAGCGGCTTTCAATTCAAATATGCGTAAAACTTTATTAAATTGCTGTAAATTGGATTGGAGCAAAATTAAACCTGAAATATTTGGGGCAATGTTTCAGAGTATAAAAGATAAAGAAGCAAGGCGTGAATTAGGCGAACATTACACAAGTGAAACAAATATCTTAAAAGTAATCAAGCCTTTATTTCTTGATAATCTATGGAATGAATTTTATACTATTAAAAAATTGTCTAAAGCATTACGAATGCAAAGGTTATTAGAATTTCACACCAAATTACAAACATTAAAATTTCTTGACCCCGCTTGCGGATGCGGTAATTTCTTGGTAGTAAGTTATCGAGAACTACGTTTGCTTGAAATAGAAATATTAACTGAATATCTACAAGACCAAAAAATATTAGATATTGAATTGATGATTAGAGTAAATGTTGATCAATTTTATGGCATAGAAATTGTAGAATTCCCTGCACAAATAGCAAAAGCGGCATTATGGCTTATGGATCATCTAATGAATACAATAGCGTCAGAAAAATTTGGTAAATATATTGTTCGCATTCCTTTAACAGCTACGCCTAATATAGTTATTGGCAATGCTATTACAATTGATTGGGAAAATATTGTTTCAAAAAATGAATTAAATTATATTTTAGGTAACCCTCCTTTTGTGGGATATAAACTTCAAACAGAAAAACAAAAAAATGATTTACAAGTAATTTTTAAAGATAATGTAACTGCTAAAACGCTTGATTATGTTACTGCATGGTATATAAAAGCCTCTCAATATATTTATGACACAAAAATCAATGTTGCTTTTGTGTCTACAAATTCAATATGTCAGGGAGAGCAAGCATTAATTTTATGGAATAGTTTGTTTAATAAATATAAAATTAAAATAAACTTTGCTCATCAGACTTTTAAATGGAGTAACGAAGCAAGAGGAAAAGCGGCAGTTTATGTAGTAATAATTGGATTTTCTTTATTTGATACTCAAAAATTATTATTTGTTTATGATGATGTCAAAAGCGAACCTCATTCTTATTCACCGAAGATGATAAATCATTATTTAATCGAAGCGGAAACAATATTTATTCAAAAGAAATCAACTCCAATTCAAGAGAAAACACCAGAGTTATCTTATGGAAGCGAACCAAGAGAAGGCGGTTTTTTATTGCTTTCTTCTGAAGAAAGAGAAAAAATTATAAAAGAAGAACCAAAATTGAAAAAATATATTAAACGCTTTATAAGTTCTGATGATTTTATTAATAATATTTTTCGTTATTGTTTTTGGTTGGTAAATGCGGACCCCACTGATATTAAAAATTCAAAAATATTAACAACTCGTTTAGAACAGGTACGAAAATTTAGAGAAAAAAGTCTTCAAAAACAAGCAAACGCTTCCTCTGAAACACCTTCGCTTTTTACAAGCATAAGACAACCAAAATCTGATTATTTACTAATACCAATTGTATCATCTGAAAACAGGAAATATATACCTATAGGTTATATAGATAAAAATGTTATTACAAGCAATGCCAATTTTTCACTTCCAGACGCTTCGTTATATCAATTTGGTATTTTAACGTCAAAAATGCACATGGTATGGACAAGTTATGTTTGCGGCAGGTTAGAAATGCGTTATCGTTATTCAAATACAATAGTATATAATAATTTTGCTTTTCCTAATCCTACTGTAAAACAAAAAGAAGCAATTGAAAAAGCAGCGCAAGAAGTTTTAAATATACGTGATAAATTTCCAAATTCCAGTTTAGCAGTCTTATATGATCCTTTAACAATGCCGCCAGAATTATTAAAAGCACATCAGAAGCTGGATAAAGCAGTAGAAAAATCTTATGGTAAAGAATTCAACAATGACACTGATCGTATAACACATTTATTCTTTTTATATCAAAAATTGACAGAAGGATTATTTGCAGAAAAACCAAAAAAAAGAGGTAAAAAATAATGGCAAAAGGAAGAGTTTACATTGTCAAAAATCCGCTATTTCCGACACTTTTTAAAATCGGCTTTACTACAAGAAAATCTGTAGAAGAACGAGGTTTAAATGCTTCAAACTTACCTGAGGCTTTTGAAGTAATTCGAGA
>Ga0209755_10001935_pt1 | contig 30004 bp, 28 predicted proteins | sample TergutCo191P1_FD_187301 | JGI IMG/M metagenome (GOLD analysis project Ga0209755, IMG submission 187301) | Cornitermes sp. P1 segment gut microbial communities from Petit-Saut dam, French Guiana - Co191P1 (SPAdes) (version 2) | ecosystem: Host-associated > Arthropoda: Insects > Digestive system...
GCTCTATGAGGACCACGATTTTGCCGCCAATCTCGAATGAGATGTCGTTCACCCTGTCCATGTAAAGGACGTTGTTCAGCGTGTTGATCGTCACCGGGGTGTCGTCCGGCAGGCTCACGCCCTCCAGAGCACAGTAGAGCTCCCTCAGCAGATCCGGATCGCTGAAGAGAAGGGTAAAAACGCTGCTCTTGTAGCTGGTGTTGGCTTTCATGTCTGGGTCAATTATGGGGCAGGGATGCGGTTTTTGCAAGCGCAAGCTTTACCTTGGATTCCACGTTTGCGGAACCCACTCTTGGGCTTGCCCGTATTTGGGAACCCAGGCCAAAGCTTCCAAGCTTTGACCCGGGTTCATCGCAAGCTTGATTTGGCCCGGCACCCAAGCAATTTGGACGCCGGGCCTTTCCCGACGGAAGTCCCGTCATAGCAAGGGGCAAACCCCGCGGAATAAAACCGAAACCACAAACGCGTTTCCACCATGTATACCCTGGAACCAAAAATAAAAATCATCGGCGGAATCGCAAACGTAGCAATGTCGGTAGACAAAAGATTCGACCGCCAAGAGCTGGCCGCAATCCTAAACCTCTTCGGACAAAAAACCGCACACGGCAACGAGTACACCAACTCCAGCTCGCTGATAAAAAGGGCCCTGGACCACTACGTCGGTATAGAAGACACCGCCACCGCGGAAAATATCATCAACACCTACACCTACACCTACACCTACACCTACACCGACTGGCTGCTCTACCACACCCCCATAGAAGAAGGCCCCGGCGAGGAATAGCCCGCCGCGGGCCGGCTATTGGGCTTGAAGGCCGGTGATTGTTTCCATGTCCAGCCCGGTGATTTTGTGTATCACCTCCACCGGCATACCTTCGGCCAGGGCGTTTTTGGCGGTCTTTTCCAGACCCTCCTCCAAGCCTTCCGCATACCGCACAGCCAGGGCGTCGTCCATGTTCCATTCCGTGATTAGCATGTTCTTGGCAATAGACTGTCGGCTTGAAGGCCAGTGATGGTTTCCATGTCCAAGCCGGTGATTTTCTGTATTACTTCCACCGGCATACCTTCGGCCAGGGCGTTTTTCGCAATGGCCATATCCCTTTCCTCCATACCCTCCGCATACCGCACAGCCAGGGCGTCGTCCATGTTCCATTCCGTTATCAGCATGTTTTGAACCTCCGTCGAGTGTCTTTCCAAAAACTCCTTCAGTATTTCGTTGTTGCGGCAGTGCCTTACCGCAAGCCGTATCGCCTCCGCACGCTCGCCGCTCTCCCTCTCAAACTCCCGCACTTTCTCAATGAAAATACTGTACCCGGCCAGCGTCTTGCACCTTGCCGCGATTGCCTCGTTGCGGCCGTGGTTGATGTTCAGAACCTTCACGGCAAGCTCCAGCGCGGGGCTCTCCCTTTCAGGCAGACCAAGGGAGCCGGCCTCCTCGAACATGTCGGACAGGCGAAGTATCTGCGAGTCTGGGCGCGGCGCGGTTCCGTTGTACAGCACCAGAAACACCACCTGCGGGATCTTTACCGGCTTGGACGAGTACAGGTTTCTTTCGCCGAGGATCTTTTCGTAGACGCGGGCTATGTACATAAGCAGGCGCAGGGGCATGTTGGGGTTCACCGTGCTCTGGTGCTCTATGAGGACCACGATTTTGCCGCCAATCTCGAATGAGATGTCGTTCACCCTGTCCATGTAAAGGACGTTGTTCAGCGTGTTGATCGTCACCGGGGTGTCGTCCGGCAGGCTCACGCCCTCCAGTGCGCAGTAGAGCTCCCTCAGCAGGTCCGGATCGCTGAAGAGGAGGGTGAAGACGCTGCTCTTGTAGCTGGTGTTGGCTTTCATGTCTGGGTCAATTATGGGGCAGGGATGCGGATTTTGCAAGACGGTTTGTGGGGTTGGCATGGCAAAATGTTTATTGACTGTCGCTTGCGCCATTGGGTAGAATGGAGTGTCCGTTTGCTTCTTTTTCAACTGGAGGCAGGCGTGGCGGCAAAAAGGTGAATAACGAAAGAATTTTCCGCGCGTCCCGGAGCGGGCTTTGCGGGGAGCCAAATCAATATTCGCAAATGAAAAAAACGAAGGAGTGCAGTATGTTATGGGTACGTGAAAGCGTAAGCGAGGTAATCCAGAAGCTGGATACCTGTCGTGTCAGGGGCCTTGGCAACCAGGAGGTTGAAAAAAGGCTTGCAAGGTATGGACTCAACGAGTTCGAGGAGGAAAAAAAAGAGGGCCTGTTGCGAAAGGTTTTGCACCATTTGGCGGAAATCCCTACCCTTGTTCTTCTCGCCGCGGCGTCCATCGCGGGGTACATGGCGATTTTCCAGGGCGGCACTTGGCCAAAGGTCATCGTAATTCTTAGCATCGTTGTCATCAATGTTTGCCTTGGGATTTACCAGGAAAACAAGGCCGAAAAAGCTTTGGAGGCCCTCAAGAAAATGAACACCTTCAAAACCAAGGTGATTCGGGCCGGAACCAAGCAGGTGGTGGACGCCAACCAATTGGTTCCAGGCGACATAGTCGAACTTACCGCCGGGGATGTTATAACAGCCGACTCGCGCCTTATCGAAGCGAACAGCTTGCAGGTAGAGGAAGCCGCGCTTACCGGGGAAAGCCAGCCGGTAGAAAAAAACGCAGAGGCCGGAATCGCAAGGGATGCCCCGCTGGGGGACAGGCTCAACATGGTTTACTCCGGCTGTCTGGTAACCGGGGGCCGTGCGCTTGCCGTGGTGGTGGAAACGGCGATGGAAACGGAAATGGGAAAAATCGCCAAGCTTCTTAATACAACCGAAAAGCTCAAAACGCCCTTGCAGCTTCGGCTTACCCAGCTTGCAAAACGCATTTCGATTACCGCCTTGGGCGCGGGCTTTCTTATGTTCCTGCTTGGCGTGTTTGTCTTCAGCAACGAAACCGTGGAGATGCTGCTTTCCGCCGTGGCCCTCGGCGTTGCGGCGGTGCCGGAAACCCTGCCGATAATCGTGACAATGGTGTTGTCATACGGGGTTTACAACATGGTAACGAAACACACGATAATCCGCAAGATACCTGCGGTGGAAACCGTTGGCAACACGTCCATCATCTGTTCCGACAAAACCGGAACGCTCACGCAAAACAAGATGCGGATCCAGCAGGTTTGGCACGTGGATCGGGAAAACCCCACCGCGGCCGAGGGAAAGTTTCACGAAGACGAAATCTACATGATCGAGCTTCTGGCCTCGTGCAGCAACGCCACGGTGGAAGCTTTCGGCGATGACGAAGCCGAGCACGTCGTGGGCGACCCCACCGAGATTGCCATCATCCGGCTGCTGCACGACATCGGCCTTACCAGGGTGGACGCGGAAAGGATGTACCCCCGCGTGCACGAGCTCCCGTTCGATTCGGATCGCAAGTGCATGACTACGGTCCACCGCCTTGCCGAAGGCTATATCGCGGTAACCAAAGGCGCCTTCGACAGAATCCCCGTTAAATGGGAGGAGGCCGCGCTAAAACGCGCAACCCAGATCCACGACGGCTTTGCAAGCCAGGCCCTGCGCGTCATCGGCATTTGCTACAAGCATTTTGATAAAAAGCCGACGGACCTGAGCGTGGAGGCTCTGGAAAAAGACATGACCTTCATGGGCATGGTTGGAATGATCGATCCGCCCAGGCCGGAAAGCGCGTCCGCTGTGGCCATGGCCAGGGAAGCCGGGATAAAAACCGTAATGATAACCGGCGACCACGTTGTGACCGCGAAGGCAATCGCAAAGGAAATCGGCATACTGTCGGAAGGCGACCGGGCGGTTACCGGCGCGGAGCTTGCCACAATAAGCGACGAGGAGCTTCACGCGCAGGTGCGGGACATTTCCGTTTATGCCAGGGTAAGCCCGGAAGACAAAATCCGCATCGTCAAAGCCTGGACTTCCCACAACGAGGTGGTTGCGATGACCGGCGACGGCGTAAACGACGCGCCGGCGCTTAAAGCCGCCGACGTAGGCGTGGCGATGGGAATTACCGGAACAGAGGTTTCCAAAAACGCCGCCGACATGGTTATAACCGACGACAACTTTTCCACCATCGTGGATGCGGTTGCCGAAGGGCGAAAATCCTTTGACAACATTCGCAAAACGGTCTGCTTCTTGCTTAGCGTAAACTTTGCGGAAATCTTTGTCCTGCTTACCGGCATGGCGTTGTCCTTCGTCCTGCTTGGCGACGGGCGGCCAGTCATAACGGCTTTGCAAATATTGTTGATAAACGTGGTTTCGGACGGCATACCCGGTTTCTTCCTGGCGTTCGAGCCAGCGGAGGCCGGCGTTATGAAGCGCAAGCCGCTTGGCAAGTTTGCCGGGATTTTCGCCGGCGGGCTTGGCGGAAGAATCGCCATGCGTTCCATTACGTTTTCGATTCTCACCCTTGGGGCCTACACCATCGGAGCGAGCGTTCAGCTGGTGCCGCATATCGAGCCAAGCCACGGCGTTGGAGTGACAATGGCGTTTGCCGTTTTGTCGTGGGCGTCGGTTCTTAACATTTTCACGGTGCGCAGCTCGGAGTCGCTTTTCAAGGCGGGGCTTATATCCAACAGGGGCCTTTTCGTGGCCTCGCTTTCCACGATTGCCTTTACCGCGCTTATACTTCTGGTTCCGCCGCTGGCCTACGTCTTTAACGCCTACACGGGTTTAAGCTGGCAGTATTGGGTGATAATGATTGGCCTGGCCCTCATGCAGGTTGTCGTTATGGAAACCCTGAAGCTTATCATCGCGCGCTCGCGCAAAGTGGTTCTTGCCTAGCTGAGCGCTCGGAGCAAGCGCCAAGCTTAAGGCCAACAAAAAGGGCTGTCCCAAGCGGGGCAGCCCTTTTGCGTTTCAGGTTTGGGTTCGCGCTTTTGCGGAAAACCCTTCCGGCTATTTGAGCTCTACGTCCATTTTCACCTGCAGGCTGTGCTGGATGTACTTGCGTATCTTGGAGCGCACTTCCGAATCGGTTTTTTGCGAAAACAGCAGGACGTAGATTTTTTCCTTGCCGTCCATGCGCGAGCCGAACACTATGCCCTCCACCTTAATGCGGTTTGTCTGGAGGATTATCTGCACGTCCTTTACCACGGCGTTTTTGGGAATTTCCGGGTTGCCCTCGAGCGTGAACGAAATGCCCACCACGCTGATGTCCTTTATGCGTCCGTTCACAAACGAGCCTTCCAATGGAAGGTTTATCGTGGCGGTGTCGCCGTCTATGCTTGCGCGGATAAACTTCCGTCGGCCCTTTGCCCCCGCCGCCTGCAGGGTTTCGACAAGCTGCTTTATCGCCTTTTCCAGATCGAATTTCAGCACGGTGTAGCCGCAGGCGACTTTTATCGTTTGGAGATACTTCTGTCTTAAATCCTCGTCGGTATTGGCGGTGATGATTCCGATGGAAACCGTCTTTGTATCTGGGGCGTTCATTACCGCGGTAATCCAGGTTTCCCACTCCTTTTCGGACATATGCTCGTTGATGTCCACGAAAACGATGGAATCCGGATAGTTGCGAAGCACCCGTCTAAGCGTATCTTTGTTCTTGGCCATGTAGATTTCGTACTCGTGCTGAACCAGCTCAAAGATAATCCTGTTTTGCATTACGGCCGAGGGAAACAGGAAAAAGATTTTCTTCCCCGTAATGTCCGAAGCATTGATACCGTTGTCCATAGGGGCAATTATAGCACCAAGCGGGCGTCTAGGCAAGCGGAAAAGAGCCCCGCCGGGTTGCCGCGGGCATTTTTTTCGCATTTTCGGTTTTGAACGTAATGAAAGGCGACTTTCGCGCGCGCTATGGTAATACCGCGGAAACCCCTGTATACTAGCCCCATGGGACACAATCACGACGGGGCTTTGCTTAAGGCGCAGGGCGCGCTTTCGCGGATGATTCTTTCGCATTCGGGCTGGAGAGGCGTTTTTGCCGAATCGGGCGGGGAAGAGGACGGAACGGCGAAAATAAGTCCGGAACACGGGCTTGTCGCGGCCGGGGCCGCCGCCGCGTTTGCCGAATATCTGCACGGCCTGCGTGGAAGCCGCGCGGACGGCGTTTCTCCGCCCGGCTCGGGGCCTCTTGTGCTGCTCGGTTCGGACACGCGGCCCACGGGAAAGGCCATTGCCGATGCCATGATGCCAGTGCTGCTTGCATTGGGCTGCAGGGTTTGTTACGCCGGCTTCGTTGCCGCGCCGGAAATCATGGCCTGGGCAAGGGCCCCTTCGGACGACGGGGAGTCTGGCAGGGCGTTTATCTACATTTCGGCAAGCCACAACCCCATAGGGCACAACGGCTTTAAATTCGGGCTTGACGACGGCGGCGTTCTGCCGGCGCACGAGATGGCGAAGCTTGCCGAGGCGTTCCGTTCGCTCATGGACGATCCCAAAACCCCGGCCCGGCTCGAAGGGCTTGAAGCCGGCCTCGACCGGGGGCTGCTTGAGGCCGTCCGCTCCGGCGAGGCCGGCTCAAAAAAAGAGGCCCTGGGCGCGTATTTCGCCTTTGCCGGCGAAGTGGCCTGGTATGCCAAAGACGGAAGGAACGACGTAAAGGACATACTCAGGCGGGGCATTGCGGACAGGCCCCTTGGCGTGTGCTGCGACTTCAACGGCTCCGCAAGAAGCGTTTCCATAGACCGCGACTTCTTCGGCGGCCTGGGGATCGGCTTCGCGGCAATAAACGCGGAAGCCGGCAAGATAGTCCACCGCATAGTTCCGGAAGGCGAGTCGCTGGATCCCTGCCGCGGCTTCCTGGAGGAGCTGCACGCCCGCGATCCGGCGTTTGTCATCGGCTACGTTCCCGACTGCGACGGGGACAGGGGCAACCTTGTGATTTGGGACGACTCGCTTGGCAGGGTGCGCGCGCTGGAAGCCCAGGAGGTTTTTGCCCTGGCGTGCATCGCCGAGCTTGCCCACCTGGCTTGGGACGGCGGCGGCACGGGTTCGTCCAGGGTCGCCGTGGCGATAAACGATCCCACCTCCTTTTGCATAGACCGCATCGCGCAGGCTTTTGGCGCGTCGGCCTTTCGCGCCGAAGTCGGGGAGTCGAACGTGGTGGGCCTTGCCCGTCGGCTTCGGGAGGAGGGCTACACCGTGCGGATACTCGGCGAGGGTGCCGCCGGGGGAAACATCACCCATCCCTCGGCCGTGCGCGATCCGCTCCACACCGTGCTTGCCATCGCCAAGCTTCTTTCGTTGCGCGGCGGGGAAGACGGGCTCCAAGCTTGCCGCCCCGGCCTCTTCGAGCTGTGGTGCCGGGCGTCCGGGCAAAGCGGGCTTTACCGTCCCGATTTCGGCATTGCCGACGTCATAGCAAGCCTGCCGCCTTTCGTCACGACCGGCGCGTACACTCCGGAGGCGCTGCTGAAAATCAGGAGCGCGGATCACGGCGAGCTTAAGTCCCGCTACCAGGGGATATTCATGCGGGAATGGGAGGCGCGCAAAGACGAGCTAAAAACGAAATATGGTATTTACGGCTGGCAAGCTATGGCGTACAATGGTATGGACGAGCGGAAAATCGCGGGCAGCTTTGGCGAGGCGGGCAGGGGCGGGCTTAAAATCTGCTTCCTTGATGCCGATGGCAAACCGATTTCCGCCGTGTGGATGCGAGGCTCCGCGACCGAGCCGGTTTTCCGCATTATTGCCGACGCCGAGGTCGTGCTGCGCGACGGCGTGCGGGTACACGCCGAGCGCGACTTCATAGAGTGGCAGCGCCGCATGATAATCGAGGCGGACACGGGGACGATGCAGACCGGGCGGCTTGAAGCCCAAGCGCCAGGCGACAGCTAAAAATACAGGAGCCAAAAATGGGACAGCGAGGGGAACTTTTTTCGACAAGGGTGCTGCTACAAAACCGGACGTACTTTTTCAACGTCAAGGAAAACCGCATGGGCGATCTTTACCTGAACATCGTGGAGAGCAAAAACCGCGACGACGGCGGGTTTGATCGCCAGTCGGTGATTCTTTTTGCGGACGACCTCCAGGAATTCCTCAAGGGTTTTGACGAATCGTTGCGTATCCTGGAAAAGGAAACGCGCGAAAAGCGGCGCGCCTTCCGCCCCGCCCGCCCGCCCCGCGACGACGACCGCGAGGAAAGACCCCGCGCAAGGCCCGGCGGAAGCGGCAGGCCCCCAAGGGACGACAAAAGGCCCGGCCCGGAAAGGCCCCGCAAGGAACGCCCGCCCAGGGAAGGCCCCCCAAAGGAAAGGCCGCCAAAAGAAGGCCGCCGCGTGGTGGTAAAAAAGCGCTGAGCCGTGTTCCTAAACGGTCAACGGTGTTGCCGTGTTGCGGCCTGGCCTTGGTATCCGTCTAGCTTTGGAACAGCGGCCTTCGAACCGGCGCGCACCTGAAGCTTTTCCGCTGGATTGGCGAGGGGCCGTGTTGCAGTATCAGCTTGCGGTGTTCGCCGGTGGGATAGCCCTTGTGGCGTTCGTAGCCGTATTCGGGGTAAAGCTTGGCATAGTGTTCCATAAGCTTGTCCCTGGCGGTCTTGGCAAGAATCGAGGCGGCCATTACTTCCGGGACTTTGCCGTCGGCCTTAACCAGCGCAGTGCAGGGAACGGGCAGCTCCGGCGCGTGCGTGCCGTCAACCACGGCTTCAAGCTTGGCGGGAAGGGCTGCCCCGGCAAAGGGCCTGCCGAAAGGGGTTTCGGTTTCCGGGCCGTCGGGCCAGGGGATCGCCGCGTGGTTTAGAAGAAAGTGGAAGGCCCGCCTCATGGCAAGCAGGCTTGCCCGCAGAATGTTAAGCCCGTCGATTTCCTCGTGGGTTGCCCAGCCTACGCCCCAGGCAAACGCCCCCTCGATGATTGCTCGGCGGGCTTCGTCGCGCTCATTGGGTTTAAGCTTTTTCGAATCGGCCAGCAGGCCCGGCAGCTCGCCGCCCTGAAAACCGGGGGGAAGCACAACCGCGGCGGCGCATACGGGCCCGGCCAAGGGGCCCCTGCCGGCTTCGTCTATGCCGCAAATTGGAAAACCCTGCGGCGTCATTTCTGTGCGTCAAGAAGCGCCTGCATCGCCGCCTGGAAACATAAGTCGTGCTTCTCTACTTTTGGCGCGAAATAGTTGTCTTCCATTTCCTGTTGGGAAAGCCCCACAAGCTCGTGGCTCATGTAGTGAACCCAGCTTTCCTCGTCGTTGACGGACAGATCGTGTTTGCGGCACCAGTAGTCCGGCTGAATGGGAAGCTGGTACGCCTTGTCCATAAAATATTTGTAGTCGTGCACGGCGATTTTAAGATCGCAGCGGGGAATGCCTTTGTCGAGTATGACTTGGGCAAGATGGTTTATTGTTCTGCCGGTGTCAAAAATCTCGTCCACGAGAAGCACCTTGTCCCCAACCCGCAAGTACTCGGGCGAGTAGGTCCAGCCGTCAACCCGCACTTTTTCAGCGTCGGCTATGTCGGTATAGGAACGTGCCACCACCGCGGCATAATACACGGGGCGAGGGCCCTTGTGCACAATCTTAAAATATTCGCTTATAAGATTCCCCAAATACGCCCCGCCCCTAAGCGAGACGTAAATAACGTCTGGCCGAAACCCGTCGGTATAAATCTGATGGGCCAATTTGATAACGTTATCCCGCATTGTATCATATTTCAGGAATTCCTTTTTCATGATACGATTGTAGCACAATCCCGCCGAAAAGTTCCAGACTGTTTCGCGGGGTTTTTCAAAGCTTGGTATCGCAAACCCCAAAGCTCCGCCTATTCCAAGGCCGCGAAAACGGTTTCCCCCGTGGGAATGTTCGCCGACTTCAGCGCGAGCCTGATTTTGTCGTTGGGCGCGACTTCGCCTCGTATGGAAACCTGGGTTTCCAGGGCGAGCTCGGGAATTGCCGCAAGCCAGCGGTTTCCCCTTTTTTCCAGAACCACGGCTTCCCAAACCGAGTCTTTTTTGTCGCAAAGGTAAACCGCAAGCCAGTGCCCGCGAGAGGCGCGTTCGGCTTGGACAACCGTCGCCGCGGCGGCTTCGCCCGCGAACATCCGCGCGGCAAGCTCGTCGGCGGAAAGCGGCGTTTCGCCTTTTAGGGCGGCGCGGATTTGGATGTGGGCAATGAGGTCGGTGTAGCGGCGCAGGGGGCTTGTTACCTGGGTGTAGATGTCCAGGCCAAGCCCGGAGTGCAGCCCCGGCTTGGTGGAAAGCGCGCGCGGCCTCATGCAGCGGCGAAGCTGGTACGAACCGGCAAGGCCGTCCGGAATCTCGCCGGGCAGGTCGCCGGTTTCCTGCTCGATGTACGGAATGGGCAGGCCGCGCTGCATCGCCCAGGCTCCGGCGGCCTCCCCGGCAAGCAGCATACACTCGCGGACAAGAATCGTGGAACCGTAGCGGACGATGGGCTCGATGGCTACAATGCCGTTGTCAAGCTTGAAGTGGACTTCCGGCATTTCTATGTTTATCGCGCCGGAAACCGTGCGGCGTTTCAGGTTGCGTTCCGCCAGCAGGCCCAGCTCGCGCAAGGTTGTGGCTTCGTCGCAGTCGCCGCCTGCGATAAGCTCGTCGGCCTTTTCGTAGGTCAGGCGCGTTACTTTTACTATCGATGGAAAGATTTCCGTTCCCCCGATTTTCCCCGCGCGCTCCAGCGTTATCTTGAATGTCAACGCCGTTGACAATTCCGCAAGGCCAAGGGCGAAAAGGGGCAAAGCTTCGTCGGCAAGCATACGGACGCTGCCTTCCGGAACGTAAAGAGTGGCGCCGCGATCCCTGGCTTCAAGCTCGCAGGAGCTGTTCGCGCCTATCGAGGCCGCAGGGTCGGCGACATGGACGTACAACACGTAGCTGTCGCCTTCGAGCTGAAGCGAGAGGGCATCGTCGGGGTCGTGGCTCCAGGGGCTGTCGATGGCAAACGCCGAAAGATGGCTTAGGTCGGTGCGGTTCTCCTCAGGGGGGGGGAGGGGGACGTGCTTCGCGGGCAAAACGGAAACGCCGAAGCGGACGGGGTGCGGGTTGGTAAGGCGCGTCCAGAAACCGGTTTCCATAAGCAGGGCATGGGCTTCCTCCGGAGTTTCGCCCAGGCCGATATCCTTCATGGTGCGGCTTTTTGCCGAACGCCCGTATGCCAGCGCCTCTACGTCTTGGATAAAACGCGAGGCGTTAAGCTCGTCGTCGTCGTCGTTGCCGGCTGCGGGAAACGGTTTGCGGGTTTTCAGGCGTTCCAGGAAAAGGGCGCGTTCCGCGTCTTCGCGGTGTTTTTCCCCGCGCTTTTTTTCGTCCGTCCGCACCTGCTCTTCCTGTCTTGGGCATATCGCGCCGATGTTCCCGGAGAAGTAAAGCCCGTCCAGAAGCAGGCGAAAGGCCGCCCACGCAGAAGCCGGGCCGTATTCGCCGTATGCGAGCTCCGCGAGCTCCTTGAGCGAAACGGGTTTGCCCCCGTCCGCAAGCAGGAGCTCCCAGCTTTCCCTTATTGCCAAGCCTGCGCCCGGGTTTTCGGTTTCGTCAATTCCGTTAAAGCTTTTCGCCGGCCCGGGGTGGATTAGCTCGACGTCCTTTTCCCGCACCTTGATTTTCTCGCCGTCGCAAAGCGCGATTACGATTTTGTCCTGCGCCCTTTCCTTTACCAGCGCGGGCTTGTTCTTGTAAGCCACCAGCGCGTTTTCGCCAATCATGCCCCATTGTCGCACATCCCGCCGTTTTTTGATAGCATGGCGACTACAACCGGGAGCCGTAGGGCAGGGGTTTGCTTTTTACGCTTTTCGGCGGCGGTCGATAAAATACATGGCATATCCCGCGGCCAAGATTCCGGCGGCAAGGGCAAGAATGAAAAGCAGCGTCCAACCGCCAAACCTGTGCCAGTCCATGAACGGATACGGGAAACGGTAAACGCCGTCCGTGTACGGCGTGGTGAATTCCACTCCGGCAAAACCTAGTATGGATGCCTGGACGACATAGAAAAAGGGGAAAACGAGAAACAGAAACGGGGTTCGTTTTGTCAGGTGCCCTCCCTGCGAAAACAAGGCGTAGTCCCCGATAATGAAGCACGCATTTATAAAGTGGGTCGCGAAGTTGCCGAACGTCCAAAGGGCTTCGGTATTCGTAATGAACGGAGCAATGCCGAGCCAAAATACAAGCACGACCAGGATCATGTTCAACACAAGCGAGGCGTGCACGAGCGGAAAATAATGGCAGCTCCCGATTTTGCCGTTTGCCTTCATGTCCTTTCGTGTTTTTGTCGCCAGAACTATAAAGGCCGCGAACACAAGGAAATTGGTTTGAAACGTAAAATACAAGAGTTTCACGGGGTTAAACCCGCCGTTGTGAATATCCAGCGCGGCAAGAATGCCGATGAGACAGCCTGCTGCGGCACAGGCGCGAAACCAAAACGCAATTTGCCTGTTTTGTATCATGCCACATTTATACCAAAATTAGTCGAAAATTACAAGGGTCTCTGCTCACAGCGAATTGAAGGCAGACCGGCAGCTTTTGTCCGGTTTCAACCCAAAATCTCGTGCCGCAGATATCGACGCACGGCGGGGTTCTCAGATCGCAGAAGCTCCTCGGTGGGGCCTTGGGTTTCGAGCTTGCCGTTCGCCATGAAAAAGACGTGGCCGCACAGCCGCCTTACGTGCGCGAGCTGGTGGCTTATGACTATCCACACGGCCGGGTTTTGTTTTTGGCTTTCCAGAATCATTCCGGTGAACAGGTCCAAGCTGTCAAGATCGAGGTCGGTCATGGCTTCGTCCAGGATGACAAGCTTGGGGTTGAAAACCATGGCGCGCAGCAGGGCGAGCTTTTGCTTTTCGCCGCCGGAGAGCGCCCTGGCGCGCTGGTTTTTTCGTTCCAGAAAACCGATTTTTCCAAGGCGCTCTTCGCAAAGCTCGCGATAGTTTTCAATTCCCCTCACGCGCAGCGGGTAGGCAAGGTTGTTAAAAACGGTGTCATCCATTATGTAGGGCTTTTGGGTAACCATGGTTACGTCCCTGCTTTCAAGCCCGGTTTCGATTTTACCGCCGTCGCTTTTTAGTATGCCGGCTATAAGCTTTGCGGTGGTCGATTTGCCGCAGCCGTTTGGCCCCATAAGGCCGTAGACGCCGGGCGATTCGATTCGCAGCTCTTCGACGTAAAGGGAAAAGTCCCCCTGCTTTTTTGCAAGCCGACTGACGCGCAACATCAAAAGTTTTCCTCGAAGGCCTGATCTTTGTGCAGGAAGTCCGACAGCGACTGGATAATAAACGCAAGCAAAAGCAACACGATTCCCAGGGTGATTGCCTGGGCGTAGTTGCCCATGTTCCGCATCAGGGTGATCGCGGTGGTCATAACCCGCGTTCTGCCCATGATGTTTCCTCCTACCACCATCACCGCGCCCACTTCGCTAATCGATCTTCCAAAAGCCGCAACCACCGAAAAGTATATTTCGCCGCGCATTTCCCTTAGCATAAGCAGCTTGGACTGGAGAGGGTTTGCGCCCATGGTTTTTGCGAAGGCGCGAATCTGCGGGGCGGATTTTACGGCGTAGGAATAAACCATGCCGCAGACAATCGGCGTGATTATCAACACCTGCGCGAAAACCATTCCGGGAACGGTAAAAATCCAGCCAAGAAAACCAAGGGGCCCCCGGCGCATCAGCAGCAGGTAGACCACCAGGCCAACCACCACCGGGGGGGTTCCCATAAGCGTCCGGCAAAGGCGCACCACCGCCCTTTTGCCTGGGAAGCGCGCCTTTTCCAGAAGCAGCCCAAGCGCAACGCCAAGGGCCGAACCAATCGCGGTGGACGCAAACGACATCCGCAGCGTGGTGCCTATGATCCCCAGCGTTTCCGGGGTTAGGACTTGCGAAAGGTTCACTGCTGCGCGTTAGGGAAAAACAACGGCTCGCCGAACTGTGCAACGCCAAAAGTGGAGATCAGCTCCTGGGTCGAAGCTTTGAGAATCCACTCTATGAAGACCCGCGCGCCTTCCGCGTTTATTCCCCTGTGCAGGGCGGGGTTCACCGCGATTACTCCGTAAAGGTTCAGAAGCGGCGCGTCCCTTTCACAAACGATGACAAGATCCGGCGGGCTTTGGCTAAGCCACGTTGCGCGGTCGGTCAGGGTGAAAGCTTCAAGCTCGTTTGCCATTCTTAGGGTTGCGCCCATTCCCTGCCCCACGGAAAGGTAGTTGGAAAGCGCCTCGGGCCCCACGCTGGAGCTTTCCCAAAGGCTAAGCTCCATTATGTGCGTTCCGGAGTTGTCGCCACGGGACACAAAAGGAAGGTCGTATTCCACGATGGCCCTAAAGGTTTGGTTTACGTCTTCGTTGTGCGCGATATGGTTTCCCGGCCCGACTATGATAAAATCGTTGTACATAACGTCGAAGCGCTCAACGCCGTAGCCGTCCGCGACAAACCGCAGCTCCTGGGCCTTGGCGTGAACCAGCAGCACGTCCGCCTGCCCGTCGCGGCCCATCTGCAAGGCCGCGCCGGTTCCCACGGAAATAACGTCGATGTTCCAACCCGTTTCCGCCGTGAAGACCGGCAGGATGAAGCCCAACAGCCCGGAATCGTAGGTGCTGGTTGTGGTGGCAAGAAGAACCCGCCTGTCGGCATCGGCCCTGCCCCTTGCAAAAAGCTGAAAGCCCGACAGCATAAAGACCGCGGCAAAAACCGCACACAAAACCCGACTATTTCTCATAATAGCCTCCTTCTCAAGAATGGAAGGCATGCCCGTTTCCCTGCATACCCTGTCGTTCCGCCGCGCATAGCCAAACCGCAGCCCAGCCTTAGCCCAACGAAATCGGAGTCGTTGAACTCTACCACATTCCCGAAAAGGATGCAAGCGATTGTTTCTCGCTTGTGTTTTTTACAGAAGCGCACTATATTGTCAATATGGATTCGACAATACGGGCGGAGCTGGACAAGCTAAAGGGGCTCATCGTGGACGCTATCCCGGTAGAACAAATCTACCTTTTTGGTTCATGCGCCTACGGAAAACCGCACAAAGATTCCGACCTGGATTTATTTGTCGTCCTGAAAGACGAAGTGCAGCTACGGGACATCGATGCCGCAATTTTAATACGGCTGGCAATATCCGAACACCAGTCAATGCCCCTTGATTTGCTCGTGATGAAAAAAAGCCGATACTTGGAAAGAAAAACCGCCCCCACGCTCGAGCGAAAAATAGCAAGGGAAGGGATACTGATTTATGCCGCATAAAAACGAGGCAAGCCGATGGATCGAATTCGCGGACAAGGATCTGGCTTTAGCCGAACATACGGCAAAAACCATGCGGCCCACGCCACACGAAATAGTCTGCTTCCATTGTCAGCAATTTGTTGAAAAATACCTCAAGGGTTTTCTCGTTTTCAAGGGACAGGAGCCGCCCCATATTCACGACTTGGTAAAACTGGCCTCGCTTTGCGCCGCAGAAAACCCCAGCTTTGGACAAATAAAGCAAAAATGTGTCATCTTGACGGAGTATGGTGTTCAGCCGCGCTATCCTGGCAACATGGAAATAAACGAAGACGACATTACAAGGGCTTTGCACTTTGCGGCGGACATAAAAAGATTCATGCAGGAAGACGTGCCGGAATTGTTTTGAGCAATTACAACTAAAATATGATATGGCCTATCGCAAGAAAACTCAAAAGGCTGGCTGGACATTCACGCCCAAATGTGGTATGCTGCCAAAGGTAGGAGGATTGCCATGCCCACGCCACATAATTCCGCCCAAAAAGGTCAAATCGCCAAAACCGTGCTTATGCCGGGGGATCCCCTGCGGGCAAAGTTTATCGCGGAAACGTATCTGGAAAACCCCGAGCAGTTCAACTCGGTTCGGGGGATGCTCGGTTTTACTGGCACTTACAAAGGAAAGCCTATATCCGTCATGGGGAGCGGCATGGGGCTGGCCTCCATCGGCATCTATTCCTACGAGCTTTTCACCGAGTACGACGTGGACACCATAATCAGGGTCGGTTCGGCGGGCGGCTACAAAGACACGCTCAAGCTGTACGACGTAATTCTGGCGACCGAGTCCTTCAGCGATTCGACCTTCGCAAAGTGCCAGAACGGGTTTGCCGGCAACCGAATCGCCGCCGATGCGGAGCTTTGCGACAGGCTGCGGAAGTCCGCCGCGAAGCTGGGCTTTCCGTTGGTTGAGGGCGTTATCCATTCCAGCGACATCTTCTACTATGCGCCGACGGAAGGCGAACTGTATTGGGAAAAAATAATGAATGAACACGGCTGCCTTTGCGTGGAAATGGAAAGCTTCGCCCTTTTCCACAATGCCGGGGTGACGGGCAAAACCGCCGCCTGCCTTCTTACCGTTTCGGACATGATGAAGGGGGGCCATGTCGCCAGCACCCAGGAAAGGGAACAGGGTTTTACCAGAATGATGGAAATCGCCCTGGGCATCCTCTAGGGGGGCCGGACACGTGCGGATTCTTTCGTGGAACGTCAACGGCATACGCTCCGTTGAAACAAAGGGGTTCGCTGGCTGGCTGGCAAAGGAAAGCCCGGACGTTCTGTGCCTAAACGAAACCAAGGCCGAGCCCGGGCAGCTTTCGCCAAGCCTTGTAAACCCGGCCGGCGGCGACAAGGGAAAGCCCTACCACAGCTACTGGGCCTGCGCGAAAAAGCGTGGCTATTCCGGAGTCGCCATCTACAGCAAAACCGAGCCGCTTGACGTGCGCTTTCTTGGCGCGCCCGAATTCGACGACGAAGGGCGCGCTCTGGTCGCGGACTTCAAGGACTTCACCCTTATAGCGGCCTACTTCCCCAATTCCCAGGACGGCGGCAAGCGGCTTGACTACAAGCTTGCCTTCTGCGCCAACATACTGAAGCTCTGCAACTCGCTTGTCAAAAAAGGGCGGCACTTCGTTTTATGCGGCGACTACAACATAGCCCACACCGCCATAGACCTTGCCCGCCCAAAGCAAAACGAGAAAAGCCCCGGCTACCTCCCGGAAGAGCGCGCATGGATGGACGAGTTCACCGGCGCGGGCTACGTGGACACTTTCCGGCACTTCCATCCCGGCGAAGCCGGCCACTATACCTGGTGGTCGTACCGCGCGAATTCGCGGGCGCGAAACGTAGGCTGGAGGCTCGACTACCACTGCGTTGACCCCGAGCTCATGCCCAAGGTCAAGTCGTCGATAATAAGGCCGGACGTGCAGAGCTCGGACCATTGCCCGGTGGAGATTGTCCTCGAGCTTTGAGCCGGCCCTTAGCTTCGAGAACCGGCGTCAGCAGCCTTGCAGGCTGTGCCGAGCGGAAATTCATTTACTGGTTCTCTATTCAGAGAACCGGCATCAGCAGCCCTGCGGGCTGGTGCCGAGTGGAAATTCATTTATCGGTTCTCTATTCAGAGAACCGACGTCATCCACCCCTTCGTATCCGGGACGGTGCCGTATTGGATGCCTTTGATGGTGGTTTGAATCTCGGTGGAAAGCTCGCCGGCTTTGCCGCCGTTGAAGACCGCCTTTTTGCCGTTCCAGGTAATTGAGGCGATGGGGACGGCGCCGGCGGCGGTGCCGCTTACGAAGCACTCCTTGGTTTCTTCAAGAGCTTCCTCTATGGCGATTTTTCGCTCGCTTGTTTTTACGCCTTTGTCGCGGGCAAGCTCCAGAATGCTGGCGCGGGTTATGCCGGGCAGGATCGTGTCGCCAAGCTCGGGCGTTACAAGCTCGCCTGACTTTAGGTAGAAAAAAATGTTGCAGGAGGAACCTTCCTCCACGTACTTGCGGTGAGTCGCGTCAAGGAAAATGCATTCCATGTAGCCGGCTTCCTCGGCCTCGTGTTTGGCGAGCGCGGCTATGGTATAGTTGCCGGTGGCCTTTATCCAGCCGGTGCCTTTGGGGGTTGCGCGGATTCTGTCGGTAACGACCGCGTCGGAATTGCCGCCGGAAAAGTAGGAGCTGACGGGGGTGGTAACCACGAACACCCAGGGTTCCTTGGAAAGATTTACCCCGACCCCGCTTTCCGCGATGGTAAAGGGCCGAATATATACGGAATCGGCGGTCGAAAAGAGGTTTTTCTCCCATTCCGGGTTGTACCGCGGACGAAAGCCCAGCGTTGCGTTGCGCCTGACGGTTTCGATACAGGCCGCGACGAAGGTTTCCTCCGGGAACGGCGGCATACGAAGCCCGACCATGGATTTGGCAAACCTGGCCGCGCTGCGGTCGGCGCGGAAAACCGCCATTCCGCCGTCCCTGCGCGGGAAAGCCTTTAGGCCCTCAAAACAGCCAATGCCGTACTGGCTGGTGTAATTTACCAGGGGCACGTCGTCGTAAAAGTTGCGCGAGCTTTCCATTTTTTCCCTGGCTTCCGCATCCATTGCGGCCTCGACCTCCTGGGCTTTGTGTGCTTTCTCCAGATACTCGTCGCCCCACTTCCCACCTAAATACCTTGCCCGATACGCAACGGGGTACGTGTTCAACAAAAACGCCATGTCTAACTCCTTGACGGCAAAATTAAAGCAAAATCCCGAAACGCGGGAACACCCATCTTTGCAGTTGCCCGAATATAAAAATGAAAATAATCACCGCAGGGATGATGTACGTCATGTAAAAGCGCAGGCCGACCGGGAATTTCCAGCCCTCGCTGCCGGCGTTGGCCTCGGCGATAAAGTTGTCCCAGCCCCATCCTTTTTTGCTCATGCAAAACAGCACGTAAGACAGCGCACCGATCGGCAGAGCGATTTCCATAACGAGATACGTAAAGAACGCGCCAAGGTGGGGAAAGCCGGGAGGCACAAAGCCGGCCCACACGTTGCGCGTAAGCGCCGACGGCAGACAAAGCAGAATCAGCAAGCCCATGTTAATCCCGGCGGACTTCGCCCGCGACCAGCCGAACTTGTCCATTCCGATTGCGGTAATGTTTTCCATTACGGCAAGCGCGGTGGAAAACGCCACGAAGGTAAGGCCGGCGTAAAACATCAGCGACCAAAAGTACGAACCCGGCATGGCGTTGAAAATGTTCGGCAACGTAACAAAAAGAAGGCCCTCGCCCACGGCCGGGCTTATGCCAAAGGCAAACGCGGCGGGGAAAATCATCAACAGACAAAGGATGATAATGCTGAGGTCCAGCGCGCCCACGGTAAACGCGTCGCGGAACAGGCGTTTTTCCTTGTTTATATAACTGCCAAAAATCGCCATGGAGCCTATGCCGACGGACAGCGAGAAAAGCGCCTGTCCCATCGCCATGTGAATAATCCTAAAAGTGCCGTGCTCCCGCATCGCGTCCAGGTTTGGCACGAACAAAAACCGAAGGCCCTCGCCGGCTCCCGGCAGTGTCACGCTGCGAATCAGCAGGACGATGAGCAGAATAAAAAACGCGCCCATCACGTAACGGCAGACACGCTCCACGCCTTTTCGCAGACCAAGGTAGCAAGTGCCCATCCCAAGCACGATAATCGCGATCATCAGCTCGACGCTTCGAACCGGGTTTCCGGTTAGCGCCAGCCAGGATGCCGTTACGTACTCAGGCGACTGGCCAATCAGCGCCCCGGAAAGGCCCTTCCAAAAATAGCCAAGCGCAAAGCCGCAGACCATTACGTAAAACATCAGCAGCAGATAGCAGCCCACAATACCCAGATAGCCGTTCAAATGCCACTTGGTTCCTTTGGGCTGCAGCACGTGGAAGCAGTTCGCGGTGGACTGCCCGCTGCCTCTGCCAACGGTGTACTCCGTCAGCAGAACAGGTATGGCCAAAAGAAAAATAAACGCCGTTACCAGCAAAATGTACAGGGCTCCGCCATACGTGCCGGCCCGATAGGGCATGAGCCAGATGTTGCCAAGGCCGATGGCGCAACTAATCGACAATACCACAAACGAGAATCTCGAAGTGAGTTTCTCCCTCTCTTTTTGCACGATACGAATCCTCCTCGCTGAAAATCAGCATATCAAAGCAAAAAATACTCCGGTGTAAACGGGTCACGCAAGCAGCATTCGATCGTTGGCGATTTCCTCGCCGCTGGCCTGCTCGAACATTTTTAACAGATCGGGGACGGTAAGCCCGGCTTTTTCCTCGCTGTGGACGTCCAGAATAATGCCGCCGCCGTGCATCATCATGATGCGGTTGCCGCTGGCAAGGGCGTCGCGCATGTTGTGGGTTACCATCAAAGTTGTCAGACGGTTTTCGCTTACCAGTTTGTTGGTGAGCTCCAGAACGACTTTTGCCGTTTTGGGATCCAGCGCGGCGGTGTGCTCGTCCAGCAGAAGCAGCTTCGGTTTTTGCAGGGTGGCCATCAGCAGGGTAAGCGCCTGCCGCTGGCCGCCGGAAAGGGTACCGACCTTGGCACCCATCCGCTCCTCCAGCCCCAGGCCCAGCGAGGAAAGGGCCTCATGGTAGATTTCCCGTTCCTTTCGGCCGGTGCCCCAGCGCAGTGTCCGCCTTTTGCAGCGGCGATAGGCAATGGAAAGGTTTTCCTCGATGGTCATGCCCGGCGCGGTGCCCATGCGCGGATCCTGAAACACGCGGCCTATAAACCTGGCGCGGGCGTGTTCGGCAAGCCTGGTAACGTCCAGTTCGCCGATTGTTATGGCTCCCTGATCAGTAGGGAACACGCCGGCAATGGCGTTCAGCAGGGTGGACTTGCCCGCGCCGTTGCCGCCGATTACCGTTATGAAGTCGCTTTCGTCGAGCCGGAGGCTGACGCTGCGAAGGGCCTCTTTCTCGGTGGCCGTTCCCTTGTCGAAGGTTTTTTTGATGTTGTCGCAGTTCAGCACCGCCGCCCCCACAAAAGTTTCCTGAAGTCGAAGTTAAGCTTTTCCCGGATCAGCGGCACGGACAGGGCAGTCGCCAGTATCAGCGCGGAGAACAGGCGGAAGTCGTGTGGGTTTATGCCCAGCGTAAGCACAAGGGCGATTAGAATCCGGTACAGAATGGAACCCAGCACCACCGCCATAAAAACCCGGTAGTTGTTCTTGTTGTTGAAAATAACCTCGCCGATGATTACCGAGGCCAGCGCGACTACGATAACGCCGATGCCCATGCTGAGATCCGCAAAGCCCTGAAACTGGAACACCAGCGCGCCGGAAAGCGCGATACAGCCGTTGCTTATAAGCAGGCCCAGCACCTTCATGCGACGGGTGTTCACTCCCTGCGCCTTGGCCATTGCCTCGTTGTCTCCGGTGGCCCGCACCACGTAGCCAAGCTCGGTGTTGAAAAACAGTTTTAACACCATGATAACGATTGCCAGAACCGCCAGCCCAAGCACGATGGTAGCCCCAAGCCGCTCCGTTATGCCAAGCAGCTCGATAAGGCGGTTGACGGGAGGCAGCGCGGCGGTGCGGGTGATCAGCGTTTCGGTTCCCCTAAGCAGGGGGATGTTCGGCGTGCCCATCACCCGGAGGTTGACGGAGTAGAGGCCCGTCATGGCGAGAATGCCGGAAAGCAGCGGCGGGATGCGCAAAACCGTGTGCAGAAATCCGGTTATCACCCCCGCGCACATGCCGGCGACAATCGCAATCAGAGTGCCGGCAAGCGGATCCATTCCCATGGTAATGAGCCGGGCGGCCACTCCGGCCCCCAGGGTAAAACTGCCCTCCGCCGTCAAATCGGCGTAGTTCAAAATCCGGAAGGTTATGAAAACGCCGATGGCCATCACGCCCCACAGGAGGCCCTGGCTCAAGGCGTTTAACAGCATGTTCAAGCTCATAGTATGGTTCCAGTTTCGCCCGATTTACTGGGAAACGATTTCCCCCGCGGCATCCAGCATCGCCTGCGGGATTGCTATGCCCAGACGGGCGGCGGTGGCCGTGTTGATGGAAAGGGTTCCGGGTTCCTGCTGCCACTGGACCGGCATGGTCGCGGGAACGCCTTCCCCGCGCAAAATCGTCGCGGCCATTTCCGCCGTCTGCCGTCCCAGCAGATAGTAGTCGATCCCCTCGGTGGCCAACGCGCCCACCCTTACTGCGGCCGCCTCCCCGGCGACAACCGGAATGCCGGCTTCCTCCGCCGTGGTTATCACGATCGGGTAGGCCCCGGCAATCGTGTTGCAGGTGGGGATATAGATGACGTCAACCTGTCCCACTATGGACTGCACCACGTCGGCTATGTCCGCCGTGCCGGTCACGTTGCCCACTACATAGGAAAGACCGTCCTTCGCCCGGATTGCCTCGCGGGCCATGTTCGCCTGAATCACCGAGTTTATCTCGCCGGCGTTGTACACAAGGCCGATTACCCGCGCCTCCGGCAACAGCCGTGTAATAAGGTCGATTTGCAGCGCGACCGGCGTAAGGTCGGACACGCCGGTCACGTTCCTGCCGGGCCGCTCGTTGGACTCAACCAAGTCCGCCCCCTCGGGGCTTGTTACGGCGGTGATTACGATTGGGATGGTGTCGGTTTCGCGGCTCATAATCTGGGAGGCTCCGGTGGCGATGGTAAGAACCAAGTCCGGCCTCGCCGCCACGAGCCTTGCCGCCATCAGGGCACCGCTGGCCGCGTCGCGCTGGGGGTTGTACACCACGAATTCCGTGTTCCCTTCCTCGCCTTCCACAAAGCCAAGCTCCGCCAGTCGGTTGACGAACCCTTCCCGCGACGCGTCCAGAGCCGCATGGGAGAAATACTGCAGAATGCCGATCAGGTAGATGTCGTCGTCCCGCTCCTGCGCACATCCGGTCAGCGAAATCATAACCATGGCGCACGCCAGCGCCAAAGCCAAGGTTCTTCTTTTCACCATGTTAAAATCCTCCTGTCGGGGCTTGGTATTTGCCGCAAAAGTTTGTGGCGCTTAGTCTGCCACGCTAGAAGCAAACACGACCCAATGCCCAAGCTCTATGCTAGCCGAATTTCGCGCCGCGCGTCAATCTGTTTCTGTTTGTCGAAACGAGTTTCAGCTTTCGAGCCCGACATACGCAAACTCGAAAAACCCGGCGAACCTGTCCCCGGCTTCCGCGCCGTTGGCCGAAGCATACATGCCGATGGTCGTTCCCACGAAGCCGCCGGCAACGTCGGTGCTCAGGATTCTTGCGTCGGCGTTCCCGTATACGCAGACGCAGCTTTCGTCGCCCGAGCTATAGCCAAAAGAGAGCTCCTGGCCCTTGGCCTCTACCTGAAGACGCAAGACGGAATCGTCGTCGGCGCAGGCGTGTTCGGCAAGAACCGTTTTTTCGTCGCCGGAGCATTTTATCAGCCGCAGCACGCGGGCCCCGTCCTTTAGCGTAAGCACAAATTGATAGTTGTGTTTGTGGTTTTGGAAAAGCACAAGTCCGGCACATTCGTTTTCGGCTTCGGGCCGGAACCCCATGAGCGTGTGCGCCCTGAAGCTCATGTGTTGCTGGCGTATGCAATAGTAGCTTACGGTGTCCAGCTCCGTGATGGCGTTTTTGTTGAGCCGCAGCTTCAAGCTTCCGTTTTCCGGCACGTAGTCCGAGCTTACCGGATTGCGAAGAAACATCATGTTCAGGGGCAGGCTTTGAATGTCGGCAAAGCTGTAAGCCGTGCACTGCGGGCTTGGGGCCGCGTCCAGATTCGGCAGACGCTCGGTTTCCCGCACAAGTCCTATGCCGTAGTTTACGACGGGCCAGCCGTCTTCCCACGACACGGGCACGAGAAAGGTTTCCCGGCCCAGGTTTCTGTACCTGCCGCCGTATGGCCTGGAAGCCAGAAGCGCCATCCACCACTCGCCGTTTGGGGTTTCCACCAAGTCGCCGTGGCCCACGTTTACGATTGGGTAGTCGCGCCCAAGGTGGCGGTGGGTGAGAATGGGGTTTGCCTTGTGGCCCTCAAAGTATCCGGTCAAGGATTTGCTGCGGGCGACGGTGATTGCGTGTTCGTGCGCGGTGCCGCCCTCGGATATAAACAGATAATAATACTCGCCTATTTTGTAGAGGTGCGGGCCTTCGGGCCATACCGCGTTTTTAAGGGCGCTGTGCCAAATCGCGTAGCGTTCGCCCACCAGCTTCATTTGGGCGAGGTCCAGCTCCTGTAGGTAGATTTCGTTGTCGCCGTAGTATTGCGCGCCTTCCCTGCGATCGCAGGTGCCGTGGTAGTAGCACCTGCCGTCCGAGTCAAAAAACAGCGACGGATCGATGCCGTTGGCACCCTCGAGATAGTGGGGCTTCGACCATGGCCCGGCGGGGTCGGTCGCCGTAACAAGGAAGTTGCCGCCGCCGGAAACGTTTGTCGTTATCATGTAAAAGGTGCCGTCGTGGTGGCGGATGGTCGGCGCGAATATGCCCTGCGACACATGCGCGCCCTGCAAAGGAAGCTGCTCGGGCCTGTCAAGAACGTTGCCGATTTGCCGCCAGTTGACAAGGTCTTTGCTGTGGAATACGGGCACGCCTGGAAAGTAGGCGAAGGTCGATGTCACCAGGTAAAAATCGTCATTCACCCTGCATATCGAAGGATCCGGGTAAAACCCCGGCAAAACGGGATTTTTGAAAGTTCTCATGCGCCGCCTCTTTTTCGCAAGTCGTTTCCGCATCATAGCACAGGTTTGCAGAAAAGCATAGCCCGGCCTTTGACCGGCGCGCTGATTCGTGTTATATTATTGATAGGATTACGGATGCCGTTCCAAAAACCAACGACGGGAGAGCCGCATGGAGTCGTACCGCTACAAAGTCGATCGCATACCTCTTGACCAAGAGGAGCTTCTGCTGAAGGAAACAATTTTCCACACCGCAAACGGATACATCGGCGTAAGGAGCTGCTTTGAAGAGGGCTACCCGCCGGAGCTACAAACCGTCCGCGGCACCTACATCAACGGCTTTTACGATTTTGCGCGGATGGAACAGGCCGAAAAGCTGTGCGGGCTGATCGAAGAAAAGCAAACGATTTTAAACGTCGCCGACACCCAAGGCATAAAGCTGGTTGTGGACGGGGAAAGCTTTTCCATGTTTGAAGGCAGGGTCGAGGAAAGCGGGCGTGTTCTGGACATGAAAAAAGGGTACAGCTTGCGAACCGTCGTGTGGACTTCCCCCGCCGGAAAAAAAGTGGAGCTCAACATCAAGCGAATGGCCTCTTTCGTGTGGCTTCCGCTTTTCCTAATCGAATACTCCGTAAAGGCCCTGAACTTTCGGGGGAAGCTGTGCTTCGAGAGCCTGCACTCCGGCGAGGTGGAAAACTACTTCAACCCAAACGACCCAAGAGTGGCGGCGGAGCGCGCGAAGTATTTGGAGCCTACCCGCAAGGAGAAGATAGGCGAGGCGACATACCTTGAATCCAAAACCGTTTCATCCGGGCTTTTGGTGGGCAGCGGCGTTTGCCACAGAATTGACAAAAACGCCAGGCTCGAAACCTCCGAGGAAGATTCCCACAAATACACCGCCAAGCTCGAAACCGACATTGCCGAAGGCGAAACCGTAACCCTGTTAAAGTACAGCGTTTTTGCCGACTCCATCCGCGAGGCCGACTGCAAGGCCGCAGTGACAAAGCTGTTGGAAACATTAATGGCGTTGCCGCCCGGCGAGCTCTACGCGGCGCAGGAAGAGTACCTCGAAAAGTACTGGAAACGCAACACGGTGGAAATCCAGGGCGACGACGATTTAAACATTGCCGTGCATTACAACATGTACCAGCTTTTGCAGTCCGTGGGCAAGGATCCGTTTTGCAACGTTGCCGCAAAAGGTTTGAGCGGCGAAGGCTACGAAGGCCACTACTTTTGGGACACGGAAATGTACATCCAGCCCTACTTCCTGCTTACCAATCCCGAAATCGTCAAAAACCTTATCTCATACCGTTACACGACTTTGGAGCGCGCAAGGGAAAACGCGAGAATTCTGGGGCACGAAAAAGGCGCGCTTTACCCATGGCGGACGATTATGGGCAAGGAATGTTCGGGGTACTACGTTTCTGGTTCCGCCGCCTACCATATCAACGGCGACGTTGCCTACTCCATAATCGCCTACTACCTTGCCACCAAGGACTTGGCGTTCATCGAGGAAAAGGGTTTGGAAATTCTTGTGGAAACGGCAAAGCTGTGGATGGACGCGGGAAACTGGCAGGACGGCAGGTTTCAGATCCACGAGGTAACCGGCCCCGACGAATACACCTGCATGGTTAGCAACAATTATTTTACAAACGCCTTGGCGAAACACCATCTTTGCTGGACGGCGAAGTTTTGTGAAATGCTGCCAAAACAAAAACTCGCAAGCCGGGAAGAGCTGGAGGAGTTCAAAAAAGCCTCGGAAGGCATGTACCTTCCCTACGATGAAAAGCTTGGCATCAACCCCCAGGACGACAGCTTCCTGAAAAAAAAGGTTTGGGATTTGTCGAAAACCCCGAAGGAAAAGTTTCCCCTGCTGCTGCACTACCATCCGCTCTACCTGTATCGTCATCAGGTGTGCAAACAGGCCGACACGGTAATGGCCCATTTTATTTTGGAGGACATGCAAAGCCTCGAGGCCATGAAAAACTCGTATCTTTATTACGAAAAAGTCACGACGCACGATTCCTCCCTTTCCACCGCGATATTCAGTATCATGGCCTCGAAGCTTGGCATGAGGCAAAAAGCCTACGAGTACTTCGGCGATTCCGCAAAGCTGGATTTGTTTAATACCCATAACAACACCAAAGACGGAATCCACACCGCGAACATGGGCGGAAACTACATGGCAATTGTTTACGGTTTCGGCGGCGTTCGCATAAAGGAAGACGGCCTGCACCTTGCCCCCTGGCTCCCCGAACAGTGGGAAGGATACGAGTTTAAAATCGTTTACGAAAATACGCTCCTGCACGTAAAGGTTGACAAAAACGGCTGCAAGCTTTTGCGCGAGGAAGGGCCGGAGGTGACGGTTCACCTGCACGGCTAATCGCAAACGCTGTTGCACAAAGCTTCGCGTTGGTGTATCATCCCGCAAGGAGCAAAGCGATGACAAAAGCGAAAACCATGACCGACGAAGAAAAGATTGACACCTCCTACAAAGCCTGCATGCTGTTGCGGGCCGGAGACGAAGAAGGATATTCCCGCCTTACAAAGTCAATCCCACTGCCGCCCTACCTGGCAAAGATAGCGAAAGAAAAAATAGGCGTGGACTTTCTGTTAAACCGAGGCTGGAATCTTTCGGAAGTGGAGGCAGAGTTTGGATCTGATTGGCTTAGCAGATAGCATTTATCAAGCGGTGTTAAATATTGACGCCGGGCGCAAGGGCTTTGCCACCAGAGGAAAAGAGCCGGAAGGGCGTATTGCCTATGAAACGGGCATTGCCAAAGCTTCGTCTCTTTTTGAACTGGCCCAAACCACCGCCGATCCGCAGACCCTAATCCTTGCCGAGTATACTTTCATATCGCAGGAATTCCATCTGTGTAACGAAGCCGATAAGGAGGCCCTGAACAGCTTGACGCAGGCGATACAAAGCTTTGACGACGCCTTCCTTGCCTTGCAGGTCGTTGAAAACGGCGCGCACTACAAGGAAGCCGAAAAAACCTACCCCCGCCGTAATGTTTACCGGGTAAGCGGCTTCCCCAAAGACGCTTTCCACGTTGCCTGCGCCGCCCACAAAACCCGCCTTCAAAACATACTGCGCTCCCCCGGCATAGACCCCATAGAAAAAACTCTTCTCAAACAGCGTTTTGCCAACCTTGCCACCGCGCAAAGCGGATACATGGCAAAACAGAAAAAAGCCCTGGCGAAATAACGACAAATAGCCGTCCAAAGCCACACAAAAGCAAGTTCCCTACCCAAAACCCGCAGCCGAAAACTGCTCAATTAAAACCTCCGTTTATTATAAGCGATTTGCGACAATAAATGAACCGTCGGCCCCGGCAAAAGGGGCCCTGAAACTTGGAGATAAAGAGGCACAGGGCGTTCGTGAGGCGTCCTCTCTTATCTATGATACAGGAGGATTGTTAAGATGAAAAAATTGATTGCGGTTTCTATGATGCTCGCGCTTGTCGTTGGTGGCGCTTTTGCCATTGAGATTAGCGGCCAGGTGTTTTCTAATGTGACCTTGCTTCAGGGCGACAACGACGACGATTCTGACGTAACGGGTGACGGAAGCATAGCCAGAGTCCGCCTCCATGGTTCGGCTGAAAATGCGGACGGGACTATTGGCGGTTGGTTTCGTCTCATTGCAAATCCGGGAAGCGATTTTAACTCGCGTGGCCATGCGTGGTGGAGGCCCAACGATATGTTCTGGATGGCTATCGGCTCGTCCGGCGGTTGGTTTGGCGCGGAAGGGAACACTGCTTGGGGATTCTATCGCAATGCCGGTGACGCCGTTGCAAACCCTGGCAACGCATGGGGTGGCGGTTTTGCCTCTATTGACTTCGATCTTGGTGATCTTCTCCCCGATCTCCCCGATCTCGAGCCTCCCTATAATGGCGAGCCCCCTAATGGTATTTTTCCAGATTTTGATGATTTTGACGGTTTTTCTATCACCACCCGCGACGCGTTCTACTATGGTTTTGGTGACGCTGACGGACAAGCTGGCGGTCTTGCCCTTTCCATCACCCCCATGGACATGCTTTCCCTCAACTTTGGCCTTCCGTTCATTCAAATGGCGGGCGCGGAAGTAGGGGACATATTCGCCTCGCTCCATGCACAGGTCGCCCTGAACCTTGATTTCGGGACGATTGCGATTACCTACGTGGGCAGCGCCGACGATGATAACAGCGGAACCATATTTGCCTATTTTGGAATGGGCTCGGATGAAGATGCGCTTAGGCTGGATGTGGGTCTTGGCGTACACCTGTGGGAGGATGCCACGCGTATTTACGCGGGCTTGGGCGTTGAGTTCGACGTTAGCGCAGAGCTTGGGCTTAGAACCCGCCTTGTGGCCGGTTTTGGCGGCCGGGATGACGCAGAAAGCATCTCATATGATCCCTTTTCTCTTATCTTCGACCTGATGCCCTTCTTCCGTGTCAGCGACAACCTAACCGCATTCGTCAGCATCGGTATGGCGATGTTCTCATTCTCGGATGATTCGCTTATTGGCACGGCTGTTGACGCAGGTTTTTTTGACACTGCCACTCCTTTTGGCTGGCACCTTAACCCCTTCATTGAGTTCACCCCCTTCGGTGGAATGTCGCTCTTCGCTGGCTTCAGGCTTTGGTCCATGCCGACCTTCGCAGAAGATGCCACCATCAGATGGGCCGTCCCGATTGGGTTCACTCTCAATCTCTAAACATTTTTTCTCGTATAAAAAGCTGCGGCTTTAAGCTTTGGGCTCCCCTTCTGGGGAGCTTTTTTGTGTATAAAAACGGTTGCGGTCATGGACAATGATTCATACGGCGGCATCCCCGTGATTATGGAGTTCTCGCTCTAGTATAAGTTAAGGCTTTGGTTAGCCCTTGAGCCCCCGGCCCTCCGGGGGGCTTTTTTTGCCTTGCCCCCACAACGAAGTTTCCTCGCCGAAGCTTCCGGCCGCCCCCGCAAACACAGAGCAACCGCACTTACTTAGGCCCCATGCAAAATCACGTTTCCACACCCGCCATCCCACGACACACACCAAAGGCCAAACCGCAGAATAACAACGAACACGTAAACCTAATTTGCATCACCCATACGCCCAAGTCGCCCGCTACCCTGTGGCTAAAGTCGTCCGTCATACACATGCACAAGTTCTCTATCATCCTGCGGATTGACCGCAGGGCCCACGGCGTTTTACCCACGATCCCAAGGGCCAAGTATGGCAATGCACCACAGGATGTCCGCATGATGACGCCGTTTTTTCACAGCCACGAAATCAGATTCACCTGTAGCGACGGAACCAACCCCCAAGCTGCACGAAACACTGACAACTTTTTGCGAAATCCTCCCTGCGGACTAAAGCTTTTCGCACATTCGCGCCATATATAAGCTGTGACCACCGCAGGTGCGACACAAACTTGACCACAAGACAGTCGGTCAAGTATATTCAACAGAGGAGAAAACCATGGCCACCACAGCCGCAGCAGAACGCCCCACCGCAACCCCCGAGGAAGTCTGGGCCACCCTGGACAGAGTAGCCAAGTACCACGAGGAAATCGCCAAACAGCAACAGGAAAACGAACGCAGATGGAAAGAAGGCATCGCCCTCCGCGAAGCCGAAGACGCCAAACGCCGCAAGGAGGAGGCCGAGCTGGAGGCCAAGCGTCGAAAGGAGGAAGCCGAACGGCAAGCGGAAGACGCAAAGCGGCGCGAGGAGGAGGCCGAGCGGTACAGGAAAACCGAGCTGGAATGGGAAAGGCTCTTCAAGCTTTTCGGCGAAACG
>Ga0209755_10001936_pt1 | contig 29990 bp, 28 predicted proteins | sample TergutCo191P1_FD_187301 | JGI IMG/M metagenome (GOLD analysis project Ga0209755, IMG submission 187301) | Cornitermes sp. P1 segment gut microbial communities from Petit-Saut dam, French Guiana - Co191P1 (SPAdes) (version 2) | ecosystem: Host-associated > Arthropoda: Insects > Digestive system...
CCCCCCCGCAGATGATGGGCAATTTACCCCGGTTTTTCGGGAGCCATCGGGATCTACACCGCTGTTCTCCCGAAAAACCGGGGCAAACTGCCCATCATCTGCTAGACCGGTGAATGGTTACAAGGAATGGTCATTAGTATGAAAAAGTTTTTATGTCCTGAATATACTGATAATTTACGTGAAATTTCTGTACAGGCACTCGCTCATGTGGGCGATGCTGTCTATGAACTGATGGTTCGCACCTATCTGTGTACTAATGGCGCGACAGCAGTCAAACAACTGCATAACAAATCTGTTTCGATGGTGTCTGCGAAAGCACAGGCAATCTCGGCGGATTTGGTTTTGCAGTTTCTTACTGAAGATGAAATGGCTGTTTATAAGCGTGGGCGAAATGCTCAGCAAGGCTCTGTGCCAAAGGCTTCAACTCATAAGGAATACCATGCGGCGACTGCTTTAGAGTCCTTATTTGGCTATTTATATCTGAGTGGAGAACTTGATAGGTTAGAAGAGCTTTTTGGGATTATTGTCAATGAGAATGATGAGAGGTAAGAGATATGCCGCTTGATGCTATTTGTCTGAGTGCGCTGAAAGATGAACTTAAAGATAAGCTGATTGGTGCTAAAATTGATAAGGTGCAGCAGCCTGAACGTGACCAGATTATTCTCTCTGTCAGGAGTATGGGCAGTGGGGCTTTGAAGCTGCTTATTTCTGCGGGAACGGGTGATGCCAGAGTCCACTTTACTTCGCAGAAATTTGACAATCCGCATTCTCCGCCGATGTTTTGTATGCTACTTCGGAAGCATCTGTCGGGTGCTAAAATTTTAGACATCACCCAGCCGCCGCTAGAGAGAGTTTTGGAGTTTTCTGTGGAATCGTCAAGTGCGATTGGTGATAAGTCGGAGATGAAGCTGATTATTGAACTGATTGGGCGTATGTCAAATATTATTTTGCTCGACAGCGAAGGAAGAATTGTAGACTCTCTCAGACGTGTTGGCAGTGCCATTGATGATAAAAGGGCAGTTCAGCCCGGACTTTTTTACAAAGCTCCGCCTGTTCAAATTGGGAAAATTGATCCGTTTTCAGCAAGACAGGGGGACGGCTCCTTTGTCTTGTCGGAGCAAGACAGGGGGACGGTTCCTTTGTCTTGTACAAGCACCGTTGATAAATGGATTTTGAGCACTTATAACGGGTTTTCTCCGCTTTTAGCGCGAGAACTTAGCTTTAGAGCTTATGGTGAAACTGATTTCCGAATGGAGAAAATGCTGGATAATGGTGCCGCTTTATTGCGTGAAATTGCAAGTCTCCTTGAAACCGAGCCTAAGCCGTGGCTTGTCTCTGATTTAGACGGGGGGCTCACCGATTTTTCTTATACAGAAATTTTGCAGTATGAGTCTGCGGGTGTTTTGACTAGTTATGATAGTTTTTCTGAAATTTTGGATTTTTTCTTTACGCGAAATGCACAGGACGACCGTATGCGGCAGAAATCTATGGCAACTCTCAAATCTGTAACTACATTTAGGGATAGATTAGTCCGAAAACTTGCCGCACAGGAGTCTGAGATTTTGGAGACTTCAAAACGTGAATTTAATCGCGAATGCGGTGATATTATCACGGCTAATTTGCATTTGATGAAAAAAGGCCAGGCTGTTTTGGTCGCCGATGATTTTTACTCCGAATCAGGCGGCACGCGTGAGATTAAACTAGATACTCTCAAAACTCCACAGCAAAATGCGGCTAGATATTATAAGCTCTATACTAAATCCAAAAATGCGGCTGTTTTTTTGAGTCAGCAGATAGAAAACGGGCATAAGGAGCTTTTATATCTCGAAAGTGTTATAGACCAGATAAAACGTACTGAGAGTGAGCAGGATTTAAATGAGATTCGTGAGGAGCTTTCGGGGTTTGGATATATTCGATTGCAGACTAAGAGTAAAATCAAGCAAAAGCCGCTATCGCCGATTGAGTTTAAGTCGAGTTCGGGGTTTAGGATTCTTGTGGGCAGAAATAATACGCAAAACGATAAGCTGACACTTAAAACAGCGGCTCGAACGGATATTTGGCTCCACACGCAGAAGATACACGGGGCGCATGTTATTGTGTTTTTAGATGGCAAGAGCATTGACGATGTGACGCTCACCGAAGCGGCGTCAATTGCGGCGTTCTACTCTGCGGCACGCGGTGGCTCGAATGTGCCTGTGGACTATACGCTCGTTAGATATGTGAAAAAACCGTCAGGCAGTAAGCCGGGAATGGTGATTTACACAGACCAGCGGACGGTTATGGTCAGTCCTGATGAAAATTTAGTTGGACGTTTGCGAGTGTAAGTGGTAGAATGTATGCGCTAATGGCTAATACTAAAAAATCAGGAGCTACACTATTTTATGGGTGAAATGACTATGAGTGTTGATAGGCTTGAGGGAATTATCAGCGTGTTTGGTTCGCTTGATGAGAACATTCGGCTTATTGAGGATCATTTAGGTGTTCGGATTGTTGATAGGAATTCGGAGCTTTGCCTTACGGGTGACGAGGAGAATCTCCACTATGCGCAGAAGGCTATAAATGGTCTTTTGATGCTTGCGGCGGCGGGTGAGAGTATTGATTCTCAGAAGGTGAAGTATATCATCGGTCTTGTTAAAGATGGGCAAGAGGGGAAGATTGAGACGCTTTCCCGTGATGTTGTGTGCATTTCTTCTAAGGGGAAGCCTATTAAGGCTAAGACTCTCGGGCAGGTTAAGTATGTTGAGGCTATTAAGAAAAGTACTGTCACTTTGGGTATCGGGCCTGCGGGTACCGGTAAAACTTATCTCGCTGTCGCTTGTGCTGTGGCGGCGTTTCGTGCTAAGGATATAAACAGGATAATTTTGACTCGCCCTGCTGTTGAGGCGGGGGAGAGGCTTGGTTTTTTGCCCGGAGATTTGCAGAGCAAGGTTGACCCTTATTTGCGTCCGCTTTATGATGCTTTGTTTGAGCTGATGGGCGCTGAGACTTATACTAAGTATCTTGAAAAGGGTAATATTGAGGTTGCGCCTCTTGCGTATATGCGCGGGCGGACTTTGGACGATTCGTTTATTATTCTTGACGAGGCGCAGAATACTTCGCGCGAGCAGATGAAGATGTTTTTGACTCGGCTTGGTTTTGGGTCGAAAATTGTCATAACGGGGGATATAACTCAGATTGATTTGCCGCCTGATAAGACCAGTGGACTTCGTGATGCTATGCGGGTTCTTGATGATGTGCAGGATATAAAAATCTGTCGGCTCACTTCTAAGGATGTTGTGCGCCATGAGCTTGTTTCTCGGATTATTGATGCTTATGATCGGCGGGATAAGCGCAAGGGTTGATTGTTGCCGCATTTGCGCGTTATTGCCGCAGATGATGGGAAGTTTACCCCGATTTTTCGGGAGCCATCGGGATCTACACCGCTGTTCTCCCGAAAAACCGGTGCAAACTGCCCACCATCTGCTAGTCTGAGGAGTCTGGAGTATTTTTAGTGCATAAGGTTTATTTTGAGCAACGTGGGGGCAATTTTGTTTCTCCGGAGGACAGGAAGTTAATAAAATCTGCTGTGCTTTTGACGCTTGAGCTTGAGTCGGTTGATAAGGGCTGTGATGTTTGTGTGCTTATTACTGATGATTTGGGGATTCAGTCATATAATCTGGAATATCGTGGTAAGGATAAGGCCACTGATGTGCTTTCGTTTCCCATGCAGGAGTTTTCTTTTCCTGGGTGGAGTGGCATTGTTGATATGGATATTGATCTTGTTTCCGGGCAGGTTTTGCTTGGGGATATAATCATTTCTACGGAGACAATTGCGCGGCAGGCTGAGGAGTTTTCACATTCGGTTAAGCATGAAACTACTCTTATGGTTATTCATTCTACTCTTCATTTGCTTGGTTATGATCATCTTGATGATGAGTCGGAGATAGATATGCGTACTCGTGAAGTTAAAGTTTTGGGAGAACTAGTTCGAATAAATTCAAACTAACGGGGAATGTGCGATTTGCTCCCCCTGCGGGGAACCGCAAATGATGCACGTTAATGACCATACCTTTTCATGGTCGTTTTGTGCCTAAAGATTTTCGAAAGGAATGGTCATTATAATGACAAACACAATAAATAAAACCGCTATGATTTCAATTATCGGCAGACCTAATGTTGGGAAGTCTACGCTTACCAACGCTTTGACGGGCGACAAGGTCGCTATTGTTTCGCCTAAGCCTCAGACTACACGCAATAGGATTTTTGGGGTGTTTTCGCATGGGGATTCGCAAATTGTGTTGCTTGATACTCCGGGGTTTCATAAGGCGCAGACTCGTCTTGGGGAGTATATGGTTGGGGTTGTCAGAGATAGTGTGGCTGATGTTGATTGTGCTGTTTTGATGGTTGAGCCTATTGATAATATCGGTACGCAGGAGGAGCTTCTTATTGAGCATGTGAAGTCTTCTAAGGTGCCTGCTGTGCTTGTAATTAATAAGATTGATACTGTTCGTTTTGATCTCACGCTCCCGATTATTGAGACTTATTCCAAACATTTTGAGTTTGATTCTATTTTGCCGATTTCTGCTCGAAAGAACCTAGGTGTTACTGAGCTTCTTGACGTGCTTGTTAAGTATGCAAAGCCGGGGCCGCAACTTTTTCCCGACGGCATGTCTACCGACCAGCCTGAGCGTCAGATTGTGGCTGAGATTATCCGTGAAAAATTGCTTATTTGCCTCGATAAGGAGATTCCCCACGGAACTGCTGTTGAGATTACTGAATTTTCAGAGCGTGGAGACGAGGATTCTCCAATCATTGATGTCGATGCTACGATTTATTGTGAAAAGCAAAGTCATAAGGGTATGATAATTGGCAAAAACGGTGCAATGCTCAAGAGAATCGGGCAATATGCACGTGAGGATATCGAGCGTTTTATGGGGGCGAAGGTGTTTTTGCAGACTTGGGTCAAGGTCAAAGAAAACTGGCGCGACAGTCGCACTATGATGAAGAATTTTGGGTATACTAAGTGATATGTACACAAATGCTAAGGGAATTGTTTTGCGTGAAGTTAAGTACAAGGAGTCCAGTAAGATTTTAACTGTTCTTACTGATTCCGTCGGCAAGCTCACTGTTAGTGCTCATGGAGCGTTTCGGAAGAACAGTCGTTTGGCGGCGGCTACTCAGCTTTTAGTGTTTTCGGATATGACTCTTTTGCAAAAGAAAGATAGGTGGACACTCACTGAGGCTCAAACTATTGAACAGTTTATTGGGCTTCGAGACGATTTGCCGCTACTCTCCCTTGGGGCGTATATTGCGGAGCTGACAGAGGCTATTTCTGATGAGGATAGTCCTAATATCGAACTTTTGCCGCTTTGTTTAAATGCTCTTTACGCTCTAAGTGAAAAATTAAAACCGCCGGAACTTGTTAAGCCTGCGTTTGAGCTTAGGCTTATGCAGGTTTCGGGTTTTGAGCCTGTTTTGCGTAACGGGGGCGGTTTTGAAAAAGCGCAGGTGGAAGATGGTGTTTTGGCTTTGAGTGAGGGTGCTTTTGGTGCCGCTCAGTATATTTTGAGTTGTGATGCTAAGAAGCTTTTTTCGTTTCGTATTTCCGATACTGCACTGCGGGAACTTTCTACGAAAACTGAAGGATTTGTGCTCACACACCTTGATAGAACGTTTAAAACACTGGATTATTATAAAAAAGTTTTGACTTTTTTCTGAGATTGTGTTAGTATATCCTAGCCGCTTTGAGCAGGTACTATTGGTATTAGTATTAGAGTGTGATTTTTATCACCACCTGACGAGAGCGAGTCTTAATATTTATGAGGTGAATTCATGGCAGGCGCAATTTTTGAAACAGGCGGAAAACAGTACAACGTTAAAGAGGGCGATGAGCTCTACATTGAAAAACTTGGCTTAGAGGATGATGAAAAAATAAAGTTTGACAAAGTCCTCGCGGTTTTCAAAGATGACGATTCAAAAATCGGCTCTCCGTATCTAAAGGGTGCATCAGTTACTGCTAAAGTTATTAAAAGCGGCAGAGCAAAGAAAATCATAGTCTATAAGATGCATGCCAAAAAAGGCTATCGCAGAAAACAAGGTCATAGACAGCCTTATACCAAGATTAAAATTGACAAAATATCGCTCAGGGCAACAGCTGCGAAGAGCAAGGAAAGTAAGGACGGTGACGAGTAATGGCACATAAGAAAGGTGTAGGTTCAACAAAAAACGGTCGCGACAGTATGTCCAAACGCCTCGGCGCAAAGCGTGCTGACGGGCAGTTTGTGCTTGCAGGAAATATTCTGGTTCGCCAACGTGGCACAAAAATTCATCCCGGCACCAATGTAGGTAAGGGGAGTGATGATACTCTGTTTGCCAAAGTTGATGGCAGAGTTAAGTTTGAGCCAATGGGGCAAAGCCGCAAGAAAGTTTCAGTTTACGAAGAGTTAGCGGCACAATAAAATAATTAAAATAAAAAACGGTCGATTGACCGTTTTTTATTTTGATGAGATTTTTACTCTTCAAAGTCAGAATTGATGAGTTCGCATAGGGTGTCAACTGCTTCGATTTCGTCCGGACCGTCAGCCAGAACGCTGATTGTTGAGCCTTGTGCGACTGCCAGAGAGAGAACACCTAACAGACTTTTGGCGTTGACTCTGCGCTCATCTTTTTCTATCCAAATACTGCTTCTGTACTCATTAGCTTTTTGGATAAAAAATGTTGCAGGTCTTGCATACAAACCGACCTGTTTCGTAACCGTTGCCTTCTTCTCGTACATCGATTAACATCCTCCTAATCATAATGACATCTGCAGTGAGTCATTACCACCACTCTATCAAATTATCAACACTCCGTCAAGGGAGATATTTGATATTATGGCATTTTTGTAGAGTTTCACAAGGAAACTATGGTGACTCCGTCTTCGCCCTCGCCATAAACACCAAGGCGAAACGATTTTATGCCATGTTTATCACGTTTCAAACTCGTGTGGACGGCTTTACGCAAAACGCCCGTGCCTTTGCCGTGAATTATGCTGACAGAGTTTAGCTTTGCCATTTTTGCATTATCTATGAAACGCTCCATAATTGGAAGAGCTTCGTCTACGTTCATTCCGCGAATGTCAAGCTCAGGTTTTGCAGAGACTGAGCGTAGTTTTGCCTCAGATTTTGCTATTTGCTTTTTTATGTCGTTGCTTTGCTCGGAATCGACCAAAATGACCTCGCTCGCTTTAGCAGTTACGTTCATTATACCTGCTCGCAGTGATAAAGTGCCGTCATTCCCCACAGAAACAACGTCGGCGAGAGTTCCGATGCTTTTGAGTTTAACTCTGTCGCCGGCTACAATCTCTCTTTGCGGAGCTGATTCGGCATTTTCGTCAATTTCTACAAAATCGCTGATTCCGTGCTCAGCTTCGTTTAATTTGCGTAAAAGATTTGCTTTATCTTCACCGAGCTTTTGCATACTCATATCGCTGACAGCTTTTTTGCGTAGGGTATTTAGCTCATCTATCACAGAATCTGCTACTCTTCGTGCATCTTCGATTATTTGCTGTGCGTCGCGTTTTGCTTTGTCTGCGGCTGTCGTGAGTTCTTTGTCGAGCCGTGCTTTAAGTGTGGCGGCTTGCTCTCTTTCGACTTTTGCATCTCTGTGGAGCTTTGTTGTTTCATCTCTCTCTTTTTCGAGCGATAGGCGAGACTGCTCAAGGCCAAGCAGGGCATCTTCAAATGCTGTGTTATCACTACTGATGCGATTTTTTGCATCTTCAATGATGCGGTCTGACAGCCCAAGGCGTTTTGAGATAGCAAATGCGTTAGACTTGCCGGGTATGCCTATAATTAATTTATATGTGGGTCTGAGTGTTTCCACGTCAAACTCGCATGAGGCGTTTGATACACCCTCTGACGTCACAGCGTAGCTTTTTAGCTCGGCATAGTGGGTTGTGCCTGCTATCAAGGCTCCTGTTTTTCTTGCATACTCTATAATGGATATTGCAAGTGCCGCACCCTCAACAGGGTCTGTGCCTGCGCCGAGTTCGTCGAACATGATTAGTGAGTCAAATGTCGCCTGCTCTAAAATGCCGACGATATTTGTCATATGAGATGAAAATGTTGAGAGAGACTGCTCAATGGATTGCTCATCTCCAATATCTGAAAAAATTGAGCCGAATACAGGTACATAACTGCCGTAATTTGCAGGAATATGCAGTCCGCATTGAGCCATGGCACATAGCAGACCGAGCGTTTTTAAAGATACGGTTTTACCGCCTGTGTTTGGGCCTGTTATGACTAATGTGTCAAAGTCTCCGCCAAGGCGAATATCTATCGGAATGGCGGTTTCTTTCGGCAATAAGGGGTGGCGGGCGGCGTTAAGTCGTACTTTTCTCTCGTTTGAGATTTCGGGTTCGATAGCATCCATTTTATATGATAGCTTTGCCTTTGCGAAGATGAAATCAAGCTCAGCGAGGATTTCGTAATCTCTGATTATGTCGTCACCGCTGTTTGCCACATCTGCCGAAAGCTCCATTAAAATGCGCTCAATCTCCGTTTTTTCTTTTGCCGAGAGTTCGCGCAGTTCGTTGTTGATGTTTACAACACTCATGGGTTCTATAAACTGAGTTGCACCTGAAGATGAGATATCGTGAACCATGCCGGGAAGATTCCCTTTTTGCTCTGCTTTGACGGGTACGACATATCTGTCGTTTCGCATGGTGATTATCGGCTCTTGGAGAACTTTGCTGTAGGTGGGTGAAGTGATTATTTTATTAAGTGTCTGTCTTATTTTTTCGTGTGATAGCTTTATGTGGCGGCGGATAGTGGATAGTTCGGGGCTTGCGTTGTCGGAAATTTCTTCTTCTGAGACAATTGCGGTTGAAATCTTGTTTTCCAAAAACTTATCAGGATTTAGTGAGCTAAAAAGGTAGTCGATTGCTGTTTTCTCAGCGTTTTTATCGCTCCTGAAATATGAGATTGATGAGGATGATGCTCTTATAAGCTCTGCGATACTTAAAAGCTCCCTTGTGCTGAGAGCCCCGCTCATGTCAGCTCGCTTTACAGCCGCTTTTACATTTCGAACGCCTGAAAATGGAGGACTCTGGCGCACAACCATCATATTTTTTGCCGCAGTTGTCTCGCTGAGGCGTGTTTTTACAAGCTCAGAATCGGTAAATGGACGCAACTCAGCGACTGCGCCTTTTGCCGATTCGCTAACCGCCTCAGCGGATAGCATGGCTAATATTTCAGGGAGTTCCAGTACTTTTAATGATTTTTCAAAAAGCGTCATTTACGGCTTGATTACCTTTCTTGTTTCGGGAATGTGTGGGGTGATGTTTTGTGTTATTATACACTATGCGGGGCTGGTTGTAAACGCCCGATGAATTGCGATCTTAAAGGCACGGCTGAAACTACTACGTTGGAAGAACACAGTAAACCGACAGATAATGGGTGATTTGCTCCATCATCTGTCGGTTTACTGCTTCATTTTTTACTTCACGATTTCAATCGTATCTCTTGCTATAACGAGTTCTTCGTTTGTTGGTACAACCAAAACTTTTGACTTTGAATCTTTGCCTGTGACATCTAAATAATCGCTTGCTCTTACGGCGTTTACGTTTTCGTCTAAACAAATACCAATGCCTTCGAGATGCTTACATACGGCTCTGCGGACATATGGAGAATTTTCGCCGATACCTGCTGTAAAAATCAGTGCATCAAGCCCACCGAGTGCTACGATGTAGGCACCTATGAACTTTGCCACTTGATAGGCGAAAACGTCGAGTGCGAGCTTTGCTTTTTCGTCAACAGGAGCGCCTTCTTTTTCAAAGCCTGTATTGATATCCATACCTGCGGCAGTCTCTATGTCTCTAAAGTCTGATGATTTTCCGAAGATGCCTAAAACACCTGATTTTTTGTTGAGCACATCCATTGAGTCTTTTAGAGATGTTCCTTCGATAGATGCGATGATATCAACGAGAGACGGGTCAATACTGCCTGAGCGTGTGCCCATAGGTACGCCTTCAAGCGGAGTGACACCCATTGTGGTGTCTATGCTTTTGCCATCGCAGATTGCGGCGAGTGATGCGCCGTTTCCGAGGTGGCAGGTTATAAGTTTAGATGAGCCTGATTTGAGCCCAAGACGGTCGAGCGCAATGTCAGAGACATAGCGGTGAGATGTGCCGTGGAATCCGTAGCGGCGAATGTCGTTTTCTTCAAAGTATTTGTAGGGGATTGGGTATGTGTATGCGTGCTGCGGCATAGAGTTGTGGAAAGCGGTGTCAAATACTGCGACTTGCGGTACGTTTGGTATGTTTTTTTGACAAGCTCTGATGCCCATGAGGTTGGCGGGGTTATGTAATGGAGCCAGTCTGACACAATCTTCGATAGCGGCAACAACTTCATCGTTTATGAGAACACTGCTTGAAAATTTGCGTCCACCTTGAACAACACGGTGACCGACGGCGTTTATTTCGGAAAGAGATTCGATAACGCCATATTCGTCTGAAGTGAGCTTTTCGATGACTGCGCTTATGGCTTCTGCGTGAGTGGGGAGAGAAATATCTTCGTCGTAGACAGGTTTTCCGTTTGCTTCGGGTTTATGCTTGAGATGACCGTCGAGGCCGATTCTGTCACATAGACCTTTTGCGAGGATTTTTTCATTATCCATGTTGAATAGTTGGTACTTGAGAGAAGAGCTTCCTGCATTGATTACTAACACGTTCATTTAACATACCCCTTGAAAAGTTTTTTTTTTTAGGCTATAGTGGTCTATAAAGTCTAAAAACTTACCATACAGACTAATAGTTATTTTATACTATTTTTGAATAAAATTCAAGGGGGTAAATTGTGAAAATTGTTGGGGTTATTTGCGAATATAATCCTTTCCATCTGGGACATGCCGCACATATTGAAAATACACGTTTTTTATTGGGTGGCGACGCGGGTGTGATCTGTGTTATGAGTCCTAATTTTGTTCAGCGCGGTGATTTTGCGGTGTTTAACAAACATGCAAGGGCAAAAATGGCGATTTTAAGTGGGGCGGATTTGGTACTGGAGCTTCCGACTCCGTTTGCGCTTTCTTCGGCTGAAAGTTTTGCGATGGGTGGAGTTTATATTTTGGAAAAGCTCGGAATTTGTGATTATATTTCTTTTAGCAGTGAGTCGGGAAATGTGGAGTCTCTAAAAACCGCAGCGCAGGTAGCTTTGTCCGATGATTTTAGGGAAAATTTGCGACCATGGCTGAGTAGGGGGGTATCATATGCAACTGCCTTGCAAAAGGCGGCAGAGGCGGTGATGGGCGCAGATGCCGATGTCTTTAGCACACCGAATAATGTTTTGGGCATTGAATATATAAAGGCAATCAATGAGTTATCTTCAAAAATGGAGCCGATTACTATGAGGCGAGTGGGCGGCGAGCATGACAGTGACACCGGGTTTAGCGCTTCTGCTGTGAGGTTAAGACTTCGTGAGGCAGGAGCGGAGACAGGGTGTAAGACAGGGCAGAGGAACCGTCCCCCTGTTTTGCTTGATCTTCTGCCTGAGTCATCTCTTTCTGTGTGTGAAGATGAAATCCGATTGGGGCGGGGGCCTGTTTTTATTGAAAGTGCGGAACAGGCTGTTCTCTCGCGCCTACGTGCCGTTGAGGATTTTTCCGAGATTTTAAATACTTCCGGTGGATTGGAGCATAAATTTGCTAAACTTGCAAAAACCGAACCGACCATTGAGGATATTCTCAGGGGAGCTAAGTCAAAAAGATTTGTTATGTCAAGGCTTCGCCGTATTTTGATATGTGCCGCTCTCGGCATAACGAAGGAGTACACAGAAAATCCGCCGCCATACATTAGAGTTCTGGCCGCGTCAAAAGTTGGCACGGATATGTTAGGCTCCATGCGAAAAAAGGCAAGTCTCCCGATTATCACGAAACCTGCTTCGGTTTATAAGCTCGGCGGTTTTGCGGAGCAGATGTTCAAGTTTGAAGCCTCCGCAACGGATTTGTATAGTCTTGCCTATCAAGATGTGCCAGGCCGTGCGGGTGGGAGCGAGTGGAGGGTTTCTCCGTTTATATCCAGCTAGTGTTATATCACAGAGATTTTTGCAATTTTGCATTAATCCCTAAAATTTTTATGTCTGTCTTGGATTATCCCTTGCTTTGCTTCTCTGATTCTGCGTCTGCGATTTGCACGGATTACGTGATGCCTGACAACCAGTCCGATGTATAATAATACGAGTATAGCTAAAATAAGCATAATGTTGCGAGCTGTTGTTGATGTGAGCATTTCAATAACTTGAATCCTGATGTATTCAAGCCCGCTAAGCTCTACTGTGGTGTTTGCCACAAGGGCGATTCTTGCATATTCGTTGCCTTCGTGCATTATTACAACTTCACCTAATGGATGACCGACTTGGACGGGGGCGGCTATGGGATTCTCTTCGTCATAGAAAAGAGTTATGCGTCTTTCAAAAGCATCGTCGGGGGTGGAGTGTGCTATAAGGAGAGTCAGCGAATCTTCAGGGCGGGCGTTGACAAAATCTGTTCCTGAGCCGTGTATAACAGGCACATTGTCAAGCAAGTCTGTTGTCCTTAAAATATCTCGCCAACCAAATTGATGATAGCCCCAAAGGAACAGCCTATGAGTTTCCGACAGGCTCTTAATATCTGCACTGCCATCGTCGAATACTTCAACATAAGAGCCAAGTATAACGGATATTAGGAACATGTTGTTTTCTTCGGCTGATGCGACCAGGCTGTGACCACCTTCAAATGTCGCACTGTCGATACCGGATAGGGCATATCTGTAGTGATAGATACTGCCGGGTACTATGAGAGAATTTGATGTGGTGAACGTGCGTGATTCAAATTCATCAATTGTTTCGGTGGTGTGCCTAAATGTGCCGGATACTTCGTTAAAGAGCATACTTCTTGATGCGTGAGAGTAGAGCAGGTACATGTCAAATGCAGTGGTGACTTGAGCGGGGTGATGGTCGCCGTGAGGGTTGACAAAGTTAGTGTTTATGGCACCTAATTCACGAGCCATCTCATTCATCTGTGAGACGAAATTACCTATGCTTCCCGCAAGCCTGAGTGCAATCATGTTGCTTGCTTCGTTTGCTTTGCCGACATATGCCATATATATAAGGTCGATAAATGTCACGATTTCACCGGGAACAATATTAAGTGACGAGCTACCTTCCGCAACGTCATGCCATGCGGCTTCAGTCATTTCTACAAATTCGTTGTCGCTGATTTCGTCGTTTTCTACTGCTCTTGCGGCAAGATAGAGTGTCATGATATTTGCCAGATTATCGGCAGGGTGGATTGCGTGTGCATTGTGCTGAAACAAAATTTGTCCGGTTTCTCGCTCAACCAAAATAGCCGACTGTGCCGCAAGGTCGCGAAACGGTTCAAGCGCAACGGCAGAGGGGGTCGGAATAAACTGAAGTGCGATAATTAAAATAAGAAAAATCGATGTAGCTCGACTTATTTTTTTACTAAAAGACATTGTAAAATCCATTCCTTTAAGTAATCTTTAGGCACAAATAGCCCATGAAAAGGCATGGATTTTTTGTGCATCATTTGCGGTTCCCCGTAGGGGGAGCAAATCGTACATTCCCACGTTAGCGTGATTTTTCACGCTAATCTCTCCAAAGTTTAATCTGTGAAACAACATTTAGTATACCACAAAAATCATTTCTGTAAACCCTGATTGTACAATTTTTAGTGATGGTTGCGGGAAGTTTTTGGTTTGCATCGGTTTGATTAACTCTTGATTGTGCTATGCGGTCTGATTTCCAAAATACCTGCGCAATGTGAAATTTGACGGTATGTTAAAAGACACCATTTTTTCAAATTTTCTTCCAATTCAGTGAATACAAAGTAAAATTCATCATCATCCCATTCGTCTCCGCATGATTGCTTACAGTTTTCTAAATCATTCCTACTGCAAAAACTGACATCTCCTATGATAATCACTCCGTCATCATTTAGTTGATTCAGTAAACGTAGGATAAAAGCTGCTTTTTCGTCATCTGTGAGATGGTGCAAGGCGTATGTGCTTATTATTAAGTCATATCTTTTATTCTGCACTTCTAAGGGCAAGTCATTTGTAAAGTCATGCTCAATCAGTGTGGCTTTTGGCATTTTTTCCTTTGCTATATCGAGCATTTCCTTAGAGAAATCAATCCCGGTTAGTTGTATGCCGTTTTCGTACAGTTTGTATGCTAAAGTTCCGGTACCTATGCCGATATCTAGTACAGTTTCGGGCTTTTCATTCATAGCTTTGTTAAAAATATCATTCATCAGCTCCTTGTAGCCCGCAAAAGGGTATTCGTTATCATCATCGGTAACATTGACCGATTTATCATAATTCCCCGCCCACAAGTTAAAACCATGACTATCCATCATATAAATAACCTCCGAAATTTTTATTTTCTCGTGTGAGATAATATGCACGCCATATTGCTGTTGCAGTAAGCTAACGCAGAGAATAAAATTACTCTATCCTAAATAATAACACACCTATTTTCTCGATTTCAAGCTTTAAATTTGTTCTAACCATTTCATCTGTTTGGTCTTGAAACTTGCAAAAACTTGTGTTAGGCTGTAACTGTACAGAGATAGGCGGCACGTCTTAATGAAATCAAGGAGGTACTTCAATGCAAGCATATGAATTTTATGCTAAACCTAAAAATGGTGCAATTCCAATACCTGAGCAATACAGAAATGTGATTACGGATGATGTAATGGTTATTGTTTTAGAAAAAAAACCATGGACGTTTAATCGCGAGGAAATGAATGTCCGCAAAAAAACTGATTTGTTGCCGCCTCCCATAACGAAAACAAAAGGTTTCAAGTTTAACAGGGAGGAAGCCAATGAGCGATAGATTTTTTCTTGACACCAATGTGATAATCTACCTGTACTCGGAAGACGAAGCAGAAAAGCGCACCTCAATTTACGAATATGTAAACAAGTATTGTTGCATTACAAGCACGCAAGCACTAAATGAGGCCGGTAATGTTTGGATTAAGAAATATAAATGGAACAATGACACAATAATCCAATACTTAGACGGCATTGAATCTATTTGTGATGAGATAATGTTGATTAGACGAAAAACCATTGACCAAGCACTAAAAATAAAAAGCTCTTACGGATATTCATATTATGATTGTCTTATGATTTCATCTGCATTGGAGAGTAATTGCAAAACCATTTTGACTGAGGATATGAACGATGGTCAACTTATTTATGATACGCTGACAATTACTAACCCTTTTATAAACACATAGAAACTGAGCTTTGCATGAAAAATCAAAACAGCTTGACACCGAGAATTCAGAGCGCAAATAATCCGAACACTTCTTCTGATGTAAAATCATCGGAGATGGTTCGGATTATTGCTTGCAGGAGACGCCCGGTGCGCTCCCTATATTTGATTATCCACGCGAGCAATATTCGTTAATTGCATCACGGAAGAACTCTGCGCAGCCGGGGGCTATTTTTTCGTATGTTGCCTTGAATCGCTCGTCGGATACATACATCTCGCCGAGTCCTTTGTGGTATTCCTTGCTGTAGTCGGGGTAGAACACGCAGAGCCATTTTCGGTGTAAGTCGCAGGCGGACTGCGCCAAATCGCCTGTGGGGTCGCCTGATTTTACTGCTTCAGCGAGCTCTTTTTCGTAGGCAATCCGTAGCTTTTCACCCTCGTCGTACTGCATTTTAGATAATCCTTTTAGCTTGGCATTAGAGCTATCAACGGCTGTGTCGCCATACTTGGCTCGAATTTCTTCACCGTATTTTTGCTCGTTTTCATCTATGAGGTTTTGTTTGAAACCTTCAAATTTTTCACTATCCATTATAATAGTTTCTCCTTTCATTGCGGACATGGAGCTTTTGACGTTTTTAATCAACATATCCAGTCTTTTTCGTTTTTCGTCTAATTTTGCAAGGTGGTGCTCAAACGATTTTTCTTTGTCAAACTCGGGTGCATACAAAATGCTTTTGATTTCGTCCAGAGGAAAACCAAGTTCTCGATAAAATAAAATCTGTTGCAACATATCGAGTTCGTTTTTGCCGTAGAGACGATAGCCTGATGATGCAACCCGCACAGGCTTGAGTAGTCCGATTTCATCATAGTATCGAAGAGTGCGCGCGCTCACTCCCGACATTTTTGATAACTTGTTGACAGTGTATTCCATATGATTTTCACCTCACAATACCAGTATAAACTATTCCGTAGCGTCAAAGTCAATAGTTTTTTGAAAAAAGTTTTCATTGCGACGCTGTTTCGTGTATAATGGCATCAAAATCAAAATAATTCACAGGGGCGGATGTTATGAAAATTCTGGTAATAGATGGAATGGGTGGCGGAATTGGTAAGGCTATAATTGAGCATATCAGAGGTGAGTACGCTGATATTGAAATAACTGCTGTGGGTACAAACGCTATCGCAACAACTGCTATGCTAAAAGCCGGAGCTTCAAATGGTGCAACCGGTGAAAATGCACTTTTGTTTAACTCTAAAAAAGCGGATTGCATTATAGGGGTTGTGGGGATTATTATTGCCAATTCAATGCACGGCGAAATAAGCCCTAAAATGGCGAAAGCCGTATCTTCAAGCTCGGCGCACAAGATACTTGTGCCTATTGATAAGTGTGGCGTGACTATATTGGGGTTAGCCGAAAAATCAGTTTCAACGTATGTCGGAGAAATAAACAGCGTGCTGAAAAGTTTTATTTGACAAGTTTGTCTATTTAGTGTAAAACTGTAGGCGAAAGCGCATCATGAAGGTGCGCACATGTTTGCGCTTAAGTGACAGCGGTACTGAATAGTTACGTATTTACAAATAAGAAATTGCTCAAATTAGATGCCTTGAAGGTATTTTGCACGGCAGAAGCTGTGCGGATATTTTTGGGCATTTTATACTAGCGAGCGAAAATATTTTCAAGCCTAGGCCGGTCTTTTTGCCGCCATGCAAAGCGGTAAAACCTTGAAAGGCCACTGGCATTACTGCGGTTTTTCCATTTTGCCTGACGACAAAAATCCTCGACCTATTTCTCGCAAATATTTCCGCTCACTAGTATATGTTGCTTTGAATTTGGAGGAAAAATGAAAGCTATAAAAATTTTAATTGTTTTGGCGACTCTATTCGCCATACTTACTCTCACCGCATGTGCAGGCGAGCAACTTCCCGGCGGTGCTGATACACGAACGGTTACAGATGTTTGGGGACGAGAAGTGGAAATCCCTGTGAATGTGGAAACGATTATTACACTCGGGTCGGGTGCGCCTCGCATAGCAAGCTATCTTGATGTAATGGACATGTTGGTTGGTGCTGAGGAATACAGCATACGTGACGATGTTTTTATTTTGCGAGATTATCACCCTGTTCATCACGGCAGATTTTTAACACTCCCCGTGGTTGGTTCGGGCGGTGGCTCAGGGAACAACAACGGTTTCCCGGAGGAAATAATTGCAGTTTCACCCGATGTGATACTTGCGGGCTTTGATGCGGAAGCCGCAGACGAATTGCAGTCACAGACAGGTATACCCGTTGTATCGGTTCGCCACAGCACGGGTTTAGCTCCCGACGATTTTTATACAGCGATGAGAGTTTTTGCTGAAGTTGTTGGAGCGCAGGAGCGTGCAGAGTTTGTTTTGGCATTTATTGACTCGATGAAAGAAGATTTGCACAACAGAACATATAGTGTTCCTGAAAGCGACAAGCTCAGAGCATATGCAGGGGCGGTTACGTGGAACGGCAGGCGGGGAATTTCGGGGACTTACTCGGTTTTTGGTATATTCGATGCAATCAATGCTGTCAATGTTGCACACGTTCCCGCAATACCCGGCTTTTTTGAAGCTGATCTTGAGAGCATAATAATATGGGACCCTGATGTCATATTTCTTGACCCCGGCAATATGGATTTGGTAAACGATGAATATAGAGTAAATCCCGGATTTTTTAATTCATTGCGTGCGGTTCAAGAGGGGCGTGTCTATACTATGCCCGCGTTTAATTTTGCGGGAACAAACATGACATATGCGTTTATGAGTACATATTTTGCGGGAATAGTTTTGTTCCCTGAGCAATTTGCCGATGTTGACATTGTGGAAAAATCGGCAGAAATCCTGACAACTTTTCTTGGCGTAAACACGTTTGACATTATGGTTGAAAACGGACTATTTTTTGGGAACTTAACAATAGGGGAGTAAAGGCAACCTCCAAAAACCTACTACCCGCCATCTTGGCGAATCTTTTTCCCCCACTTTTTGTCTATTTTCTTGAAATACCGTGGGTATTCCTGCGAAAATAGCCTTCAACTGGTGAAAAAATCTCCACCAATCTGTCAGGTATTAGGTTTCCGGAGGTTACCTGGAGGTATCATTTTTATGGCGGAAGCTAGAAAGTTATCAAATAAAAATCACGAATATGTTCGATATGTAGGCAAAAAATGGCTGGTTCTTTTTGTGCTCGTTATCACTTTGTTTATCGCTGTTTTAGCTTCACTTTCGGCGGGTTCGGCGGGGCTTCCGCTGTCTGAGATAGTACAGGTTATTTTTGGAGGGGGCGAAGCGGCGAGTAGGACAATCATTTTCAATATCCGTATGCCGCGCATTGCTACGGGTATTGCTGTGGGAATCGCACTTGCAATGTCGGGGTGCATAATGCAAAATGTTCTCCGCAACCCACTTGCCGCCGCTTCGACACTTGGCATAACACAGGGGGCATCTTTTGGTGCCGCACTGGCTCTGATGTATTTTCAAGCCGGAACAACTCTGGGGCACGCATCTATCAATGCAGTCACTTTCACAAATCCATATACCGTGGTTATTTTTGCCTTTTTAGGAGGCATAACCACGACTGTTTTGATTTTATTTTTATCCCGTGTGACAGGTGTTACACCGACCGTGATGATACTTGCGGGGGTGGCGATAAGTGCGTTATTTTCGGGTGCAACGGCGTTAATACAGTATTTTGGTGATGATGACAGGATTGCCGCTGTTGTGCATTGGACTTTCGGAAATCTGGGTAGGGCAGGGTGGCGAGAAATTTCAATCATCTTTTCACTCAGCATGGCGGCATTTGTGTATTTTATGCTAAACCGCTGGAATTATAATGCAATGGAAAGTGGCACTAATACTGCCAAAAGCCTAGGCGTAAACGTAGATAGGCTAATACTTGTCGGCATGATTGTATCCACTCTCATTTCTGCGACAGCCATAGCATTCGTCGGAACAATCAACTTCATCGGTTTGATTGCACCTCATATTGTCAGGCGGTTTGTCGGCAGTGATTACCGCTTTTTGATACCCTGCTCGGCACTCATGGGTGCAATAGTTATGATAGTTGCGGATGTTGCGTCACGAATGACGGCATCACCCGCCATTTTGCCGATAGGCGCACTCACGTCATTCCTCGGTGCGCCGCTGTTTTTGTATTTGATTATTAGGCAGGGGAAGAGACGATAGCATGGTTGAAATTAAAAATATTTCATTTGCATATGGAAAAAAAGATGTGGTAAAAAATATCAGCTTTGATATTTCACCGGGTAAGTGTGTTGGAGTTTTGGGTAATAATGGTTCGGGCAAAAGCACTTTGATTACGTGCCTGAATAAAATTCGGACACCAAAAGCAGGGAGTGTTTTCATCGACAATCAAGACACGCTAAAAATGAGCCGCATTGAGACGGCTCGGCGTATATCCTATGTAGCACAAAAAAACGAAATAAGCCAAATTACGGTGTTTGATTCTGTACTTTTGGGGCGAAAGCCTTACATAAAATGGGCTGTGTCACAAGAGGATATAGATATTTGTGATGATACAATAGAAAAAACAGGTTTGACCCCATTTAGGCTACGATACATCGACGAGCTATCGGGCGGGGAGCTACAGAAGGTAATGCTCGCAAGGGCGCTTGTTCAGCAACCTAGATTATTGCTCTTAGACGAGCCGACAAGTAATCTTGACCCAAAAAATCAATATGAAATGTTAGAGCTTGTGCGAAACCAAACAGCCTTGCGCCAAATTTGCTCTATAATAGTGCTACACGACATCAGCCTCGCACTCCGCTATTGTGATAGATTTCTGTTTCTGAGAGATGGCGAGGTGTATGGTTATGGGGATGAGTCAATAGTAACATCCGAAATGCTTGAGGCTGTTTACGGGGTTTCGTCTACGATAGAAGTAATCAATGGGCGGAAGATTGTTGTTGTGGATTAATAGAAGGGATGATAATGTAGCCGCCTTGCGAAAGCACCTTAAGTCCTTTGTTAAAGCTGTCCGATTTAAGGAGGATATAGTCTGTATTAAAGGTTGAAACGACGAAAATGCTGATTTCTGCCGCCGCCAGTATGCCTGAAATTTTCGACACTACTCCAACAAGTCCAAAATCCAGAGTTCCTGATACCTTCAACATTTTCCAATCGCTTTCAACGTTTATGGCTTTTACAGGCACGTGAGCAGACTCGCAGACCAGAGATAGTTCGTCAGGGGTCTTGGCGAAAAACAATAATTCTCTCGAAAAGTCAACTTGCTCGATGCTATCAAGTCTGCACACGCTAAAATCACCGTCGATTATTTGTAGTTCCATGATTGTGGTTTTCATGCTATTACCCCACAACCACCTTGCAGTAGCTCTTTTTGCCGCGGCGTATAACGAGGCCTTCTCCTTGGCATGAAGATTTTGCGAACTTTCTGCTTATCAGAGTTACTGCGTGTCCGTCAACTTCTACGCCGCCTTGGTCGACATTTCGGCGTGCTTCGGCTCTGGAGGGGCATAGTCCTGATTTTACTAAAAGAGTGAGAATGTCGATGTAGTCGTCCTCAAAATCGTTCTCGGCCAGCTCTACTGTTGGCATATCAGCCGCACCGCCGGACTCAAACAGTTTTTTTGAAGTGTCATGCACCTGCTCTGCGATTTCTGTGCCGTGGACAAGTGCGGTCAGTTCAAAGGCGAGCGACTCCTTTGCAGCATTTAACTTTGCGCCGGTCCAAGTGTCCATTTCCCAAATTAAATCCATGGGTAGGAATGTGAGAAGTTTCAGGCAGTTGATAACATCGGCATCTGCAACATTCCTCCAGTATTGGTAAAAATCGTATGGGGTTGTTTTGTTCGGGTCAAGCCACACAGCACCTCTTGCAGTTTTACCCATCTTGTCACCCTCTGAATTGAGTAGCAGGGTGATAGTCAGAGCGTGGGCATCTTCGCCGAGCTTTCTGCGTATAAGCTCAGTTCCCGCAAGCATGTTTGACCATTGGTCGTCACCGCCAAACTGCATGTTACAATTATACCTTTGAAAAAGTTCTAAGAAGTCATAGCTCTGCAAAATCATGTAATTAAACTCAAGGAACGACAGTCCTTTTTCCATGCGGCTTTTGTAGCAATCTGCGGCGAGCATACGGTTTACGGAAAAATGTCTGCCGTATTCGCGCAAAAACTCCATGTAATTGAGATCCATCAGCCAGTCGGCATTGTTTACCATCATGGCTTTGCCGTCAGAAAAATCAATGAATTTTTCCATTTGCTTTTTCATACACTCGCAATTATGCTCAATAGTCTCCATTGTCATCATATCACGAAGATCAGTCCTGCCGGACGGGTCGCCAACAACTCCCGTGCCGCCACCGACAAGGGCTATTGGTTTATTGCCTGCCATTTGAAGCCTTTTCATAAATGAGAGTGCCATGAAGTGCCCGACATGCAAAGAATCCGCAGTGGGGTCAAAGCCGATATAGAACGTTGCTTTGCCTTCGTTTATCATTTTACTGATTTCTTCTTCGTTTGTGACCTGCGCGACCAGTCCTCTGGCTTTTAATTCTTCATATAGTGTCATTGTAAACCTCCACATTCCTCTGCTTTATTTGCTTCTTCGGGTTTCCTCAGTGATATAACCAAATCTCTCAGTACTAAAATAATCGCCAGTCCCATCACTATGGCAAGATATCTGCGCTCAAATAAAATTACCCAGTTCATCAGGAAAAATACATATGTCATATAGGAGCTGAAAATAACCATAACCGGTATATACCATCGTCGTTTGTCAAATAGAAATATTATAAGTGCAAGTACGTCTGCCATAAAAAAGAATCTGTCATGCATCTGCGGGAGCAAAAACGGTGCAATTGCCGCAAAAACAAATGCAAGTCTAACATAGTCGACGTTATGCTTAAATTTTTCTCTGTGAATGTATACGAAGTAAAGGAGTGAGAGAACTGCCAGCCCGCAAAGGGCAAATCCAACGATTCTGAAAGCGGGGAAATATACATCGCCGACAAGTTGCCAGACATTCATAGCATTTAGTGTGAGTACATGGAAAGAATCCGCTTGCGTGAAGTACATAAACAGTGAATCTTCGATAGGCATTCCGGCAATTATTGCGGGCAACATCAGGGAGATATAGACAATGAAGAACATATAGCAATCTCTGAATCGAATCTTTTTTGTCATAATACATACAAGGAAAATCGGGAAAATGAAAGCCGCCTGCAATTTAAAGCTCAGACTGAGTGCCATAAAGGTGTAGGATAATTTACTTTTGCCGCTGAGTGCAAAATATAGTGCACCGAGTGCAAATGCTGAGTAGATAGAGTCGCATTGTCCCCACATCGCAGAGTTGAGCATAACGGTGGGAATTGCGAGTGTCAGCACAAATGTTAATAACCTAAAGTTTAAATTTTCTGTCTTGAGTGATACAATTTTCATGGCAAAATATGCGAGCAGAAAATCAAAAATCACCGAGACTATTTTGATGAGATATAGGTCAGAAATTGGAATTCTGGCTATGATATTGAGCAGATACATGTAGGGTGGGTTATAATTTCCAACGTTAGTGCCAAGTGCCTGCCAAAATGACATGCCTCGATATTCCTCAACCCAAACACTCAAAAAAATGACATAATCAGCCGATTCAAAATAGAACAGAGCAAATCGGGCAATCAGCAAAAGAAGTGCGGCAGTCAGTGCAAATACATACGCCATCATTTTTTCATTGTTGGTGTTACTTTGCATAAAAGTGTCCTTAATTAGTAAAATTATTAACGCCCATATTACCACAAAAAATTTATTAACGCAATTATTGTTGACAAATGCTTTTTTGTTTGTTATTATTCCATTTGCACTGAATTTTGTGATTCCTTTTTGAGAGCGGTTTGCCGACACTGAAATCAGATGATCTGTTTTCAAAAATCAGATAGTGCAAAACCTTGAAACCGTTGCAAACACTAAGAAAAATGCGCTGGTGTAGCTCAGTTGGTAGAGCAGCTGATTTGTAATCAGCAGGTCGGGGGTTCGAGTCCGTCCACCAGCTCCAAAATATTTCGTCGGTTGTGCAAAGCTCCGGTTTTGTATCATCGGTGAGGTTAATATGTGGGAGGTTACCCAAGTGGCCAAAGGGGGCAGACTGTAAATCTGTTGTCAGTGACTTCAGTGGTTCAAATCCACTACCTCCCACCAAAGTGGACAAATGCGAACACAAACCGATGTTTTTTCGTCGGTGAGACGTTCGCATTTATCTTTCCGTGGGGCGGAAATTGATTTAATGGAACAGGCGGCTTGCTTCGCTACTTGCCAGTTCCACTAAATTCGTCTCGTCAAGGGCGGCGCAGGCCGTTCATTAGGTGAAGCGAGCTTCACCTAACCCTTGCACGACGCATAAAAAGTATAATATTCTGTGGCTGTTCGGCACACCGTGCCGAATGGCCTTGACGACCCTTTTTCCGCCGCTATAAAATTTAAGATGATATTCAGAATAAAACAATATCAATCATTCAACATCATCTGCCACTTCTTTGAGTTCAACGCTATTCTCAAACTCCTCAATCCATTCTTCCAACTTACTTTGCAATGTTGATTTATAAAAGAGGAATTGTAATTTGATTTCCTATGTGTCGTAACAATTCGTTTCATTCACCCTGACTTACTTTATTTTCAAATCCTTAGCCATAAGCCTACCTTTTCGCTCCTCAAAACTCTGCGACTCTGTCGGCATTCCATACTTAGAGTAATATATTATGGCATCATCACATATCTTTATTGCCTTATCGAATTGTTTCTGTTTATCATATATGATTGCTAAACGTTCAAACGCAGGAATTTTCCCTAAAAAATGCGTTGCATCCACCAGCTGGTGGGACTGGCTTTCCTCGCGTCTATGCTCATCTTGTAATTGACCTAATAATGCAATGTCTTCTATGCAGCATTTTATGCATAACTCTAAATACCGTTCATCTTCAGATCGGCTCTTATAATACAAGTTCTGCAGCTCTATAAAATAAAAATGTCTATCGGTAACCCTTTTACACTTTTCAATAACTTCCAACAACTCCTTTTCCCGTGCGGAATCAAATGTGTGAATAATGCCTGATTTGGGTTTTGGCATTGTAGATTTCTCTATATTATGTATTTCACCGCTCTTGCGTTTTTTGGCAAGCTGCGCTTTGATTTGTTCATGAGTAATATCAAGTAGATTAAACATCGCACTTTGAAATTTAGGAATCCCCGCTATTAACGGTATTTGAAGATCTCGTGTCTCAATAGACACATTAGCGAAAAGTATTCGGATTTCCTTTGGTGCTCGATTAAAATCACCTTTATCAACAAAAGAACTTACGTTAATATCGGAACATTGAAATTTCTGTTGGATATTAAGATCCAATGCTTTTTCAAATAAATCGGGATAATTCTTTATGTAGTTTGTTTTCGTGAAACCGAATATCTTAGAAAATTTCATGATATCTTTTGAAGTTAAAGGGTCATTTATAAGGAGTTTACAAAGCAACAATATATCATGTGAAATGTTTAGTTTGTATGGCTTATCAAGAGATTCTAAAAATTTATTAAGTATATCCAGCCTATTGCGAATCATGCTGGTCAGCATAATTGCAGATGCTGAGTAAGATTGAAACGAACTATTATCATGGACATCTCTTAGCTTGAGAATAACATCAACTGCTTTCTCATAATCGCCAGACAAGATATGTCGCTCTAACCCATAATATAAAATGAAAACAAATCCAATATTAATATTAGGATTATACGGATTGCCAAGCAAATGCCAGTAAACACCTCTTTGCTCCGGTGTTAATTCTGAATATCGCGGGAAGTAGGGAGGTCGTTCTACACTTTTGATATTGCTTACTTGTGCAATAGGCATCTTAGTATATATTGCACTTGGTTCTGCTTCTGTTCTGAATGTAAATGCAATATCTATACCATAACAATCAAATGTGTACTGTTCAGGGGGAGCTTCTGTATAATTTTTAAGCGGTCCATCAGCAATCCATAACATTCCAGTAAGATCGTTATGTACAATAAGGTCACTGCCATCTGACAATGCATTTGTAGGTCGTAAACTAAGTGCAGTTACTTTCTCTGATTGTTTTCTTAATTTATCTAATAACCCCACATTCTGCTCTCCTACTTGTATTTTCATTATATTTTGCATTCAGAAGTAAAGACGTTAGTATAAATACTGACCAGTGTGCAGATTCTAGCCTTCATAAATCTATACTTTCTTTTTTCGATATTTCAAAGACAAAATAACAGACAAGCAGGACGCAATAGCAAAAATCGTAACCAAAACTACATGGTTTTCGCTAAAATTGACCCATATCATGACTACGTAAAAAGCACATATTGCGAAATAGATTGCATTTGCCATATACTTTATTACACGGTATTTTGACTCCCTTGATAAAAACACGCGAAAGAAAAAGAGCGTAGGTAAAACAATTAACATTCCCACATAAAACACTATGTCACTTTCGTAAAAATCATAGCGAACGATTAAAATTGATAGAGATATTATCGCAACCAATCCCAAAAGCAACGCAACACCACGCCCTCCATTTTGTAGCATTTGTTCTTCGTCATCACCTGCTGTTTCCTGTGCATTCTGTCTTCGTTTCAGGTGTTTTTGGTTTGTTGCATTATACTTTTCAACCTTCTCAAAAATATCATCGATTTCTTCGGAAGCCTTATCAACTTTTTTTCCAAACTCGTCAACATCCTTCCCGAGTTCATCAATCTCTCTCATCAAATCAGCATGTTCAAGAGCTTCTAAAGCCGCATCAGCATACTTAACACGTTTATCAGTGCGTTTGATCAGTTTTTCAATCTGATTAAATTTACCCTTATCGATAAGGTCGTAAACCTTGTCAACGAACTTATCAACTTCCCTTTCCAGTTCATCATTTGCTTCACTTGTCGCATCTGGCGGGGTTTTTGCAACACTTGTTGGCTCGACAACACTTTTTTTCTGCTGATGCTTTTCGTCCGGAATTCTTAGTCGCTCAATTAGTGAAGTTATTGAGCCATCGTCAATCCAACAACCTTGAATACGCTCCGGTGCCTGCTGTCCAACAGGATAATAGAGCATATCACCCTTTCCCAGTAAATTTTCTGCGCCCTCCTCATCTAAAATTATTCGACTATCCGCTTTTGCCCTTACCATGAAAGCTATGCGAGACGGGATGTTTGCTTTGATAAGTCCAGTTATAACAGCTCGCTCCGGACGTTGTGTTGCTACTATCAGATGTATACCGCAGGCTCTTGCTTTCTGAGCAATGCGAATAATGTAGTTTTCAACATCCTTCCCACTGGTCATCATTAGGTCTGCCATTTCATCAACTATGACAACCAACCTCGACATCTTTACAACATTATTAAGATTATTATAGCTCTCAATATTTCGCGCTTCTGTTTGCATCAATTTAGAATAACGGTCTTCCATTATATCCACAACTGCTTCTAGTGCAGCTCCTGCTAGCCTCACGTCCGTGACTACAGGCATAATTAAGTGAGGTATTCCGTTATAGCCACTCAGTTCTACCATCTTTGGATCTATCATCACAAACTGTAGTTCTTCCGGAGTGTTTCTTATGAGCAAAGTGAAAATAATTGAGTTTAAACAAACTGATTTACCTGACCCTGTTGTTCCGGCTATTAGTAGGTGAGGCATTTTCACGATATCCGCCATAATTATTTTACCGTACATGTTTTTACCCAATCCAAAAGCAGTCTTTGAGGCTTCTTTGGCAATCGGTGATGTTAATATTGCAGGCAGAGGCACGGTCTCCTGCTCGGCGTTTGGTACATCCATAGCAAGCAGCAATGGTGTTCCTACCACCGGCGTAATTGTCACACTTTTTGCGCCAAGATATAGGGCAAGATCAGTTGCTTTACTGACATATGATTTTAATGTTGACCCAGACGGGATTTTTATGTGGTATCGAGTAACCGCCGGTCCAACGATTTCATCAACAATTTCACCCTTAATTGAAAGATCTTTAAACACTTGTATTATTTCATCTATCATAACATATCCTCGCATAAAAATGACTATACTTTATGTGCTACTGCATTAATTTACTCAGTAACATTATTGCCTCATAAGCGACTTCTCTTAGTGTTAAGTTCGGGTTGTCCTCTGTTTTGCACACCCATAGGGATATGGGTCTAAATTTTTTCTTTTCAGGAATTATGCTTTCATCTTTATTATAATTTATTCCTTTCTCGCGAAGCCATGCGCAAGAATCCTGTTCATTATGGGATTTTTTCAGACCAATAAACAACTCCCATCCTTTCAATGTTCGATAAATATAAAAAGCATCGTATTTTTCACCAAACGAAGATTTCCAATATAAACAGGTAGCAATAAGTTTCGGGCTATGGGATTTATCGAAATCTTGATTATATTTATCGCCTAGTTCATTTTCAATAAATTTTAGCACTTCATTTAACTCTCTTTTGAAATATCCAGCTATTTCATGGATACAACTTTGTAAATTAAAATAGCGTTCATCAGTTTTCACTAGCTCTGCGATTTCTCGAGATTGTATTAGTTTTCGATATATTTCATAGTTATTGTCAAAAAACATAATAGTTTCCCTATAGTCGTTGTAGCTAAGACGGTTATCTCCCCTCAAGGTACTCACATTGTTGATAAAATGTTTCAGGAAAATAAGCCACTCACCATCTGCATCTTCCAAGTATTCACCAAAGTATGCTTTTACATTGTCAAAGAAATCTTGATATGTAATATGTATATAGTTGCTCTTACTTATTTTCTCCATTTCGATATCATCTAATTCGCATTTCAAAGTCAAAACAATGGGGATAATTTCCTTATGTTCATTATTTTCATTTTTCCTTTTTCTTTTAACTACGGAGAGATATTTCGTCAAGTCATTATGGAGTATTGCAAATATTTTGTTTTCAATAATAATGTAATGCGAATCGGTTTCAATTAGAATATCTATTTTTTTGTACTCCCTGCTCACACTTGTACTAGTGTATTCTGTCTCAAATCCGCAATCCTCGGGGATTAGTGTAACCAATGATTTAAGAAAGAGGTCATTCATGCCGTGTTGCTCAGACACCTCAAAGAAAAAACTAAAAATATTACTACACACATTTTCATAATGCGGATATCCGGACACCTCGAAAAAGGATTTCTTTTTTATGGTAAACTTCGGCAGTTTGTTGAACTCATCTATAAATTTTCTCAGATTATCTTTTGCCACCACAAGTCTCCTACTCCGAATATCGAAATAATAAATCTGTTATCTCTAAATGAAAAGAATATTATCGCTTTCTTTTATTTGGCTCAATATGACTACGAATTATATCATTATTTCTGCCATCTGTAAATATTTCATTTTTATTTGAGTTCCCAAAAATAACATATCATCTTTCCCAACCATTTTTTTCGACACTGCTTCTACTACTCTCAGTATTTTGCCCTGCTACTTTTAATTTCGCAAGTGCCAGTTTTTCACGTATTGAAAGTTTCTTCTCTTGCGGTTTGGGATTTTGCATTTTATCCGCAGATGATTTCAAAGTTTCGTGTGGCGATTTTTCTGCAATTTCTAAACGCTCCATAGTTGAAACAATTCTGCGTTTAACCATCTCGGCATCTTTTATCGTACCCCGCATATTGTAATATTGCTCTAACAAATTAACACGTTCACCAACAAGCGACTTCTGCTCTTTTTGCCATTTCGCAGAGGGGATTTCCGTCCTACCATTCAAAACATTCTTAAAATAGTTTCGAGCCTCTGTGTATGCCTGCAACTTGGACTTGTATTTTTCTGCATATGATATTTTATCTTTCCCGCTGAGAGTCTTGTACTTTTTGAAGTATTTTCTTGTGCTTTCCAAAGTATCAACCATTTCAAGATGTTTCTCTAAAGTTCCAAGCCGTCTATCAACTTTCTTTACTTCTTCGGCAAGTCCATATGTCTGATGATACATACTTTCAGCTTTTTCAACAAATGCAGTGAAGTCATATATATTATGCTCAATTAAAAAGTTATGCGTTGCTACCATTTCCTTGAGGTGCTTTATCTTCTGCCACTTGGTAGCCGTTTCTCCCCAGCCTTTAGAAAACGTAACAACATCTGTCATTGACGGAGCTGTATCCTCAATCGGGAACGCAAATAATTCATCTTTCAATTTCCGAGAGCGGACTTTGAGCTGGCGCAACTCGTTATTTATCTCATTTATTTTTCTATTTCTATCGCCGAGCGTTGTACGGATTCCACGTTTCTCCATTTGATGAGTCTCTTGCCCTAAATGAACTGTTGGGATTTGTTCTTTACCCTGACGCTTATAACTCCTATGGTCTATGCGCTGCTCATGATTATATTTTTCAAGATACTCATTAACAGACTCAGCCCATTTTTTTCGCCACTGCTCAGCTTTATGCTGTTCGTTCCAATCAACAGTCGGCACTTTTTGCCTGTTGATAGAAGCCGATTTATTCATCCAGTTCCCATTATCATCAATCGCCCTCATTGTAAGCATTACATGAGCGTGAGGATTTCCGTCACCTTTATCATGAACACAAATATCCGCACACATTCCCTCATCAACAAAGTTATCCCTGACATACTCCCGCACAAGCGAAATATTCTGCGACTGCGTAAGTTCAATCGGTAACGCAAGTTCAATCTCTCTCGCAAGCTGAGCCGTTTTATACCTTTCAACTTTTTCGACTGAGTTCCAAAGCACACTGCGGTCTA
>Ga0209755_10001937_pt1 | contig 29981 bp, 25 predicted proteins | sample TergutCo191P1_FD_187301 | JGI IMG/M metagenome (GOLD analysis project Ga0209755, IMG submission 187301) | Cornitermes sp. P1 segment gut microbial communities from Petit-Saut dam, French Guiana - Co191P1 (SPAdes) (version 2) | ecosystem: Host-associated > Arthropoda: Insects > Digestive system...
CTTGCCGCCCGACTTGCATGCTTAAGACGCGCCGCCAGCGTTCGTTCTGAGCCAGGATCAAACTCTCCATGATATTAATTCTATCCGGCCGAAGCCGGTTAGATTTACCTCATTAAAGAGCCCTGACTGGCTATAAAAGACTCTGTCTCCTATAGCAGAATTGTCAAGGTTTTCAATATCTTCCAAGTCATTAAATATTTAAAAGATACTGAAGGAGTTTCCGTCAGGAAACTCCCATGTCTGACCGCTTTCTGCCCGACCACTCTAAAGTAGTTAGGCGCAAGCGATCAGGTACTTCAACATACGCTTGCTGCTTTGCCTGACCTCTTAGTCTCTAAGGCTATCTTCGGTTACCGAAATACATCCCCAGAAATCTAGCGGTCAAGCGTAAGTTTACTTCGTGAACTCCAAGCCGCTTTCACAGCTTAAAGCCCGCTTCGTAAACTCCTTGATCCGGCTGCCTGTCTACAACAGCCAAATCTCCTTCAATCTGACCTCTTCCTGCCAAGCCGCTCTAAAGCAGTCCGGCATAGCGGTCAGATACCTCTCCCCTTCCCTTTACCTGCTCTCTACAGGTCTTTTGACAAATATCGCTGGAGCTGCAAAGCTCCTGAAAACCAAAAAGTTTCCTTCCCGGTAATAAAAATTTTCCCGGAGCTTGAATTTATCTGCAAATTATTCTTTTGTCAAGCAATTTTTAAATATTTCAAAAAATTTATATCATTATTAAATTAATACAGATAATTATTGGTTAATTATTAATAAATAATGTACAATATTTATATAAGCAGTCTGTTTTACTTCTTAAAATAGAGAATTTAATGGTTTTATTGAACAGTTGTTTAATTTTTTTTATAACTTTATTTTCAAAATTAGTTAATAATTTTTTGTCTATCATGTTTGTTGGTTCAGGAGATTCTTCACAAACTTCTGGAATTAATAATTGTTATGCTTCAACCTTTTTATACACTTGCAAGTTTTGACATTGTTTTATCGCTAACCCACATTCTACAGCCTTCAATATCATTAATTGTCTGTGAAGACAACTCTGCAAGCTCTTCCTGCGTAAATTCATTTTTTTTACGTTTTTTTTTTATATTATGGGATAGGATTTCTTTTAAATTATTATAAGCCATTATTATTTTCCCGCTTATTTAAAATTCCTGAAATATAGAAAATATTGACAACTTATTATCAACAATTTATTCTACTCGTTGTGAACAGGCAGAATAAATCTGTTGATCCCTATTATTCGGATTTACAAATTTAAATTTTTAAACCGGAGATATTATGATTCTTTTTGATTTTTTTTGTTATGGTTTTTCTATTTTTATTACAGCTATTCATATAACATTATTAACCGGTGTTTTACTGGAAAAAAAACGTGAAAAAAAAATGTTAAAGCGGAAAACAGAAAATATAAAAATTTCGGTAATAATTCCAATTCATAATGAAAGTCACCGTATGAAAGGACTGCTGCGTACGCTGCTTTTACAAAATTACCATGCAGAAATAATTTTTCTTGATGATTGCAGCACGGACGAAAGTCTCATTATGCTTGAGCAATTTGTAAATGATGCATCCAAACTTGGCATATTAAATTGTAAAATCATTACTCTTAAAGAGAATCCTGGAAAATATAAAAAACAATACGCTCTTTCCAGAGGTATTGCAGAAGCAGAAGGAGATTATTTTTTATTTACCGATGGAGACTGCGAAGTTCCGCCTAACTGGATTCAAATAATGGCTCAAATGATAAATGACGGCAAGACAGGCGTAGTAACAGGTCCTGTTTTCAAGAAATGCGAAGGAAAAGGATTTTTCTTTTTATATCAATGTTTTGATCACGCAATAAGATACAATTATATCATCGGATCTATCGGTATAGGCGCAGCTTCAGGTGTATACGGAAATAATTTTATTGTCAGCAGGAAAGCCATAAATAATGCAGGCGGTTATAATTCAATACCGGCTTCACCGACAGAAGACGCTGCGTTAATTTCCCATATACGAAGAAAGAGTGAATACAGTATACGCGCAATTACGTTTCTTGATGCCGCTGTTGACACTGAATCAGAGAAATCCTGGTCTTCATTAATTCATCAAACCCTGCGCTGGAATAATGGCGGCATTTTCAGTCCTGATTTATGGTCGCGTTTTTTCTATAATATATTTATATTAAATATCAGCGCGGGTATCCTTGTTATCCCGTTATTGCCGTTTTTTCCAAAATTAGTTCTTTTACCGGTCGCAATATTTTTTTCAATGATATTAAATTCATTAAGCGTTTACTTCCTGTTCCGCAGCAAAATGCCGGCAGGAGATATCTCTGTCAAATTCGGATATATTATATGCTTGTTTTTTACCCCTGTTTATCTTACTCTGATGACTGTAATGAGTTATTTGGGAATCAAACCAAAATGGAAAAACAGGGAACTTTAAATATAAATAAAATACATTAAAACCTTTTTATATAACCGATGCGGTTGCATCATGATCTTCAGTATCTTCCGCCTCAATCAGCCTACAGCGAAGTATTTTTCCAGGTTTCTGTATTTCCATGTTACTGCAGACAAGCACTTTTAAATAGTTATCAGAAACACCACTTAAAAAAAACGAACTTCCCTTCTCTTTTTTCTCTTTGTATAATAACCTTGTATTTGATTTCTTTTCTTTCTCCAAAAGCACATTTACTTCCCTTCCGAGCCATCTGTTTACATAATCAGATTTTCCCTTATTTGCTAAATCAGTAAAAATTTTTACACGCTGCGTCACTTCATCTTCACGAACATTATCAGTAAATAAAGAAGCAGGAGTGCCAGGTCTTTTTGAATAGGGAAACACGTGAATCCACGCAAAATTAAGTTTCCGGCAAAAATTAAAGGTTTCTTCAAATTCTATTTTTGTTTCACAGGGGAAGCCTGTAATAATATCACATGCTAAAAACGGATCATCCTTTATTCCTCGCAATAAAGAGACAGCTCTCTCAACTGTTTCTGCATTATAAAGGCGTCCCATTTTTTGAAGGATTATATTACTGCATGATTGTACTGATAAATGAAAATGCGGCTGTATTCTCGGATGTGACAAAATCCTGCAAAGATCTTTATCGATGTTTTCCGGTGAAAGACTGGATAACCGAATCGCAATCTTCTTCGTACCGGATAACAGGTAATCAAGAAGTTTTACAAGTCCGCTTCCTTTACTTTCATCCCTGTCATTTGTTCTCTGCTCCCCATACTGGCAGATACTCACCCCTGTAAGCACAGCTTCGGCATGTGTCTGTTCAAGAAGGCGAAGACGCGATAAAACTTCATCCTTTTCAAGGCTGACACTCGGTCCCCGCGCAAGGCGTATTTTACAATATGTGCAGCTTTTATCGCATCCGTCCTGGATTTTTAAAAAACTGCGGGTATGCCGCGAAAATTGCTGCGGGTTAAAAGCGAATAAATCATTTTTATCATACTCCCGCATAATAGGCGACGCAGAGACACAGAGATCATTTAAATCATTTCCCTCTTTAATTTTATCATATAAATACTGAGGTAATTTTATTATTTTTTCCTTATCGATTACAACAAGGCGATGCCTGTTATCAGTTCCCAGCCGAAGAATATCTTCTTTATTAAGTTTCGCATAACAACCTGTTACAATAACGCATGCATCAGGATTTTCATGCATGGCTTTGCGTATAACGCGCCTTGCCTTTTGATCCGCTTTCGATGTTACAGTACAGGTATTGATAACTATGACGGAAGGCGAAAGCGCTGCACCAGCCATTTCTGAATTAATAAAACCCGCATTCATGAAAGCATCAATAATGGATTCGCTTTCCAGCTGATTTAATTTACATCCAAGTGTTTTTATATAAAAAGATGCCATCCTGATTAGGGATTACCTGATTACAGCTTCAGTTTCATTGCTTGTAATACTATTATTCTGATCTGCATAAGTAACTCTTGCGCTGATCCTTCTGCCGACTTCAGAAGATGTTACAGCGTATGCACTGTTAGTCGCTCCCCTGATTGTTCTGCCATTTGCAAGCCACTGCCACGACGACGCTCCTGTACCGTTACCTTCCGAATAGGTAGCGAAAATAATGTCGCCTACCTGCGGTGTTGTATTACTGATGTTAATTATTCCTGTCAGGTTGGCTTTAGCTACCGATCTTGTAGCCATGCTTGTAATGCTGCCGTTCTGATTGGAATAAGTAACCCTTGCTTTTAACGTTCTTCCAACATTGGCTGTATCAACAGTATAAGTACTGTCAACCGCTCCGATAATGGCATTATCATTCGCAAGCCATTGCCATGTCGCTGTTCCGCTTCCGTTACCGGTATAAGTTGCGGTAATGCTTTCGCCTGCTCTTGGAGATGTAATATTTATCGTAACGGTTCCAGTTATGTTCAATATGGTTGCATTTCTTGTTGCTGTACTTGTAATGTTTCCAGTCTGATTGGAGTAACTTACACGCGCCTTTAACGGTTTTCCTGTATCGTCAGGTCTTACAATATAACTGCTGCCCGATTCTCCCGCTACAGCAACGTCATCTGAAAGCCACTGCCATGTTGCTGTTCCGCTTCCGTTGCCGGTATAGATTGCGGTAATGGAATCTCCTACCCTGGGCGCCGCCGATACGTTAATTGAAACGCTCCCTGTAAGAGCCGGTCTGGGTGTTGTATCAACAACAGGAGCGGCCGGCGCCGCGACAGGCGCAGGCGGCGCAGATACCACTGTCGCTACCGGAATCGGAGTCGGAGCTATACCCATGCTTTGCCTGATGCGATCGATTCCCCGCTGCGCGTCAGTCAACTGTGAATTGAGGGATAAAGCTCTGTCATAAGCGGCAAGCGCACTTGTCAAATCACCGGTATTTTCCCGCGCATACGCAAGCCTAACCCACCATGCTGCATTCCCCGGCACCCAGTAAACAGCCGTAGTGAGTGCGATATCTGCATGACGGAATTTTCCCTGGCGGATATAAATTTCACCTATGTAGTAGTAGATCATTTCTATCCGCTGCCCTTCGGGAATCAAGGAGATATACTCCTGAAAATATTGAAGCGCTTCGTTATTTAACCCCTGGTAATAATGTATTTCGCCGAGAATTTCGATTATACGGATATCAAACCGATGCAACGCTCTGCCGGCGCGCGCATACCTGAGAGCTTCCTCATACCGGTTCAAACGCAGAAATGACCAGCAGATAACAACATGAGCTTCAAGGTTTGATGAGTTTTCACTTATTTCACTGCGGCAAATTTGAATTGCCCTTTCATAATTGCCAGCACGGAATTCAACAAGCGATTCTGTTGATCGGCTTTGCGCATTGGCATTTAATGTCAATGAAAGCAAATTTAAAATTAAAAAAAACCTTAATAAATTCTTCATACTGCGTTCTTCCCGACCATTGTACAACGGCCGTTAAAAAAACAACCGGTTTCCATAAAAATTTCCGGCGAAATTACATTACCCGTTAATTTGCCTGTTATCGTTACCTCAACTTTTTCTATTGCGGTAACGTCTCCCTTGACAATTCCCCTTATAAGTACACGCAGCGCATGGATATTTGCATTAACAACCGCGTTCTCGTCAATAACAAGCAAACCTGTTGAATTTATTTCTCCTGATACCTTTCCCCTAATTAAAAATGGTTTTTCAAAATGTAATGTCCCTGTAAATTCAATATCAGGCGAAAGAATGGTATCAAAATCCGCTTCTTCCATGAAATCGTTATATACATCAGTCATAATTAATCACATGGTAACAGAAAATATTAATATTGGGAATACGTAGAGTGTATCAAATGTAAAGCAACATATCATTAAAAAAATAAAACCTATTTAAAAATTCAATTTTTAATAAATAAAAATAACTTGTAGAATTCCATTGAAGGGAGTATTATGTTCAAAAAGGAGAAATCATGAATTTTGTAACAAATATGAAAAACAAGGCAATATCAGCGCCGAAAAAACTGGTATTGCCGGAAGGAACTGATAAAAGGATTATCAGGGTCGCCAGAATCCTTTTGGATGAAAAAATTGCGCAAGGCGTAACCCTTCTGGGTAAAACCGCAGAAATCCTTGAAACAGCCAAAACAGAGGGAGTGGATATTGAAGGCATAAATGTTGTATCTCCCGGGGGAGATTTAAATTTGGGCAGTTATGCTGAAACATATTACGAATTACGCAAAAACAAGGGGATGACAAAAGAGCAGGCAAGAATGGAAATAACAGATACGCTGCGATGGGGCGCAATGATGGTTCATAAAGGCGATGCGGACGCGATGGTTGGAGGAGCGGAAAGAACAACAGGAGACGTACTTCGCGCAGGTCTTTCCATAATAGGTACATTGCCGGGTCTAAAAACCGCTTCTTCCTGTTTTGTGATGACTGATATGAATCCCCAGTATGGAGAAGAAGGAGCCATGATTTTCTCCGATTGCGCGGTAGTTCCCAATCCCAAGCCTGAACAGCTTGCTGACATTGCAGAAAGCGCCGCGCTTTCCTGCCGTGAATTCCTGAATGTTGAACCAGTAATTGCTTTGCTTTCCTTTTCAACCAAAGGTTCAGCCAGCCATGATGATGTAATAAAAGTACAGGAAGCAACAAACATTCTTAAGGGAAGAAGTGTTAAATTTTTATTTGACGGTGAATTACAGGCTGATTCTGCGCTTGTCCCTTCGGTAATGGAGAAAAAAGCTCCCGGAAGTCCTGTACAGGGAAAAGTAAACGTTCTTGTATTTCCCAATCTTGACGCAGGCAATATCGGTTATAAGCTTGTTCAGCGCATCGGAAAAGCGCAGGCATACGGACCGTTTCTTCAGGGTTTTGCAAAACCTGTAAGCGATCTTTCAAGAGGCGCATCTGTTGATGATATTGTTACAACATGCGCAGTAACGCTTGCGCGGGTTAAATAATTTTTTAATAGACTCAGTTTGTTCTTGAACTTCTGTTTTCTGAACAGGATGAGTCTTGAAAAAAAATCTATTGCAAAATTTTACAAGAAAGGTTTATAATTAGTGAGTTTGGGACACCAAAAATATTAAGGGAGGATGTATGGCTACGATAAAAAAGACTGCCACTAAAACTGTTAAAAAACCTGCGGCGAAAAAGCCCGCTGCAAAAAAACCTGCTGTCAAGAAAGCGGCTGCGGTAAAAAAACCCGCTGCAAAAAAACCTGCTGTCAAGAAAGCGGCTGCGGCGAAAAAGCCCGCGGTAAAAACAGCTGTTAAAAAAAGTACTGCTGTTAAAAAACCCGCCGCAGCGAAGAAACCCGCTGTAAAAAAAGCGGCTATAGTAAAAAAACCACCCGCAGTAAAAACTGCAGCTACGAAAGTTTCCGGAGCGAAGAAAACAGCGGTTATTAAAAAAGCTGAAGTATCCAACTCCGCAAAACGGGCTACTGAAAAACCGGTTAATGTTGTCGGCGGCAATGTAAAATACCGTAATTTATTTGAGGCATATTCCCAGAAGGAACTTCCGTTTGCGCATGGTTATATTATTTCCTCGTTCTTTGATGAAAAATCCGCATATTCCATTTATGAAATTGTTTCTTATGCCGGCGTAAAAGAAATTTTTCCGACGTCATCAGGATTGCAATTTATATCCGGCGGGAAAAAACTGCATATATTGGTCGAACCTGACACTTATCCCAAAAAATTTATTGAACCGGTCAGCAGGGTGGAAGGCGAAAAAATTCCAAAACGTTTTAATGAACTGGATACAGTTATTGCAAAGAATCAGACAAAAATATACATATCAAAAACCGCAGATGAAACGCCTGGTTCGTTTACAATTCTAACTCCTCATGGCATGAATTTCTCGGTTGTATTTTATGAGATGCCTGATATGTATTCGACAATTACCGAATTTTTTAAAGATTCGCTTAACAGACAAAGGAGAGTTCCGGAATCTGATGCGAAAAAGGCGTCATTGATGATTGTAAAAACGATTGAAAGTCAAATGAATTTTAAAGGTGACTTTGAATAAGTTTCTGTGTGTTTTGTGCGTAAAAAAGGGACTGTCCGGGACAGCCCCTTTTTTTTACTTTGCTTCAGCTTTTTCAATCTCCGCCTGTGCAACAGCCAGCAAAGCAATCGGCACCGAGTAGGGCGAACATGATACATAATTCAAGCCTGAGTCCATGCAGAAACGGATGTTCGCCGGATTTGCTCCATGCTCGCCGCATAAACCGCAAACAAGATCAGGGCGCGTAATCCGTCCCCGCTCCGTTGCAAGTGTGATAAGCTCTTTCACATGCGTATCCAAAATACTGAACGGATTACCATTGATAAGATCATAGAGAGTGTAATCCGGCATAAACGCGGTGAAGTCATCCCTTGAAAGACCCAAGGTTGTTTGCGTAAGATCGTTGGTACCAAAACTGAAAAAACGCCCGTACCTTGCGATTTCTCCCGCGCCAAGAGCCGCTGCCGGAAGCTCAATCATTGTACCTATTTTGTAATCCACTTCCTTTGCTTTTTGCTCTTTGCGAAGCGCTTCTTCAATGTCTACAATGCCAGGATAATTGGAACCTTCGATCTTTTTACCATATGCAATAAGTTTCAGTTCAGATACATTCATAATAATCGGAACCATTATTTCAGGATAAACATTAATTTTTTCAGCATGGAGTTTATAAGCTGCTTCAAAAATGGCTTTTACCTGCATTGCGTATATCTCAGGGTATGAGACCGCGATGCGGCAGCCGCGGTGTCCAAGCATCGGATTAAATTCATGAAGAGCGTCAATCCGGGCGGTTACCGCCGCTTTTGACAGTTTTTCTTTTTTCCCTTTTCCGGCATGTGCGATATATGCGTTCATTTCATCGCTGTTATGCGGCATAAATTCGTGAAGCGGAGAATCCAGAAGACGGATTGTCACTTCCTTACCTGCCATAACCTTCATAATGCCGTAGAAATCTTCCCTCTGCATGACCTGGAGTTTATCAAGCACCTTCGCCCGTTCTTTCGGATCGTCTGAAAGAAGCATATCGCGGAAGACATTAATACGGTCTTCCTTGAAAAACATATGCTCAGTGCGGCACAACCCTACTCCGTCTGCTCCAAAGCTCAGTGCCAGAGCGGCATCCCGCGGTGTATCTGCATTGCAGCGAACGTGAAAATCCTTAAGAAATCCCCTGGAAAGATCAATAAAATCAAGCAATCCTGATTCTTTCGGGTTGGGTTCAATTAAATCCGCAACTCCCTTATAAACAGATGCCTCGCCGTAAAAAGGAACGTCAACTGTTATGTATTCGCCTTCAGAAAAACCGAACGCGCCCAGTGTCGCCCTGTTTCCCTTTATTTTTAGCTGCGGAGAAACAAGCGAAACTTTTCCGTACTGACGCGCTACCACAGACGCATGTGCGGAATAACCGCCTTCGGCTGTCAGAACGCCTGTGCTGACTTCAATGGCTTTTACATCTTCTGCAAAAGAAGATTCCAAAACGAGAATAGCGCGATCATCTTCTCCCTGATGTATGGATGTTTTCCTCCCTTCAAGAAGAGCGTCTGTGCTGAAATACACGCGTCCTATGGCGGCGCCCGGAGCGCCCGCGATACCGCCCTTCCATACGCTGAGTCCTTTTACGCTTGCAGGGTTTATCACAGGATGCAGAATTTCATTTAAACGCAGAGGATCAATTGCCTTTACAACATCCACAGAATTGATGATTTTCCTTTTTGCAAGATCCAAAAGAAGTTTTAAATCAGCCTGTGTGGATTTATGTTCAACCAGTCTCTGTTCAATCAACCACAGTCTGCCGTTTTCAACGGTAAAGCGCACCTGGCGGATTTCCCTGAATTTATCTTCAAGCGTCCATGCAATCTTTTCAAGTTGTTTTAAATGACCGGGGTCTATCTTGTTAATCTCATGACCTTCGGCTCCTATTTCATTGAATTTTCCCCTGTAAAAATTTCCCTGGAGCTTTTTTTCACCCGTTATAACATTACGTGTATGGAAATATCCTGAACATGAATCATTGCCGTAATTTCCGTATACCATCGGCTGAATCATTATCGCAGTATCTTCATCATTCTGCTCATCCATTTTGAGCATTTTTGAAATTTCCCCAAGCGTTATAAGCACCTGGCTTTCAGCATCGTTAAAAAATCCTTTGGGGAAGTATTTCGCATACTCGTCCATATATTCTTTTGCCGATTTCTTTTTGGGAAGAGGCTTTTCATCATCTTCGCTGTGCAGTTCGTTGGAAGGTCTTTTCATTCCAAGCATGCTTCTGACAAATTTTAATCTTTCAGAAATTTCTTCCTTTTCTTTGGGCTTTTTTTCAAGTTCCTTAATTCTTTCCTGTATCATCAGCATACCGCTAATCAAAAACAAAACTTCATTTGCGGCAAAATCAGCGCCTACCCATTTTGAAAAACCGTCAATAACAGGTTTAACAAGACCGAAGTTATGAAGCGCAGGATATGTTGTAATTGCAAGGTTGGAAGAAATAACCACTTTTAGAAGAAGCGGATTTTCAGTATCTCCGAACTTTTTACCGGCAAGCTTTGAGCATTTTCCCAGTAACTCTGCAATATCTTTTTTGATTGCCTTTGGATCAATTTCCGATGCGATTTCAATATCCAGAATTATTCCCGGTAAAATGGGAAATGCAAGTTCGGCAAATTCATTCGCCTGCCTGCCGCGGATACCAAGTGATTCAGGTCTGATTTTTGAAGAGATAACATTATCATGGCTAAAAAAATGTATTCTTGAATCCATGTGATTTCCTTAATTAAAATAATTTTAACACAGCATTGACAGGTCCGCGAAGGAATGCTTCAAATTGATGACTTGCACCCTGCGCAAGATAGCGCTGAAGCTTGGCGACATCCTGAATTTCATTTCCGGCTACGGCGAATTCAATGGCGCTGCCGTGTTTTACCTTACCCCATTTGAAAAGCGAGTTAATGTCAAGAATTCTTTCCATCTCGTAGTAAATAAACACTTCCAGATTTGGGTGTTTTGCCTTGTAACTTTCAATTATCTTTTTCCATGCTTCAACATTGCCATTATGAAACAGTTCGTTTTTAACTACAACCGCATAACGCGGCGTCATCCTGGAAGATCCGCCTGCTGGTTTTGCATCGGCTGCGGTTTTTTTATCTGGCGCAGCTTTCATGCTGCTGGTTTTAACTTTTACTGTTTTCGTTAGAGCCGGCGCAGCTTTCTTTGGTTTGAAAACGTTTTTAACCGTAAATTTTCCGCTTGTAATGGCGGCAGGAACGGCACATTTGGCGCCTTCAAAAAGATTCAATGCAAGATCGGCGGCTTTTTGGCAATTATTATCCGTTTCTTTTCCCTGAAGCCCTGCATAAATAACCAATAGCTCACGTTTTCGAAGTTCACCGAAAGCAGCCAGTTCTTCGGCAACTTTTGGGTTTGCGACTATAAGCCCCATCTCCGGATGATGATAAGCGGCAACAAGATCAACCCCGTTCCATTTTTCGAATTCTTTCGCAAGAGCGCCCAGATCCTTGACTGCCGCAGAAAGATTTGCCGAGGCTGTTTTATAGCCAAGTTTGTCAATCAGCAGCATTCTTAAGAGTAACCTTAATTTATTGCTTGTTAAATCATCATCGTCCAATTGATATATAATATCGCCGAAGTTTTCCGCTCCTGCGCTTGCTGCTATTTCCATTGTTTTTTGTATATGCCTGACTGCGCTGTTAAAACCGTTTCGGGTAGATAATATTTCCAAATTTACATTATCTGCCATAATTTCTCCTCATTTTTATATAGAAAAAGCGCTCCCGAACCACCCGGCATTCAATGCCACGTTGATTCAGGAGCGCTTAAACATTATGAAGTTACCTAAAGTCCCTTCTGATTATAATTCCGAAAGAGCACGACCGCCGGCTTTCCTGGCTTTTGCTTTTGAATCTACAACGCCCTTCTTCTTTGGAGCCGCTTTGGGAGCTGCAATTGCTTTTGGTTTGGGCGCGGCTGCTGCTGCGACAGCCTTCTCTTCTTCCTCTGTTATAACTGCGCTGAAAGATTGATTGATATCTTCACGGACTGTTGATCTTCTGCGGCTGAAAGATGCAAACGCCGCATCCGAGAAGCCCTTGCTAACGCCGTGGAGGAATTCGTTAAGAACATTCGCCATCGCGTCAAGAGTGACTTTTTTCCTCTTGATTGATGTAATATCAACATCCAGAAGAAGTCCCGGCTGCAGATGGTAAGGATTAATTGTGTATTCAAATCTGAAGTATTCTTTTTCAAGCCACGCGAGTCTTTCTTCCATCACGCGCCTTTCCACGGGATACAGGTAATCGTACATTTTTTTCATTCTTTCGCGCATTCTGATTATTCTGGTGCGAATTCTGTCTTTTTCCCAAATGTACGTGCGGTTCGATTTTTCAACTTCGGTTTCAGCCGGTTTGACAAAGGAAATCTCGTCCCATACCTTGGCAATATCTTCATAAAGCGGTTCGCCGGATTTGTCCTTAAAGAGTGTTTTAATCCTGCTTTTATTCTTTGCCGACAAATCCTCAAAGTCATTGACCTGATAGGATTTTTTCCAGTCTTTCTGGTAAATAACCTCAAGAACATCCCAGAGATGCTGAACTTCGGTTTCAAAACTCTTAATCTGCACATCGTAAGCTTTGCGATCCTCAATAAGCTGTGCGTTATCAAAGAAACGCATTTTTATCTGATAACGTTCATCCGGAAGATTTGCGGCATCCGTATCTTCGTATTCGCGAATAACAACTTCGCGGCCGTTCTTGAGGTTTTCGATGTACTGGTAACCCATCTTGGAGGTATCAAGAATTGAAGTGATGGAGTTAATGGCAGTGTTGAAACCGCGGTTGCGGATATTTTCCATGTCGATGATTTTTTTGATGTTTTCCCTGACATTGAGAGCGTCAAATGATTCAGGATCAATTTCAGCGCGGAGGTCGTTTATTTTTTCCATGAGCGATTTAGCAACGAACTGATAACGTTTTGATTTTGCTTCTTCGATATTGTCGTCTGTGAAGGCATCTACCTTGCCGAGCTTTGTAAAAATAACTTCGCTGTCTGTAAGCTCTTCAAGTCCCTGATCAATTCTGTCGTCCTTAATCTGCTCAACAAGTTTATCAATGCTGTCAATTATGTGTTTTGAGATCAAATCTTTAATAAGATATTCAACTGTAACCTGATAATGGAAAATCGGACTTATGAGTTCTGATTCCAGAATGTTGACTGAAAGTTTTACGTCGGTTACTGTTTTGGGTTTGAACAGATTATCCTTAAACGCGCATTTAACAATTGAGTATGCGTTTTCACCGCGCACAAAAGCGCCTGTGTCTGTCTTCTGGCGAAGGATGCTGTTGGTATGTGTTTCAAGTTCGTTGACGCCTCTCTGAATATGTCCCTGCAGGTGACCATACATATTCACAACGGATTTTTCAACTTCGCCGGTGTTGAATTTGTCAGCGCCGCCTACCGCATCAAGAAGGTCCGCAATTTCTTTTGGCGTGTAACGGGTAAGAACTTTTGTTTCTTCTTTGTCAATAAAGTTTCTCACCTTTTTCACCATCTCATCTTCGCTCGTTACCATGTAACGGTTGAACATGTTTTGGTAATTCTGGTTAAAATAGTTGTACAGTTTTTCTTTAAGACCGCCCATTACATCAAGGCGTTCAAGGACATCTTTAGGCAGTCTTGCTGTCAGATGGTGGATGACTTTGTTGGTTTCTTCCTCCAGCAACAGATTAACTTCAGCCTGCTGATCACGATATTCCTGCGCTAATGAATTTCGTGAACCTACAGCGCTTGGCTTTTCCGGATGAAATACATTCGGCGATTTGGGCAGATCAATTGCTCCCATAATAACTCTCCTTATAATTTAGTTTTAAACTATTGTCTCATGGAAGAATAGCATATTTATAAACATAATGTAAAGCTTTTTTTGTGCATTAAAGCGGTAATGCTGTCATATATTAAACTAGTCAAACCGTCAGATATATGCTAAAATCGGTAATATGAGTAAAAACAAAGCCGCCGGAATAAAAATCCCAGTATTAGCGCTGGTCATGGCATCTTTCTTCTGTCTTTCTCCGCTGTATGGGCAGCGAAATCCGATAAATGTAAATTTAATTGTTGACGGTTCAACTTATTATCTGAATGTAAGGGATGAAGTCTCATCATGGATATCAAACAAAATGGATCAGATACTTGTTGAAGGAGACAGTGTAAAGATATGGAGCGCCGGAAGTAATTCAAGGATCATTTATGAGGGAAAAATCAACAGCGCTTCAGACAGGGAAACCGTTAAAAAGAGCGTAAGGGAAATCACCGCTTCCGGAGACAGCACTGATTTTTCAAGTGCGCTGCGGGAAGCCGCGCAGCATCAGGGATCGAGTTTTACATATACGCTTCTTGTAAGTGCTTCCTCGCAGGGTCTTTCTTCCGTTTTAAACAGTTCCAATGCCGGTCTGATGAGATTTTCAAGAATAGAGGAATTTTCTGCATGGCGCGCAGTTGTTGTCGGGTTGAATCTTGACTCAAGAGTCAGCAGGGCAGCTTCTGCGTTTTTCAGCGTTCAATAAAACTGCGTTTAGATGAATAATTCTGAAAATAAAAAAAAAAAATTAATCGGTTCATCCATCACCGTTGCGTCAATATCAATCCTGATAATTATTTTTCTTGCGACAGGCATATGGAAAAACTTTGATCCAAAACCGGAAGAAATAAGAGCCGCAGTAATTATAACTCCCAGAGAAGCAGGTCTGTCTTCCGCAAATGATCAGGACGGACCTGCGGCATGGAATGAAAGCAGAACCGCAAAGATTCCGTTGGAAGACAATGAAACGATCATCACTGTTTTTACAAGGGAAAACGAAACCTATTACACGGAAGAGCAATTCATTGTTTTTACAAGAATCTCCGATACCGCAAGGGAAGTATTTTTAACGTATATCGGTTTTGACGAACAAAGCAGAAGATATACAAGGATGTGGGATGTTCCCGCGGCTGCCGCCAGACCCGAAACAATTTCGCTTTTCAGCCAGGATTTAATCGGCGACAGAAACAATTGCATTATTATAACAGGAATGAATAATCAGAATGAACACACAATAACAATATTCAGGAAAATATTTCCTGCTGTAAATCAGGCATACAGAAAAATCGCTGAAATCCAAATTGACGGTTCCATAAAAATTCTGGAAACGCCCAGAACTAATGCCTATCAGCAGGGAATTACAAACGGACAGAGTTTTAATATTGCAGCTTACGGACACGACAACACATCAAATAATATTCTTGATCAGATTGAAACAATTTATTCCTTCAATCCGGAGAACGGACAGTATGAACAAACCGGCATTTCCAGAATACCGGGTTCCCAGATTGAACAGCGGCAGTTAAGGGAAATTCTAAGCGGCGCTCCGGGAGTCTTTGAAAATTTTATAAATGATCTTTGGTATTATGTAAGCCCGCAGGGTACGGTAGATTCAAAGCAGTATTTGTATTTTAATTCATCAAGCAGAGAAATCATTTTTTACGGTGATGAAACCCAGCAGGTTTTTCACTGGCAGAATTCAACGCCTACAAGATACGGTCTTTATGTAAGAAGCCAGAATATCTCAATCAGCACCTTATTACGCTTTATAGATATTGAGCTTGAATCGCTTGAAAGCATAAGGCTTAGGGTAATTGAAGATGTCCAGTTAAAAATAACCGCCAATACGACATGGGACGGCTCCTACAGGAAGGCGGGTATTGCGATGTTTTACCAGACAGTACCGTCGATTAAACCTGCAAAAGACGCGTTTTACGACAGTACATGGGGAAGACTCCAGTTTAAAAAAACAGGTGAATATATAATCACTTCGGGAAGTACAACCCGCAGAGGACATTATGTTTTTTACGCGGTTGACGGACAGGAACTGCTTGAACTGCGTCCTACAGATGGATATGAAAATAAAAACCGGCTTGTTTACAAAGCTGAGGACGCTCCCAATTCTTCCACGCTTCTATCCCCTGTCCGCATAGGAACCGCAGGAATTCAGGATCTGTTCGAAACGCCCGTTATACTCACACCTGTGAACAATGACTAGCGCGAAATAAAAAATTAAATCACACCCTGATCAAGCATGGCTTTGGCTACTTTTTTGAAACCGGCAATGTTCGCTCCAAGCACAAAGTTTCCGGGCTTTCCGTATTCTTTGGCGGCGTTATCAATATTGTTAAAAATACCGGTCATGATGTTTTTAAGTTTTTGGTCTACTTCTTCAAATGACCAGGAAAGGCGGGCGCTGTTCTGACACATTTCCAGAGCGGAGGTAGCGACGCCTCCGGCGTTAGCGGCTTTCCCGGGGAAAAAAGCCACTGAGTTCCCGATCAGGTATTCAGTTGCATCAAGCGACGTAGGCATATTCGCACCTTCGCCTACAACCCTGCAGCCGTTAGCGGCAAGTTTTTTTGCGTCGTCAAGAAGAAGCTCATTCTGGGTTGCACACGGAAGAGCTATATCGCAGGGGATATCCCATACTCTACCCTTTTCGGCATCGGTATAAACGGACGACTTGTGAACTTCTGCGTACTTTGAAAGCCTTTCCCTTTTTATCAGTTTTATTTCTTTTATTGTGTCAAGATTAATTCCGTCTTTGTCATAAATAAAACCATTGCTGTCCGTCATGCTGATAATAACCGCTCCGAGAGAAGAAGCCTTTTCAGCTGCAAAAATAGCGACGTTTCCGCTTCCGGAGATCGCGACTTTTTTTCCTTTAAAACCGTCTTTTTTAGATTTAAGATATTCATCAATTATATAAACAAGTCCGTATCCTGTGGCTTCGGTTCTGGCAAGCGATCCGCCCCAGCCGATTCCCTTTCCGGTCAGCACACCTTCAAATTTGTTAACGAGCCGTTTGTACTGTCCGTACATGAAACCGATCTCCCTTCCTCCAACGCCAATGTCGCCCGCAGGTACGTCAGTATCAGGACCTATGTGCCTGTAAAGTTCTGTAATGAAGGACTGACAAAAATGCATAACTTCATTATCGCTCTTTCCCTTCGGATCAAAATCAGAGCCGCCTTTACCGCCGCCTATCGGCATGCCTGTAAGTGAATTTTTAAATATCTGTTCAAAACCAAGGAATTTTATAATGCTTAAATTTACTGAAGGATGAAAACGAAGTCCGCCTTTATAAGGACCGATCGCTGAATTAAACTGAACGCGGAAACCGCGGTTAACCTGTGTCTTTCCCGAATCGTCTACCCATGGGACTCTGAAAACGACAGCTCGTTCAGGTTCAATAAGCCTCTCAAGAAGCCCTGCTTTTTCATAAGTACTGTCCTGATCAACAATTATCCTAAGCGAATCCAGAACTTCTTTTGCCGCTTGCAAAAATTCAACCTGCCCTGCGTCTTTCTTTTCAATTATCGAAATAATATTATCTATGTAGCCCATAAAATCCTCCGGTATATTTACTTTTACCACAAACTCCCGCAGAGTGTCCAGCGTTGCCGCCTCTTTGGCTGAGTTCCTTTTTATATTGATAAATATTTCTCCGCGCTTACAAGTTTAACCGCAGCGCAGAAAATTTCCATCGCTTCTGAAAGTTCATCAAGAGACGGGCAGGTCGGAGCGATTCGAATATTCCTGTCCCTCGGATCATTGCCATACGGATATGTCGCTCCCGCTGGAGTCAGAGCAACTCCTGCCTGCGCGCAAAGAGAGACAATTTTTTTCGCGCAGCCGTCAAGAGAATCAAAACTTATAAAATAACCTCCTGCAGGTTCTGTCCAACAGGCGATATCAAATTCCCCAAGTTCACGGCGCAGAGTATCTGCGACAAGTTTGAACTTTGGGCGCAGTATAACGGCATGTTTTTCCATATGAGCCATCACGCCGGCGGCGTCTTTGAAAAAACGCGCATGACGAAGCTGATTTAATTTATCAGGACCGATTGTCTGCACAGTCAGCCTCTGCCTTATATAATCGCAGTTTGATTTGGAAGACGCCATGCATGTTACCGAAGAACCTGCGAAACTTACTTTTGAAAAGGATGCGAACACGTACGCCATATTCGGATTTCCGGTTTCTTCACAAAGACGGATGATATTCGGGACGGCGGATTTCACTGCGCCAAGATCATGAAAGGCGTACGCGTTATCCCAGTAAATTCTAAAATCATCAGCAGCAGGTTTTAATTCAGCAAAACGCCGGACGGTTTTAACGGAATAAACAATGCCTGTCGGATTTGAATACTTTGGGACACACCAGATACCTTTGATCATCGGATCGGAAGAAACCAGTTTTTCAACAGTATCCATGTCAGGTCCGTCCTGTTTCATTTCAACCGGAATCATTTCGATGTGAAAATATTTACAAATTGTAAAATGACGATCATAACCGGGAACAGGGCAGAGGAATTTTATCTTCCCCTGATGCTGCCAGGGTTCTCCGTCCCTTACGCCGTGCGTCATATTTACAGCCACATTGTCAAACATCAGCGCAAGCGAAGAGTTGCCGCCGACAATTACCTCATCAGGTGATATGTCAAGAAGGTCTGCAAATATTTTTTTCATTTCACCGATACCGTCAACTCCGCCGTAATTGCGGCAGTCCGCTCCGCTTGCGGCGGCGTAGTCGCTGTTTGAAAGACAGGTGAGCATTTCATTGCAGAGGGACAACTGCTCATCAGACGGAACGCCCCGCGTCATGTTGAGTTTCTTGTTTTTGCCGCAGTGCTGTTTAAATGTTTTCTCCAGTTCATCACGAAGAGAAGATAATTCACTTTTATTCATTTGCGCATAAGGTTTCATGTTTCCATCCTTTGTTAATCCCGGTGTTTGATATTTGTATTAATCCATTCTCTTTCCCGGCATATAGAACTGTATCTTGTCATAAATATGTTCATTGCCTCTTCATATCCCATGTTATAGGAGATATGACTTCTTTTTTTATGTTCGCAGTTCCATTTAATTGTTCCCAGATTATTCACTTTACCGTCAAGTACTTCAAATGCACATATACCGCACGACCATGATACTTCATACCAGCATGTATTGTATGTTTTTTTTAAATATATTTTATCAAGCGTATAAATTCCTTTTGGAATATTGACTGAAAAAAAAAGTCCGTCACTTTCTGAAACCAGCGTAAATATTTTTTTACTTGATTTTTCCTGAATAGTTATTTTAATTCCATGTTTATTTATGCCGTTTACAGACATGTTTCCGCAGTTACAGAAGGGATAACCTGTACTGTTATTAACAATTGTTCCGACAACAACGGTGGGATTGTAGTTAGCTGCACTTAAATAAGAAACGCAGTTAAAAAACAATAAGCCAAAAAGAACAGCCGCAAACCCGTTTCTCATGATCAAAAGAGTAGATTACATGGACTTTATTGTCAATTCGTTACTTTACAGGGAATGCGTCAAAACCTGCGGCTTTTAAATCGGAAATACCGCGTGCTGTGTCGGCGGTGACTGTAACAACCCACATATCGCCGCGTTGTTCCATCAAAGGTGAAAAACCCGCCTGCCGCAGACGCGTAATCTGCGCCTGCGCATTTACCTGCTGACCGAAGAGACCAGTCTGTAATTTTACGCCGGATTGAAAATCAACAGGACTGCTTTGAATCAAATAAGGAGATTCGTTCCCGCTGAGAAACAGCCAGAAAGGACTTGGCATAATGGCGGATACAGGATCGCCTGCCGCAAGACGACCTTCAGGACTTTGGGGGAATTCAACAGCCAAACGCCGTCTCCAGTTTTCCGCCGCCGCTCCGCCTGAAGTTTTCCAGAGGAGAAAAAAAACTTCGCTTAACATCGGCGAATAATCAGGATCATTTGCAATTTTTATAAGCGCATCCTTATTGCCGGATTGAATTGCATTAATACCTGCATGTAAAAAGTTAGCGCGCTTTGACTTTGACAAAAGCGGTTCAATCGCATTTTTTGCCCTGTCCCACTCTCCCATCGCGGCGAGGCAGTAGGCGCATGCCAAAAGCGCTTCATCATTTATCTGCCCGGGAATTGCCGCCGCCGCTTCCAGCCAGTTTCTTGCCGCGCCTTCAATGTCTCCTGAAAGCTGGCGAAGAACGGCAAGCCTGACAAGCGCGTCATGACGTTCTTTGTCGCTTATACCCTGCCTGCCTGTGATTTTTAGAGCTTCCTGAATTTCAATATCAAGCGAGTTCTGCGCAAAAAGCGGAAATGCGAAAACAACCAATAATATCAATATTATATTTTTATTCATTGCCGGTAAAACCGTCCTCTTCCGGTTTTTCTTTTTTTCTTTTTGAGAAAAACCTCTCTCTTGCTTCGGCTGCATCCTTTTTGATTTTTTCATCTTCGGGAGGAGGATTTGCGCTTATATTTTTATGCTTACGGTGTTTTTTAATGGCGTGAATGGCGAGAGGCAATGTGCAAAAAAGTCCCAGTATGAATGAAATAAAAACAGTAATAAAAACAGGAACATCATTAAAGGTATAAAACCCGAACTTGATATCGCAGCGGTTATCAAGATTAAAAGTGATAAATACCAGAAAAACAGCAAATATTATTATTGTAATAATTAATCTATACGGCATAATTACTCCTCCATTTTTAAATTGGAATTATTTCCTTTGCCCTGAATGTATTTCCTTTCAGAGCCGACAGCGTAACTTTCCCGAATGAACCTATCATTGAAGCAGAACCGGGAACAGCCACCATTTCGTCTTTTTCAGTCCTTGTAATTAATTCATCGGCATTTTTACGGGAAATCCCCTCTATTAAAACTACATCTGTGCTTCCTATCCTGCTTTTCAGCAGTTTTAACGTATGTTTTTTCTGGAGAGCGATAACTTTGGATAGTCTTTCTTTCTTTACATCATCGCTTACTCTGTCTGGCAGATCAAATGCTTTAGTTCCTTCGCGCGGATTGAAATGGTACATATACGAGTAAAGGAATTTCACCTCCTCCATCAACTCCAGTGTTTTTTCAAGATCATCTTCAGTTTCACTGGGAAAACCGGCAAGAATGTCTGTTGAAAATGTCATTTCCGGTATTTTTGAACGAATTTCTTTTGTAAGATCGAGAAAGCGCTCTTTGGTATATCCCCGGTTCATTGCGTTTAAAATCTTGTTTGAACCATGCTGGACAGGCAGATGAAGATGACGGCAAAAAACAGGATTTTCCGCCATAACATTGATAGTTTCGGATGAAAAATTTTTAGGATTGGCGGAAAGAAAGCGTATTCTTTTAATTCCGGTCTCTTTTATTTCCATTGCAACCAGCTTTAAAAGACGGGAATAATCCATATCCTGCCAAACATAGCTGTTTACATTCTGCCCAAGCAGGGTAATTTCCCGCACTCCCCTGCCGGCGATAATACGTATTTCTTCAGCGATAGCCTGCGGATCACGCGAGATTTCCCTGCCCCTCACATACGGAACAATGCAATAGGAGCAGAAATTATTACAGCCGTTCATGATGGGGATGAAGCTTTGAAACTGTCCTTCCTCATGATGGGATTTTGAAAATAAGAAAACTGCTTTTTCATCCAGATCAAGCGCCGCTCTTGTTCCGTTTTCAGCGGCTTCCAGAATGAGGGGGAAAACAGAGCGGGATGAAGTGCCCATGATATAATCAACCGCCGGATATTTTTCCTTCAGCTTTGCACCAAGCCTTTGCGCCATGCAGCCTGCAATTACAAAGACAAAATTTTTTGATTTTTTTTTTAATGCGGCAAAATGAGCTATTCTGCCGAATGCGCGTTTTTCTGCCGTGAGCCGCACTGAACAGGTATTGATAAGAACAAGATCAGCATCTTCGCTTCGCTGCGCTTCTTTCCAGCCCCGTTCTTTACAAACAAGGGAAAGCGAAGCGGACTCCGCGCTGTTCATCTGACAGCCGTAAGTTTCAAAAAAGTAAGTCATCGAAAAATCAGGAGCGTTTTTTCAGACCGATGAAAAACTTTATCCCGTTCCATATACCTAAAGCAAGAAGACCGACAGCGCCTATGCCAAGAATCGCTCCTGACAGCGGCGCAAGAAAGGGAATTTTTATTTTTGAGATAATTGTAAGAATGCCGGCAGCCGTAATTATAAAGCCTGCTTTTTTATCAGCGGGGTCTTTGGATAAAAATGAACTTAACCCAAATATAAAAACAAGACCTCCGATAATCAGTCCTGGAATTACAGAAGTTGTAACCGCATTTAAAATAAAAAGAAATATTCCGCCGGCGGTATAACCGACAGCGGATACACCGAGTTTTGATAATTTGGATACCGAAGGAATATCGTTATTTCTTTTTTCGATTTCGTACATAATTTCTCCCTTTCTATTTTATTACCACTTCCCAATGTCCCATGCCAGTTTTATTGCCTTAACCAATCCAAAAACAACAATCCCGATTGCGCCTACAATGAGAAAGTAGGAAGCAAATCCAGCTACTATTCCAAATCGCGGGTTGGCAAGCAGAAGCAGAAATCCGCAGGCGGTTATTATAAGACTTCTTTTAAAGTTATACCTGTGACGGCGCAACAGCATCATAATACCGGAAAAAAAAGCAAAGATACCAGCGGCAAGACCTACAGGCCGGATGCGTATGCCGATGATTGTCAACGCAAAGATGGCAATGCCGCCCAGGACAAAAAGAATAATTGTCCTGCCCTTTCCAGGCAGGTTTTCAGGCTGAGGGTTAGCGTCCCTCCATTCAGGTTCATTGGACATTTTCACTCCTTGGATAACATTGCCGCTTCCAAAACATTTTGAAGAAGCATTGCGATTGTCATGGGACCTACCCCGCCCGGCACCGGTGTAAGGAAGGAAGCTTTCCCGGCAACATCAGGATCAACATCGCCGCAGAGCCTGTACCCTTTTTTTGCAGAATTGTCGGAAACGCGGTTAACCCCAACATCAATTACAACTGCATTTTCCTTAATCATATCCTTTTTTATCAGAGCCGGCATACCCGCCGCGGCGATTAATATATCAGCCTGTTTTGTAAAACCGGTAATATCATGAGTTCCTGTATGGCAAACGGTAATAGTGGCGTTAAATTCACGCCGTATTAAAAGATTAGCCAATGGTTTTCCCACGATATTTGATCTTCCGACAATAACTACATGCGATCCGGAAACAGGAATATTGTATTCCCGAAGAAGACAAAGAACACCATGAGGTGTACAGGGTAAAAAACCTCCGCTGCCCAGAAACATTTTTCCGGCGGAAACCGGATGAAAGCAATCCACATCTTTTTTAGGGTCAATCGCGCTTATAACTCTTTCTTCGTTTATATGTTTTGGCAGCGGTAATTGAACCAGTATGCCGTGAATTTTTTCATTGTTGTTTATATCATTGATAGTGGAAAGCAGAACATCTTCATTAACATTTTCAGGCAGTCTAATATCATGGCTCTTCATTCCCGCTTCATCAAGCGCTTTTTCCTTGGCTGTAACATACGATAAGCTTGCAGGATCCTCGCCTGCAAGAATAACCGCAAGGGACGGAACAACATCAAGCTGCGCGCATTTTAATCTAAGGTTTTCGCGGATTTTTAACCCAAGAGCTTTTCCGTCCATGATTACCGCCGGCATAATTTCATCTCCCTTTCTTACAGCAGCTTTTCAGGCGAAGCTTCCGGCAGAATTACCATGAAGCGACCGGCTTCCGCTGTAATCATAAACCACCCGTCAACCGCTACATTGCTTAAACCGAAAAAACCGCGATCCCATTTTAATTTATCAAGCTGCCATTTCAGCGAACTGCTTTTTGCTTTCCATGGTCCCGCTCCCAAAGGAAAAACCGAAACACACGCACCTTCTCCGGGATTTAGGGAAAGCGGGTTTTCATCAGAGTTTGCATCAATGCAATATATATCGGCTTCATCAGTAATCCAGCGATGCGGGAAAAAATCCCTTTCAAATAGACTGCGAATTCCAAACAGATGATCAATCCTTCCGCCGCCGCCGCCTATTATCCATATTTTATCACATCCTTTTTCAACTGCAAGAAAAACAGCAAGTTCAGTATCGGTAAAATCCTTGTCAGGCTGCATCCTGATGATACGATCTTCAGGATAAGATGCAAGTCTTGTCACATCAAGAGAATCCATGTCGCCGATTATAAAATCGCACTTTACTCCGGCCTGTTCGGCAAGCGCAAGCCCTGAATCGGCGGCTATGAAAAACGCGCCGGACGTTTCCCTGCCTATCAAATTTTTTATAACAACTGCCTGCGGTCCCTTTCCGCCTGTAAATATTATTCCAAGCAAAAAAACTCCAATAGAGTTGTTCGGAAACTTCAATTTTTGAACAACTTCCAAATTAAAAATCGCATCTTCACAACCTTTGAACTTGAAAATGCAAGACTTGCGAGACAACCAACCTGAGTTGCCGAACAAGTCCAATATTTTCACACAGAGCCGCAACGTATAAAAGGACACCGGGAAATTTACATATAACAACCTCTGCGCCTTCGTGTGATGAATTTAAAGAATTATTCAAGTATACTTTGAAAATAAAGGATGTTCAATTGCGGATAAACACAGACCCTGTCCTGAAGGAATTTGCTTCGGTTTTTACAAATAACGGGAAACAGATTTTCCTTGTAGGCGGAGCTGTGCGCGATATGCTTATGGGAAAGAAAATACATGACTGGGATTTGGCTACCGACGCGCTCCCCTATGAAGTTGGATCAATCTTCAGAGCTGTAAACGGAAAAGTTATTCCCACCGGCATAAAACACGGCACGGTTACTGTCCTTTATAAAAATCACAGCGCCGAAGTTACCACTTTCAGAACCGAAAGCGAATATTCAGACGGCCGCCGCCCTGATAAAATAAATTATGCGTTAAAGATCGAAGACGATCTTTGCCGGCGGGATTTTACAATGAACGCAATCGCTCTCCGCCTTCCCGAAAACGAAATTGTAGACCCTTTCTGCGGCGCGAAAGACATTAAAAAAAAAATTATACGCTGTGTCGGAAAAGCGGACGAGCGTTTTAACGAAGACGGACTTCGCCCTCTGCGCGCTGTCCGTTTTGCTTCCCAGCTTGGTTTTGAGATTGAGAAGAACACATTAAACGCGATACCTCCGGCTCTTCCAACCTGCGCGAAAGTTTCATGGGAGCGGATAAGGGACGAAATTGAAAAAATACTCGCTTCCCCCCTTCCCTCATGCGCGTTTTTGCACATGGAAAAGACAGGACTTTTAAAACTTTATTTACAGGAGCTTGCCGTCTGCCGCGGGGTTGAGCAGAAAGGGTTTCATCAGTTTGACGTGCTGGATCATTGCCTTCTTGCCTGCGATTATGCCGCCCAAAAAGGTTATTCGCAAATCCTGCGAATGGCGGCGTTGTTACACGACATCGGAAAACCTGACGTACACAGGCTGGATGAAAGCGGAGTTTGGACGTTTTATCGCCATGAAGAAAAATCGGCGAAGATGAGCCGTATTATTTTAAACCGCCTGCGTTTTTCCAACGCTTTCATTGACAGCGTCAGCCATCTTGTCGGCGAGCATATGTTTCTGTATACGGATGAGTGGTCAGATACCGCTGTCCGGCGTTTTATCGCCCGCGTTGAAGAGAAAAATCTGGAAGATATTTATGATCTGCGCCGATGCGACACTTACGGCTTTTCCGGTAAAGAACCTGATTTTCGCTGCATTAACCGGCTTTCCGACAGGGTAAAAGAGGTTCTGGAAAAAAACCGCGCTTTTACAATCAAAGACCTTGCGATTAACGGAAATGACCTTATATCAATTGGCATAAAAAACGGTAAAATGATTGGAATGGTTTTAAGGGAATTACTGGAAACCGTGCTTGATGATCCTGCGCAGAACACAAAAGAAAAACTTCTGGAAATCGCAGGATCGTATTACCAAAAAATTAATTGACAAACAAGATTAATAAACACAAGACTTCGTATGGTTCGTCCTTTCTGATTTCACTTGCTATTGGGCACCTTTTAATACCTAAATAAAAATTAAGTTTAATTATCACCTAATTCGTGTTTTACTTCAATTTCGGTAGTAATTCCGAAAGCGATTTTTTCCTTTGCATCATCAGAGAGAGTAGTAAAAGGTTTCTTTTTTAGATATGACCTTAACTTTTCAATGTCAGGTTCAACGGCGATTAAATCTGAAAATTCCTGTGTTACAGGAATAAATTCAGCAATAACAGTTCTTCCGGAATAGCCGGTATTATTACACATTGAACAACCTGATGTTTTACAATATGGGCATTGTTTTCTGACTAATCTCTGAGCGGCAACCATACGCAGAACTGCCGCAGCCATATAAGCTGGTATTCCCATGTTCTGAAGCCTGTACACTGCCTCTATGGCGTTGTTGGTATGTAAAGTCGCAAATACAAGATGACCAGTCAACGCCGCCCTAACTGCCAATTCTGCAGTCTGGACATCTCTTATTTCCCCAATCATAATAACATCGGGGTCCTGCCTGAAAATTCGGCGAAGTAAAGTATCAAAAGTTAAACCTAATTCATCATTAACCTGTATTTGAGTAATCCCTTCTATTCTATATTCAACAGGTTCCTCAATAGAAATGATTTTTATATTATTTTTATTTAATTCTTTAAGGATTGCGGCAAGTGTTGTCGTCTTTCCTGAACCTGTAGGACCTGTTAAAAGAATAAGCCCTGAAGATGTTTCAATGATTTTATTTATACAATCCATATGCTGTTTTGAAAAACCTAAGGAATCAAGAGTGAAAGGAGAATCCGAACGATTAAGTAATCGCAATACGATAGATTCCCCCCATATAGTTGGAACAATTGAAATACGGACATCTAGCGAATATGCATCCGATCTAACATCAAGATGTCCGTCCTGCGGTCTGCGAATTTCAAGCATATTCAAATTGGCGAGTATTTTTAATCTTGCTGAGACTGCATTTGAACGTTCCTGCGAAATTCTTCTTGCGTCAACCAGCAAACCATCGATACGATATCTAATTATTGATTCAACACTTCCTGATTCGATATGAATATCTGATGCACGCATGGAAATCGCTTCTAAAAAAATACTATTTAAAAGATTTATTACCGGAGCATCGCCTTCAATTTTATCAATAATAGATTTTCTATTATTATTTTTTATACTTTCTAAATTCTGCTCGTCTGTAAAATCGTCTGATAGGAGCCGTGACAATTTTAAGTTAAAATCATCTGAATTTAATATCCGGAAAGAACAGTTATAATCAGGAAAAGTTTTTTTTATCCTGATCTTAAGAACATTATTATCGTCGTTTAACATTCCGAAAGAAACAGACTGATCGTCCGCAGATAATATCACTATACCGTTTGTTGCGCAGAACACCGGACTCAATGCCGGACGACTCATGGTTTCTCCAGATAATTTTCAACAAAACGTGTAAAGATAGAAGCGGTTTTTAACCCGTCTATTGTATATTCATAATTGGTTAAATCCACATGAGGCACCAGATAAATAATCATTTGAGTATTTTCAGTAGTATTGTTTTTGTTTTTAAAAAGCCATCCAAGTATAGGAATCTTTGAAAGCAATGGAGTACGCTGCTCGACAATGGTAGAATCATTCTGGCGTAAGCCGCTTAAAATTACAGTTTCACCGGAACGTGCGCGTACCTGCGTAGTTAATACTCTCTCCGATGTAGGCGGCGGGTTGCCGATACTAGAAGACACATCAGCTCCGCGTTTAGATACTGAAGCTGTAACTGTTGTTGTGATCATTCCGTCGCCGGAAACCCAGCCGTTGATTTCCAAAACAAGACCTGATACAATTTCGCGGGTGATTCCTGAATATATCGGTCTTCCGGTATCCGGATCTATATTAGAATCGCGGTAGCGGTATGTACTTGTATTTTGAAATTTTATTTCCTGTCCTGAAATACCAAAAAGCGTAGTGTCTGCGAAAACGCTTGCCTGATTCTCTGAAATTGCTGCATTTAATTTTGCTGCAAACTGATACCCGAATATTGTAATTACATCAAAATTTAAATTTAGAAGATTTCCTAGTTTCCCTGTTACCATATTCCGATCTCCCAGGCGAAGCGTTCGGGCTTCTGCGTTTATCTCCCAATTTAAATTATTACTGTCCTGTACCTGTATAATAAAAAGATCATATCGTATACGCGGACGCGGGCGGTCAATTATTTCTAAATCCTTCAGAAATAACGATCTTCGATCAGAACTGCCGATAAAAAAAACAGTGTTCCCGTCTCCGGCATCAATCAAATCTTCCCGCCTGACTGAAGGCGGCAATGTTCGGTATAAATCATCAGTTCTGATATATTTTAGACGTATTGGATGAGAACGTCTGGGCTGATCAACCGTTTTAATATACGATTTAATGTTTAAAGAATTTTCATCATTCGTCAGAGCAAAGAACGTATTGGCGTTTGGTAAAGATATTATCTGGAGACCGCTATACCGATTCTGTATTAAAGGCAATACTTCAGATGTTAGCAGATAGCTAGTCTCAAATAAATACCATTCTTTATCTTCATTCCTTAGCTCTGTTATAATTTCCGACTGTTGGCGCGGGAATATATAGAACAAATCATCTATTTCCTTATATTCACCACCACCTTGTTCCAGAATTATATTTAAAGTTTCATATAGTTCCCTGCCAGAAAATCTTGCGCGTTCTACCATTTGATCTGATCTAATAAAAGATAAATATTCTCTATGAGTTGTAGAAAACAATTGATCCAAAATATCTGTCAAACGAGCCCGTTCTAATTCCACTGTATATTTGCCATCTGTTTCCCTGATATTTATTAATCCTGTTCCAGCCATACTGGATGAAAACGGCTGTGGTTCAGTCCTGATTATTTGGATATATGTATCAGTAGCTTGTACTATATAATCATGAAATGGTCTCATGATCAGCTCTACAGCTTCCCGCACAGTTGTGGTTTCAAGATGAAGAGATAACCTTGTGGTTGGCAGCATATCCAGTAAGATAGTCGAATTAGTTGTACGGGTAAGTTTGTCAATTAACTGTACTGGCGTAGCGTCAAATGAATCCAAAATAATACCTTGATCAGTAAAAGAAATCTTTACCCGTGAAATAATCCATACGTTAGTCGTTTTATCTGCAAATAACCTGTTTGACATTAGAAACGAATCAAAGGCTTGTTCAAAGCTGTAGCCGTTATATTGAAAACTGACGCTGCCTGTAACCGTATCATCGCCAATAATGGGAATCCTTGAATAACTGGAAAAAGCGAACAACACTTCCCTGATATTTTGATCAACAAAATCAAAACTGATAATCCTGTTTGACTGACCATATAGGGAATATGTAAACAACAGGGTTATTATTAGTAGAATGAAATTTCGTTTCATTAAAACCAGCTTTGTGCCAGGGAAATAGATATACCGCCTATTGCCATACATGGGATAAAAGGTATACGATGTTTTTTTGAGATAATTATACAGATTATTCCCGCCAGACATGCGACTCCAACAGCGGCAAACCACCATACTGGTCCAAGAACCATACCAATAAGAGCGGAATACCATATATCAGCAAGTCCCAGCTTCTTTCCAGACAGATAAAAAACGATTGTAAAAATAGTAAGCCCGAGAAAACCTCCAACAATCGCCATTAATAATGGACAATGTTCCGCATTAAAAAGACACAATATGAATAAAACAGGAAAAATCAGCAGGAAAGCTAACCTTGGAACCATACCGTTTTTCATGTCAAATATAGAAATTATACCAGAAAACAAGATGAAGATTGCTTTCTCGGCGATTATTAACATATCATTTATGAGTATAAATTATGTAATAAGCGGAATTCAAGGCAAATAGTTAAAAATTTAAACTTAACCTCTTGACTGGGTCGAAAGAAGGGGAATAGTATGAAAGGATAGATGAGAAGCAGAGGGAAAGAAGAGAGCAAGAACGGAAGAACGCCTGTAATAGTATTGATAATAATCCTTATGATAATGAACATGCCGCTTACAGTGTACGGACAAGATGAACCTAGCTGTGATTCTCCGGGTTTTGGAGGGTGCGGGGGACCAAGTCCT
>Ga0209755_10001938_pt1 | contig 29969 bp, 27 predicted proteins | sample TergutCo191P1_FD_187301 | JGI IMG/M metagenome (GOLD analysis project Ga0209755, IMG submission 187301) | Cornitermes sp. P1 segment gut microbial communities from Petit-Saut dam, French Guiana - Co191P1 (SPAdes) (version 2) | ecosystem: Host-associated > Arthropoda: Insects > Digestive system...
TATGCGAGCTAAGTTTTTACGTTTTGTACGAAGAGTCATTGGAACCGAACAGATACTGGAAAAACAAAAGCGAATTTTGTTTGCTGCGGAAGCGGCTTATCATGCCACTAAGTTTTCACAGGCAATAGAAGATTGCTCATGGCTTAAATATAAGGGGTTTTCATTTGGTGATTCCGTCGGTGATTTTTATTGGGCTATGGATGCTCTCGCTTTACACAATATCTTTCGTATATTGGAAGACGCAAGGCCAAAAGCCATTCTAGAGTTTGGGCTTGGACAAAGTTCAAAGATGATTCACCAGTATGCCGAGTACTATAAAGCAAATGCCTTAACCATTGAACATGATCAAGATTGGATGAATTACATAAAAAACCACGCTTCGCAGATAAATTTTAATGTTTGCCAAGCGGATTTGGAAAGCGTTGAAATTAACGGCACAAAAACTACTTCTTATAAGAATATTGTGAATATTTGCTCATCCGCGTTATCTAAAATGGGAGGACATTTTATTGTTTTGGATGGGTTTTCTGGACAACATTACTCTAGGCCACAAATTTTAGACTTTGTTCGAGAATTAGGGGAGGATTTTTGCATTTTTATGCACGATTCCGAAAGAGTAGGTGAGCAGGAGACCTTATCGCTTTTGTATAAAAAACTAAACCAAAATGGTACAGAATTTCTGCAAAGAAATTATAACTCGACAAAACAGCACACAATTGTGTGTAGTAAAAGCTGGAAGTTTCTAATCAGTATTTGATGCTTCTTCAAGGTAAAGTACAAAATGGAAAATTTAGCACCTATTGTTTTATTTGTATATAATCGCCCTAGGCACACAGAAAAAGTTATAGAAGCACTAAAAAAAAATAAAGAGGCAACATATTCAGATTTATTCGTTTTTTCAGATGCTCCAAAAAATGAAGAAGTCGAAGAGAATGTAGAACAAGTAAGAAATTATATCAAAACAATTTCTGGATTTAAGACGATCACAATAAAAAAACATACAGAAAATCAAGGATTGGCAAAGTCAATTATTGATGGTGTGACTGAGGTTGTCAATAAATACGGGAAAATTATTGTTCTAGAAGATGACATTGAAACGAGTCCATATTTTCTTAAATTCATGAATAATGCGCTTGATTTTTTTCTTGAAGAGAAACAGGTTTGGAGTATTACAGGGTTCTCATATCCTATAAAGAGCAGAAAATTACCCCTAGCTTTTTGTTTTTTTGCAATGAGCTGTTGGAGCTGGGGAACTTGGGTTGACAGATGGAAATATTATGAGAAGAACCCCGATAAATATATATTGCAAATATCCCCCAAACACGTTAATAGATTTGACTACTATGGTTCTACCGAAATGTTCTCGCAAATTACAGCAAATAAAGAAGGTAAGTTTAATACATGGGCGATATTTTGGTATGCCGTGCAGTATATTAACAGCGGTTTTCAGATAATGCCTTCAAAACCGCTTGCAAAAAATATCGGAATGGATGGTACAGGTATACATTGTGGAACTACTACGGTTTATGATTATAAACTACATAATGATGAAGTAAAGATTGATTTTAATAAAATTCCAATTAAGGAAAATAAACTTGCTACTAAGTTGATTTGTAGTTTTTTCAGAGAACAAAAAAAAGGGAGCATTATAAGGCGAACCAAAAATTGTGTGAAACAAATGATACGATCTGTTTTCGGAGAAAAATTTATATCAATGATGAAAGCTATTATTATGAGAGAGAAAAATAACCAATGAAAATACTTTTGCTTAACTATTTTGATGCTGGTAGTGGTGCGGCAATTGCTACAGAAAGGCTTTTGATGGCATTACGTCAAAGTAACATTAATGTGGAACTTGGTGTTCTTGAAAAGAAAAACGCAAACGTTGCGATTATTTTATTACAAAAAAAAAATCTTAATCAACCTGAATTTTATTGTATCATCAAAAGGCTATGCGGTAAATTCAAGTCAAGAATTACAAGAATTGCTAATTTGGATTTTTCTACTACAAATACGATTACACATTCTACCAACCATAAATCGTTTATCGATGTTAATTATATTAATAATTCTGATTATGATATTATTCATTTCCATTGGGTTAATTATGATATGATATCGATTGAAGATATTCCTAAAATTAAAAAGCCTATCGTCTGGACTCTGCATGACAGTTGGGTTTTTTGTGGGGCGGAGCATCATCCAAATATTCTAGAAAACGATACTCGATTTATAGAGGGATATACTAAATTCAATAAACCAAAAACGACTTCAGGCATAGATGTATGCCGAAGGACATGGGAAAGAAAGAGAACGGCATGGAAGAACTGTAAATTTATCTTTATTTCTCCAAGTAATTATATGATGGAGACTTTTAATAACAGTGCACTTTTCAGCAATTCGAAAAACATTTGTACAGTAATACCCAATATTGTTCCTGAGAATATTTTTAAACCTAATAATAAAAATGCAATCAAAGAAGTATTTCAAATACCCAAAGATAAAAAAATTATTGGATTTGGAGCTGCCCATGGTATTACCAATAAAAAATCAATAAAAGGTGGCTACTTGCTCCTTGAAGCCATAAAGAAAATCAATAACAATGCAAATTATTCTTTTGTATTATTTGGTAATGCTGATGACTCTTTTGTCGAAGAGATTGCCATATCATATTTTTCTACAGGATCCATTTCTAACCCTTATATTTTGGCTGGGATTTATAATCTCTGCGATGTTTTTGTTTGCCCTTCTTTGCTTGAGAGTTTTGGAATGGTATGTCTTGAGTCATTATTTTGTGGCACACCAGTAACTGCATTCAATACGGGGGGTATTCCTGATATTGTTGAGCATAAAAGAACAGGTTATTTAGCAAAATGTTTTGATGCTGAAGACCTCTGTAATGGAATTTTATATTGTATTGATAATTATGATGAACTTTCTCGTAACTCCCTAGAAATGGTGCGTACAGAATTTGCCAATGATGGGATAGTAAGAAAACATATTGAAGTATATAAGTCTATTTTGAACAATAGTCAGACATGTACCCCTTTTAGCATTAGAAATAAAGGAAAACAATGAAAATAGCACTAATATCGGGCATTACTGGGCAAGATGGTGCCTTTCTATCAGAATTTCTTCTTAAAAAGGGCTATACAGTCCATGGTATCAAGCGGCGAGCATCCAGCTTTAACACCGATCGTATAGATCATTTATATCAGGCTCCACAGATAGAGAATAAAAAGTTCGTTCTTCATTATGGCGATCTTACGGATACTTCCAACCTTGTGCGTATTATCCAGGAAGTCCAGCCCGATGAAATATACAATCTTGGTGCGCAAAGTCACGTTCAGGTCTCATTTGAAGTTCCTGAATATACTGCCGATGTTGATGGCATAGGTACTTTGCGGTTTTTAGAGGCCATACGAATTTTGGGTATGGAGAAAAAGATCAAGTTTTATCAGGCTTCCACGAGTGAATTATTCGGCAAGGTACAGGAGATTCCGCAGAAAGAGACTACCCCATTTTATCCGCGAAGCCCTTATGCAGTGGCTAAGTTATACGCCTACTGGATCGTGGTTAATTACCGTGAGTCATATGGAATGTATGCCTGTAATGGCATACTTTTTAATCACGAGAGCCCTATTCGTGGCGAAACATTTGTTACCCGTAAAATTACTCGTGCCGTTGCTCGCATAAAATTTGGGCTTCAGGATAAGCTCTACATGGGTAATATTGACGCAAAGCGTGATTGGGGTTATGCGGGCGATTATGTTGAGCTGATGTGGCTAATGTTGCAACAGCAGAAACCAGATGATTATGTTATGGCCACTGGAATTACCACTACCGTGCGGGAATTTATCACCATGGCTTTTTTAGAGGTGGAAATAAACATAAAATGGGAGGGTAGCGGTATTGATGAAAAGGGGATAGATAGCAATACGGGTAAAGTCCTTGTTGAAATAGACCCACGTTATTTCCGTCCCACGGAGGTAGACATTTTAATAGGTGATCCATCGAAAGCTTTTTCCAATCTTGGCTGGAAACCTAGGGTGCGGCTTCTGGAATTAATTAAAATGATGGTCGCCAATGATGTTAAACTTGCCGAGGAGGAGCTATACCTTAAAAAAGGCGGTTACGAGGTAAAAAACTATTATGAATAATGGCCTATTTCCAAGAATATCCATTGTTACCCCTTGTTTTAATTCTGGCAAATATTTGGAAGAAACGATACAATCTGTTCTGGAACAGGATTATCCAAACTTGGAATATATAATCATTGATGGTGGAAGTACAGACAATACGCTGGATATAATAGGAAAATATGAAGATAAACTGGCGTATTGGGTTTCGGAAAAAGATGAAGGAATGTATGACGCTATTGAAAAGGGTTTTAAGAAAGCAACGGGAGAAATCTTGGCATGGATAAATGCTGATGATTTATATCACAGAAAAGCATTTTTTATTATAGCGGAAATATTTTCAAAATATCAATCGGTTAATTGGTTAGTTGGTGCATCAAGTTTTTGGGATGAGAACGGGAGAGGAATAAATGTATTCATAAGTAGAAAATTTACAAGATTTGATTTTTTGATGGGTGATTATCAATGGCTTCAACAGGAATCATGTTTTTTTAGAAGGGTGTTATACGAAAAGGCAGGTTCGTATTTAAATACAAAATTAAAATATGCTGGGGATTTTGAATTATGGTTTCGTTTTTTCCAATATGAACGATTGTATGTTGTTAACGCACTTATCGGTGGTTTTAGAATGAGGACTGCGAATCAACTTTCATTAGAACATATGCCAAGGTATTTGGAAGAAGTAAATACTATTTTGAAATATGAAAAACTCACGAAGAGAGAAAAAAATAAAATTCGGCGATATAGAATAATATACAAAACTATATTTTTTTTATCAAATATCTTAATAAGAATGTTAAACAGATATAGGAAAATCGAATTTGGCGGAACGCCAAATATTAGATTTAACAGAATTGAACAACAATTCGAAATACCATGAAAGAACAGGATTATGAATAAAAATTCAAAAATATACATTGCTGGACACAGAGGTTTGGTTGGCAGTGCTATATTGCAACTGTTAAAGGCCTCGGGTTATTCCAGCCTCATAGTGCGGAGTCATGCAGAATTGGATTTGCTTAATCAATCTGCGGTCAATGATTTTTTTGAGAAAGAAAAACCCGAATATGTTTTTCTGGCCGCTGCGAAGGTTGGTGGAATTGGTGCCAATGCAACCTACCCTGCTGATTTTATATATGTCAATACAATGATAGGTTTCAATGTAATTCACTCCGCATATAAAAACGGGGTCAGAAAGCTTATCAACCTTGGTTCTTCCTGTATTTATCCAAAACTTGCGTCCCAGCCCATAAAAGAGGAATATCTTTTATCGGGTTTACTTGAACCAACGAATGAGGCCTACGCTATTGCAAAGATAAGTGTTATTAAGCTTTGTACATTTTACAATAAACAATACGGAACGAATTTCTTTTCTGCAATGCCAACAAATTTGTACGGCCCTGGAGATAATTATGACCTTTCGAGTTCCCATGTATTGCCGGCTCTTATTCACAAATTTCATGAAGCTAAAATTTCTGCTGTTGATCGGGTAGTTCTTTGGGGAGACGGCTCTCCTCGGCGTGAATTTTTGTATAGTTATGATCTTGCTGAGGCACTCGTTATGTTAATGCAAAACAATAATGCGTTTGATTTATCAAACCCCGCTGGGGAATTCGTTAATGTTGGCTGTGGTAAAGATGTAACAATTAAAGAGCTGGCGGAAAACATTCGAGATATTGTATATAAAGATGTACCAGACAGGATCTGCACGATTGAATGGGATACTTCGAGGCCTAATGGTACACCTCAGAAGCTTCTTGATATTTCCAGAGTTGCCGCTTTGGGTTTTTCTCCAAAAACCAGTTTGACAGAAGGAATAAAGCTTGCGTATGAAGACTTTATCAATAATTACCATCAATAAGAACAATGGGGCTGGGCTTGAAAAAACTATTCAAAGCGTTATTTGCCAGACAAGTAATGATTTTGAGTATATAGTAATTGATGGTGCATCTGACGATGAAAGCGTAGAGATAATAGCGAAATATGCTGACAGAATAAATTATTGGGTTTCTGAGCGAGACACGGGCGTTTACAATGCAATGAACAAGGGTATCCGCAAAGCCCAAGGGAAATATTGTCTGTTTCTAAATAGTGGTGATTGGCTTATTTCTCCTGAAACACTAAAGGATGTCTTTGAAGAAATTAGGGATAATTCATCTGATATTTTTTATAGCGATGTTATTATGACTGATGGTCGTATTCGCCAGTTTCAAAGTAAAATAACAATTAATTATTTATTATACACCCATCTTAATCACCAAAATACAATAATAAAGTGCTCATTATTTTCCAAACATTTTTACAATGAAAATCTCAATATATCATCTGATTGGGAATTTTTTTTACATGAATATTGGAACAATAAAAGCATGTTTCATAAGTTAAAAACGAATATCGCAATATATGACACCACTGGCATCTCAAGCCGAGATTTAAAAATGCGTCATGCTGAGGATTTGATAGTTTACCATAATGTTTTTAATGACCTTGCCGACATAATTATTGAACATCGCAGTTTTTGCAAAACTATATATTATGGTATTATTACAGATATTGGTAACACAAAACTATTATCATATTTATTAAGGATCTATAGAAAATCATATATTATAGCAAGACGTATAGGTTCTATTTTTTATTATCAAGGCAAGAAAGGAAAGAAATGCCTGAAATTTCAATAATTGTTCCAGTATATAATGTTGAGCAGTATTTGCACCAATGCCTTGGTAGTATTTTGGCACAAACGTTTACCGATTTCGAGTGTATTCTTGTGAATGATTGCTCTTCTGATAACAGCCCAGGAATATGTGATGAATATGCAAAAATTGATGGCCGTATAAAAGTTATTCATAAACCGCATAATGAAGGTTCATCGTTGGCTAGAAAAACTGGGTTTGAAAATTCGAAAGGTGACTACATAATCTACGTTGATTCCGATGACTGGATAGAGATAAATATGATCGAAAAAATGTATTCCTTGGCAGTTTCTGATAATTATGATATGGTATATTGTGATTTTTACAATCATGATATGCTAAATAAAGTTAGTTATATAAAGGTTCCAGATTTATCAAATGATTTCATTATGAATATCAAATTAGCTATCCTTGACAATAGTCCTGGTGGTTCACTTTTTAATAAATTAGTAAGAAGAAAAATATATGACAAAGTAGTTTTTCCCGAATATTCAATTGCCGAAGATAAATATATAACTACACAGACATTGTTTTTTTCTAAAAAAATAGGATATATAAATGCGGCACTGTATCATTATCGGTATAATATGTTATCGTTAATGCGGCAATCTTCGATTAAGAGCGAACAAAGAAGGGATTTTGAAAAACGGAATAATTTTAAAAAAATATTTGATTTTCTAAAAAGCCACAGTGAAGACCTAAGTATATTTGAACCTGAATTAAGCATAAGGGTGAAGTGGATAGAAAAAAAAAATCCAGTAACATTAAGAAGGATCATTATGGAAATGTTGCGGTTTATTGTTCCTGTAAAAATATGGGGAGAACTGAAAAAAATGTACTATAAAAGCCAAAGCGTAGAAAAAATATGAACTCTCTACTCCTTATAACACATGAATATCCGCTCAAACGGGGAGATGCAAGTTTTATTGAAAGTGAAATACAATATTTGTCCGAAAAATTTAAGAAAATATATGTTTTTTGTTTAAGCAAGTATCGTAAAGATGATGATTTGTTAATTATGCCAAAAAATGTTAAGGTGAATTTTCACGTTGTAAATAATGGGAAAATAGGAAAAAGTATATTATTGTTATCATTAATTTTTGCACCAGTATTCTATCAAGAATTGTTTTTTTTGATAAAAAAAAAAATATCGGTTAAAGTATTATATTCCATGATAGTTTTTTTGTTTTATGCAATATGCCTTAAAATGCCCATAAAACGTTTGCTAAAAGCAAACAAGGATATAGCTTTAATATATACGTATTGGTATACCCAAGAAACATTGAGTGTTTTGCTTCTTAAGGGGCTATTTGATAATATTCCTTGTGTCACACGAACCCATGGATATGATTTATATAAATTTAGAAACAGCTTAAATTACCAACCCTTCAAGTTATGGATGGACAGAAAAATTGATAAAATATTTTTTGCTAGTCAACATGGGTATAATTATTATCTAGACGAATTTGCGAGGTGTGATTTGAAAAAATACACAGTTGCTCGCCTTGGAATATTTAACAAATATTCCATTAAGGTAAGAAAAAAAGCTGAAAATATGACTGCTTTTTTTATGTGTAGTTGTTCCTACATTGTGTCGTTAAAAAGAATACATTTTATTATTAATGCTTTAGAAAAAATCGAAGAATATAGAATTCACTGGGTGCATATCGGTGATGGCACTGAAGAAAATGCTATTAAATCTATCGCCAACGAGGCACTTCGAGATAAAAATAATATTTCATATGAGTTTAAAGGGTTTATGACAAATGAACACATAATGGAATTTTATAGTGAAAATTATTTTGATTGTTTTATTACTACATCAGAAACAGAAGGTGGTTGCCCCGTTTCAATAAGTGAAGCAATATCTTTCGGAATCCCAGTTATTGCGACCAGTGTAGGAGGAATACCAGAAATTGTTAATAGTGATTTTGGTATCTTATTGGAAGCAGATGGAAATGTTTTGGAAATAAGTAAGGCAATTATTGAGCTTTACAATCTATCTGAAGATAAAAAAAACGTTATGAGACAATCTGCACGATTATTTTGGGAATCTAATTTTAGTGCCGATGTTAACCATACAAAATTTTTAAAGGAATTATTGACTGTTATGAAGGGAAATCGTAAATGAACATATCCAAAATTGAAATAATTCGAGATATAGTAACACTAATTTCGAAGATAAACATAATTTTTTCTGGTGTTGATGATGAAAATACAAAAAAAAACATTATAGAGTCAATATCTATTTCACGAAATGTAGATTTCGAAGTTGATTGGAAAGATAATTTTTTGCAAATAATGCCAAAGTCTAATTTAGATGAATTAACAAAATATGAGTTACAAATAGGAGATGATATAAACTTATCAAAAAAACGTCTGGAATTTATTACAGGGCCATACCCATATTTTTCTCCAGAGTTTTTTATTAGACCAGAACATTGGTCTATATGCTTTAGAATAAATGCTGATGGGATACCAGAAGTTTATTATAGCCATATAGATCGATGGGAAAGTAACACAGTTACTATCGCACAATATGCGCTTGCTTGTTATGATGATTATATTAAAAATAATAATGAAAACAGTAAAGATATATTTATGAAGCAGGTAAAGTTCTTGTCAAAAAATAATCATGAAATTGGTATTGATAAAATAGCATACCCTTATTTTTTTCCCTTTAACGGGCTTCAACCTCCATGGTACTCTGGAATGGCACAAGGGCAAGTTGTTTCTGTTTTTGTACGAGCGTTTATAATTGCGGATGATGAGTCATATTTGGATATAGCAAGGAAAATTATAAATTTTATGTTTGTACCTGTCGATTGTGGGGGAGTATTTACTTTTACACCAGAGGGTCATGATTGGATTGAAGAATATCCAACAACGCCACCTTCATTTGTTTGGAATGGGTTTGTATTTGCTGTAATGGGGCTTATTGATTACAACAAAATATGTCCAAGTCATGAACTTAATGAGCAGATAAATAAATTTATTGTATCAATAAAACAAACAATAAATGTATATGATACAGGAAAGGAATTGTACTATGAAAGGGAAAACAAGAAAATATGCAATTTGATGTATATAGGAATACAAACATTTCAGGTAAAACATATGTTTTTATCGACAAAAGATATATTTTTTGATGAATTATATAAAAAATGGAAAACATATTTTAAGTATGACGATACTTTTTTATCATTGTTTTACACACCACCAAGAAAATTAGGTTTTATGGGAAAATTGATACGAAGACTTATCCCCAAAAAAATTAAAATATTTTTAAAAAAACTAATGAATTTTAAATGAGGAAACATTGTGAAAGTTCTAACGATCGTTGGTGCGCGTCCTCAATTTGTTAAAGCGGCTGTATTAAGTAGGTATATCCGAAATAACCCTTCATGTGGTTTTATCGAAGTGCTTCTTCACACTGGTCAACATTATGATCGTAACATGAGCGAAGTGTTTTTTGAAGAAATGGATATACCTCAGCCAGATATAAATCTCCATATAGGTTCAGGTAATCATGGAAGAATGACGGGCTTGATGCTTGAACGGATTGAAGGAGTAATTCTTGATCAAAGGCCCGAGATACTTTTAGTGTATGGAGATACCAACTCTACGCTTGCGGGAGCACTTGCGGCAAGTAAACTTCATGTTCCGGTCGCACATGTGGAAGCGGGACTCCGTTCTTTTATGATGACTATGCCTGAAGAACAAAACAGGCGGCTAACCGATCACCTTTCAACATGGCTATTTTGTCCCACAAAAGCAGCTAAAGATAATTTGAAACAGGAAGGCATTACGGATAGTATTTCTACTGTACCCAGCGTTGATAAAAAACGAGTAAAAATAACTGGTGATATCATGTATGAAGCGTCATTGTATTATAATGAAAAGAAAATCATCAACATTGATGAGAATGATTTTATTCTTATGACCCTTCACCGTGCCGAGAATACCGATAATCTTGTTCGACTCAGAAATATTGTAAAAGCAGTGAATAACTTGACCGAATATAAGTTTATTTTTCCAGTACACCCCCGAACCATAAAAATTCTGGAACAGCAAAAATTTCATTTTTCTTCCCATGTCAAAATGATACCCCCTGTTGGGTATCTTGAAATGGTTGCCTACGAATCGGCTTGCTTAGCTGTTTTGACTGATTCTGGTGGTGTGCAAAAAGAGGCGTTCTTTTTTCGTAAGCCGTGTATTACCATGCGGGATTCTACCGAGTGGGTCGAGTTGGTAGATTCGGGATGGAATACGCTTACGGGTGCGGATACGGATAAAATTATTGCGGCTGTAAAAAATATGCATATACCCGAAAGGTTTCCCTCGCTGTATGGCGATGGGCATTGTGCCGAAAAAATCGTTTCTTATTTATAAAGGAAAGGTAATATGTCTAATCTTGACATGCTTCTGCAAAAAATTTCTGATAGGTCTGTGAAAGTCGGTATTATAGGTCTTGGCTATGTGGGGCTTCCCCTTGCGTATGCGTTTGCGAAAAATGGTGTTGAGGTTTTAGGCTTTGAAAAAAGCGAAAAAAAGGTTGTTGCGGTAAATTCTGCAAAAAATTATATTGGCGATATAAAGGATGCTGATTTATCAAAGGTCGTAATAGAGACTAAGAAGATTTCCGCCACAATGGATTTTTCTCGTATAAAAGAGTGTGGTGTGGTACTTATTTGTGTTCCAACACCACTCGATAAGTTCAAAAAACCGGATATGAGCTGTATTGAACAGGCCTGTGTTGATATTGGTAGAAACATGAAACTGGGAACCTTTATTAGCCTTGAAAGCACAACTTACCCAACCACAACTGAGAGTTTCATGAAACTTGTCATTGAACGTGAGTCTGGATTTCAAGAGGGAAAGGATTTTTGGCTTTGTTATAGCCCAGAGAGAGTCGATCCTGGGAATGAAGATTATAAAACCGATAATACCCCCAAAGTTGTTGGGGCTCTTGGTGAAGAGGCTAAGCAGATCGCCATTGCGCTATACAGCCTTGCTATAAAGCATTTGCATGTGGTGTCTTCGCCACGCATAGCCGAAATGGTAAAAATCTTAGAAAACACGTATAGGCTTGTCAATATTTCACTTATTAATGAGCTTGCATTGCTCTCTGGTAAGATGGATATCGACATTTGGGAAGTAATAGAGGCGGCAAAAACCAAGCCCTATGGGTTTCAGGCTTTTTATCCAGGTCCTGGAATAGGCGGACATTGTATCCCTCTAGATCCATTTTATCTTGAACACATTGCAAAAAATTATAATTTTGAACTGTCAATGATACATACCGCAGGTGCTATTAATGACAGGATGCCACATCGTATGATGAATAAAATCTCGTTTGCTTTAAATAGGCATAAAAAAGCAATAAATGGTTCCATTATACTATTTCTTGGTATTGCATATAAACCTGATATTAATGACGCGCGCGAAAGCCCTGCATTGCTTGTAATGGCACAGGTTGAAAAAAAAGGAGCAAAAGTTTTATATTATGATCCATATATTTCTGAGGTTACCGATGAGCATGGGAACTATCATAAGGGTTCTGAACTTACTGATGAATTAATTGAAACTGTAGATTGCGTAGTGTTTACGACCAACCATCGTTGTTTTGATGCCGAGCATATAATTGGCAAAGCAAAATTGGTTGTAGATATGAGAAATGCCGCAAAGCATGTGGCTATTGAGGACGGAAAGGTGTTCAAATTGTGAGGGAGGATATATTATTGAAAATCGGCGGTAAAATATATCAGATAAGGAGTATTAAGGAGTGCTAATATGAAAACCGTATTGATTATTTCTTATTCACCACTACACAGAGATCCAAGGGTTCTGCGGCAAATACAGGCATTAAAACATGACTATAAGATTATAACAATCGGTTACACCTCGGTAAACAACGATGCTATAGTTCATTATTTATTGAATAGGCCTAACAATGGATCTTTTGTGCATAAAATGTATAAATTAATGTGTGGTTTATTGAGAAAATTCAATAATTATACGGAAAGAACATTGGAAATGATGCTTGACTTAAAAAATATCTTGTCTAAAGATATTCTGAAACCCGATGTAATTATTGCTAACGACTGGCATGCTTTGTATCTCTCCTCTGCCTTAAAATCAAAATATAATTGGGTGGTAAAGATATATTTTGATGTACATGAGTATTGGCTCAACGATGATAACTCAAACTCGATTAAGGGTCGATTGTTGATACGCCCGATAATTACGGAAGTATTAAAAAAATGTAAATCCGATATAAATTGTATGACGACTGTATGTGATGGTATTGCCAGGGAATATGAAAAATTTTTCGGTTTTTCGGAGGGTTTTGTCAGTGTGATAACAAATGCACCTGAGTATAATGATAATTTAAAGCCAAAAGCTGTCGAAGGTGACATAATCAAGCTTATACACCACGGGGGAGCAGTAAAAAAACGTAAGCTTGAGTTGATGATAGAAATGATGCGATATCTTGATCCCGATAAGTATGAATTGACGTTTATGTTAGTAAAAATCGACCATAAACATTACCATAAATATTATGATTATTTGGTAAAAAAATCCAAAATGTATAAAAATATAAAATTCATAGAACCAGTTAATTTTCGTGAAATTACAAGTACGCTTAACGGCTATGATATGGGGGTTTATATTCTATCACCTGAAAATTTTAATTATAAAAACGCTCTCCCGAATAAGCTATTTGAGTTCGTGCAAGCAAGACTTGCAATTGCAATAGGTCCCTCCGTTGAAATGGCAAAAATTGTAAATAAATATGGCTTAGGAGTATGCGCCAATAATTTTTCCCCGAAATCGCTTGCAGACAGCATTTCGCAAATAACACCTAGTAAAATACTTGATTACAAAAAAAATTCTGAAAAATACGCAAGGGAATTAAGTGCGGAAGTAAATATAACAAAAATAAGAGACATTGTTGCTGAATTAACAAAAGAGTAACAATAATATTTCTTGGTAATAAATAATGAGAAACTTAAAAAAAATATTAAATATAATGTTGTTTATTTATAGAAATATATTGTATTCCTCAAAATTAAAAAATATTTTTGAAAAAAATATAGCTGGTAGTGTTGTTATTGGTGGCGCAAGAAAAAAAGATTTAAATGAGGTTTACGCAATATATGCTAATTTCAATAATAATCATTGTCCTGAAATTTCTAAACGTGTTATTTATTTTCTTATGTCAAAAAAAATTATTTTTTGTGCAAGAAATATATTAAGCGATAAGATTATAGGAGTAGAATTATATTATTTAAATAAAAGGGACATTGTTGATCGGTCAATTCATCAGGGATTTCGTGGCGTTTTGTCTGAATGGCAGGGACAGAAAATAGGAACTTCTATAACATCATATGCTATTAATCATTTTAAGAATATCGGAATAAATGGGATTTCTTCAAGGATTTCACTTAATAATCTACCCTCTTTGAAATCAAATTTGAATCTTGGTTTTAGACCCGTAGAGAAATATTTTGACAATAATATGAAAGATGAAAGATATTATCTTGTCTGTCAATTGAATAATAATGCACAATGGAGTTTTATCAGTGACGAAAAAAGAAAGATATATTGAGTTTTGCAAACAACATTCTGATATCCCTATATTTAGTCAACCTTGGTGGCTTGATATAGTTTGTCCAGGATCATGGGATGTTATACTGATTGAAAGAAATAATGAAATTATAGCAACCTTTCCATATCATGGAACTAAAAAAGCATTGATATTTACGCAAATCGGAATGCCTAAACTTACTCAAAAGTTAGGTCCTTACATTATATATAATGCAAAGAATATGTCTGAAAATAAGAGAATTGGATATGAGCACGAAATATATAATGAGATAATAGATAAACTGCCAAAACATGATCATTTTGTTATTAATTTTGATTGGAAATATAAAAATTGGTTACCTTTTTATTGGAGGGGTTTTAAACAGACCACAAGATATACATATATTATAGATAATATAAGGGATCATAATTATGTATATGCAAAATATAAAGTCCAAAAAGTCCAAAAAGCAAAAAAAATATTGACACTTAACTTTGATTTGTCAAAAAGTGATTTTTATTCGTATTTTCATGATGTTGTAAGAGAACGTGGAGATAAAATGCTTTTTTCTGAAGAATTGTTTTATAGATTATATGATACAATTTATGCCCATAATGCAGGGCGTGTATTTTATTGTGTTGATGTTAATGATAATATTCATGCAATCAATTTGACGATATGGGATAGCGAATGTGCTTATTATCTGCTGGCAATGCGTAAAAAAGAATATAATACATCTGGTGGAACTGAATTTTTAGTAGATGAAACAATTAAATATGTTGATAAGTATGTGAATAAGTTTGATTTTGAAGGTAGTATGATTAAAGGAGTAGAAGAATCTTTTCGCTATTATGGTTCGCATCAAACAGAATATTATACAATTTATAAATGCGCAAATCCTTTATTGAGAATAATAAATGCTATAAGAAATATATGATAAATACCATAGAATATATTATTGATTTTTTAGCTAAATTTCCTGTTTCAAAGGCGAGTATAGTTCAATATTGTCATTATGCTAATGTTTCAGAGAATGCAAAAATAATAATAATTCCAGCTTTTGATAATTTGGAGATAGACCATTTACCAAAAGTGCCGTTTAAAAAAATTAATGAGACACCTATTTTATTTGGGGAGCCTAGAATTGAAAAGAAAGATAAATCAATAATTGTATATGCGGATATTATTGCGTCTTCATTTTTTATGCTTTCACGTTATGAAGAGATATTAAGCAAGAAAAGCAGGGATAAACATGGAAGATTTCTTGCAAAGGACTCAATTATTTTTCAGCAAGGCTATGGCAATATGCCTTTGGTAGACGAATATAGTAAATTGCTACGCGAATGGTTAAGAGAAATGGGGGTGAATATTCCGATAGATAAAGGAGGTATAAGAAAAATATATCTAACACACGATGTTGACAATCCTTTTCGTTTTGAACGTTTTAGCAGTGTATTAAAGCAATATATAAAGAATATACTAAAAGTTAATTATTATAACTCTCCATTAAAAAAATATTTTTACAAACAGCTTGATGATTATTTTACTTTTCCAAAAATAATAGATTATGATAAGAAATTGGAAAAAAAGTTATGCGAAGTTCCTGTAGAAAGTATTTACTTTTTTATTACGGCTGGGTCAAGGTTTAATAAAAAATATTATAATATATTCTCTAAAAAAATTAAATATCTAATCAGTACTTTAATCAAATCTGATGCAAAATTTGGGATACATCTAAGTCATGAGGCGGGAAAAAATCCAAAGAGAATATCCATGGAAGTCCAGCGATTTAAATATAAATTTAAACATGAAAAGATTTATAGTCGCCATCATTACTTAAAGTGGAACAATTCTGAGGATATAGTTTTTATGGAAAAAGCAGGTGTTACCGATGATTTTACAATGGCTTACCCAGATGTTATAGGTTTCAGAGTTGGAACGTGCCAACAGTATCGGTTTATTAATCCTTTAACAAAGGAATTAACGAATATTATTATTCATCCACTTAATATAATGGATGTTACGCTAGCGCAATATATGAATCTTGATTATGACAATGCATTTGAAAAATGCAAGGAGATAATAAATCAAGTATATAAACATAATGGAGAACTTAATTTATTGTGGCATAATGATACGTTTGTTAAACCAAATGATTTTGAGTGGTTATATATAAATGTTCTAAATTATATAGGGTTAATGAAATTATGTTAAGTAGGTTTATACATATAGATATAAAAAATATTATACTTACATCTTCTTTATTGATTTCCCCTGTTTTCTTTTCTATAATGAGTATAATTGGAATACGTCATTATGGCAGAGAAGCAGGTAATTTGTTTGTTATATTCAGTGTTACATTTTTCACCATGTGTTTGCTGATTATTTTCTTGAATTGGTTTTGCAATAGTGTAAAGTTTTTATTTGCACATTATATATTTATGCTATTCATTCCAATAGCTATAATGATTATTTTTTTTATTCAATATTCAGGTAATAGATACGTTTTATCAATGTTTCAATTTTATTTATCATTTAGTTTAGTTTCATCCTTTATAGGTTTATATTATTCCACTAATAGACAAGAATTTAATAAGTCTTTTAATTGTTGGGTAATAATTATGTGGTTGCTGTCAATAGGAATATTGGTGGAACTACTAGCTCATTTGTTTACAGTCGGCTATAACTTAAACTTGTGGAGATATCAAGGTTTATCGTACACAGCTTCTATATGTTATTCATTAAATCTATATTTCATTTTATTTAAAAATAGAATAAAAATATTTAGATTATGTTATAAAAAAATATATAGAATTGCAAGTGTATTGTTATTATTTTTTCAAATCATGTGTGTATTTATTTCGGGTGGAAGGGGGGGGATGGTAGTAGTTATATTGTCAACATTGTTAATATTTTCCTATAGTATAAAATTGAATATAAATAGAAAAGCAATTGTAAATGTAATGACGGGGTTAATTGTAATGTTTTTTTTAAGCTTTCCAATATTATCCAATAATGAAGTAATAATTAGAGGAGCCAGTCGTCTTTTTAATTTTATTACAGATACGGGTATAGATATAACTAGAACGGGCCGTGATGGTGTATATGCTTTGGCTATTTATGGAATACGTGAAAGGCCAATTTTGGGACATGGAATATTTGGGCAATTTGAATTTATGAACAATAATTATCCACATAATATATTTTTGGAAATACTATTAGGAGGGGGAGTAATATATTTTTTATTGTCAATATTTGTATTTATAATATTTTTTGTCAAATTAAATATGTTGATAGAATATGATGTGAAATACATGATGTTAATACCGCTAACATCATATGTATTTGTTTTTTTGTCATTTAGTGGATCGTATATAATAAATGGTTTATTTTGGTTTTTAGTTACTTTAGTATTTACACTAAAAATTGATAATAAATTAAAAATAGATAACTATGTTTAAAAAGAGATGATAAATGAAAATATGCCATATTACATCAGTTCATCCTCGTTATGATATTAGAATATATCTAAAGATGTGTTGTACTTTAGCATTATATGGATATAATGTTTCTTTAATTGTGGGAGATGGTAATAATGATGAGGTAAAAGAGAACATTAAAATATATGGTATAAAAAAACAAAAAAATAGGTTTTTAAGATTGATAAAATCACCAAAATTATTATATAAAAAGGCATTAGAAGTAAATGCGAATATATATCATTTACACGACCCAGAGCTTATATCTATAGGGGTAAGGTTAAAAAAAATAGGTAAAATAGTTATTTTTGATTCGCATGAAGATTATCAATCACAATTGTTAAACAAGCCATATTGGAATAAATATATCTTGAATATTATTAGTAAAATATATAGATTATATGAAAAAAAATGCATAGAAAAATATGATGCGATTATTACGGCAACACCTTATATCAAGGAGAAAATATCTAATAGGCATCCGCTGGTTGTAGATGTGAATAATTTCCCCATGCTTGATGAGTTTGTAAATGTAAAATATTTATTTTCAACAAATGAAAATATCTTATCAGTATGCTATGTTGGAGGGTTGACGGAAAATCGTGGTATAAAAGAAATAATTAAAGCAATGGAATATTGTTCAAGTAATGTAAAATTAAAATTGGCAGGAGAATTTACTCCATTGACACTTAAAAAAGATGTAAGTATATATGAGGGATGGGAAAAAACCGAATGGCTTGGATTTATTGATAGGAGCAAAATAGGTGAACTATTTAGTGAATCTTTTGCAGGCTTAGTAATTCTTAAACCAATAATTAATTACCTGGATGCCTTACCTATTAAATTGTTTGAATATATGTCTGCAGGGTTACCTGTTATAGCATCAAATTTTCCATTATGGAAAAAAATAGTAGAAGAAAACCAGTGCGGAATATGCGTTGACCCTTCTAAACCAGAAGAAATATCATCTGCTATAGAATGGATGATGAATAATAAAGAAAAAGCTATAGAAATGGGTAAAAATGGAAAAAAAGCTGCTTCAGAAAAATATAACTGGAATATAGAAAAACAGAAATTATTAGATGTTTATAAAAGGGTGTTGAGTTAATTTAATATGCATATATTAATAATTTACCATTACGCTAGCTCTCCTTATCATGGTGGAGGTGGAGTACGTTCTTATTATCTGGCAAGAGAATGGATAAAAAAAAATCATAAAGTAACAATTGTAACTGCAACTTATGCGCATACAAGAATTAAAAACCCAGTTTATAAGAATAGAATAACTAAAGAAGGTATTGATGGCATTAATTATATATGGCTAAAAACTTGTAAATACAAGGGGCAAGGGATCGGGCGTATTTTCAATATACTTGGTTTTATGATGGGCTTATATAGTATCATCCCAATGCTTATCAGAGAAAACCCAGATGTTGTAGTAGCATCATCAGTATATCCATTGGACAATTTTCCAGCTAATAAAATTGCTAGGAAAGCAGAAGCTATATATGTTTTTGAGTTGCATGATTTATGGCCATTAACACCATTAGAAATTGGTGGTTATTCAAAGTATCATCCTTTTATAAAAATTATGCAATATGCAGAGAACTTTACTTATAAAAATGTTGATAGAGTAATATCAATATTACCATGTGCAGAAGAATATATGATAGCTCATGGGTTAAGCGAAAACAAGTTTACACATATACCAAATGGAATATCTTTAGATGAAATGAATAATTTAGAACAACTTGATTATAATGTAAAGTGTAAAATTCCTAGAAATAAATTTATTGTAGGATATACAGGAACAATTGGAAATGCAAATTCTATAAATACTATAATAAATGCCGCATCAATTATTGGAGAAATAAACGATGAAATATGCTTTGTTTTAATTGGAGAAGGAGCGGAAAAGAAGAATATAATGTTATTAATTAATAAGTTAAAATTGGATAATTGCCTCATATTAGATGCGATACCAAAAAATCAAGTTCAATCAGTAATATTATTATTTGATATTGCTGTTATTGCATGGAGAGATAGGCCATTACTCTATAAATATGGAATTTCTCCGAATAAAATATTTGATTATATGTATGCAGGTAGGCCTGTCATTCAAGCGGTTAATGCAGGTAATGATATAATAAAAGATGCCAATTGCGGTCTGAAGGTTCCCCCTGAAGATCCACAGGCATTGGCAGATGGAATTATAAAAATGTATAAAATGCCCAAAAGGGAACGTGAGCTTTTAGGTGCTAATGGACAAAAATATGTTTTAAGAAATCATGCTTTTGACATCTTGGCAAAAAAGTTCATAGATGCTATTAAAGTAGGATAAAAAATATGATCCGCTTTTTTGATATAGTTTTTTCATTGCTGGGAATATTGATATTATTTCCTTTCATGATACCAATAATGATTATACTAAAATTAACAGGAGAACATGATATTTTTTACACACAAAAACGTGTGGGGCTTCATGGGAAAGAATTCTATATATTTAAATTTGCTACGATGTTGAGAAATTCACCTAATTTACCAGGTGGAATATTCACGGTTAAGGACGATCCAAGATTGCTGCCAATTGGAAAATTTTTAAGGAAAACAAAAATAAATGAGCTTCCACAACTAATAAATGTTTTCCTTGGGCAAATGAGTGTAGTAGGTTATAGGCCATTAATGCGATATAGTTATGAGAAATATTCTGATGAGACAAAACAAAAAGTTTATAACATGAAACCTGGGTTATCTGGAATAGGTTCTATTGTTTTTAGGAATGAAGAAAAACTAATACAAAATATATGTGATAAAGATAAATTCTATAGAGATATTATTATGCCATATAAAGGAAAATTGGAATGTTGGTATGTGGATAATATTAATGTCTTGAATTATTTTAAGGTAATATTTATTACAATTATTATTATATTAAGACCAACACTAAATATTTATAAAAAAGTGTTTAATGATTTGCCAGTTGCTTCTAAAGAACTCGAAATATTCATGGCATAGGATTTAATTGCTCAATGGAAATATTCAAGAAATTAGTTATCGTAGGTGCTGGTGGATTCGGGCGAGAAATAGCATTCGTATTGTCGGAAATCAATAAACTGTCGGATAGGTATGAAATCTTGGGGTTCATAGATAATGATGTTTCTCTGCAAGGAAAAAAAGTGAACGGTTATCCAGTATTAGGAAATGATACATGGTTGTTCAATTATTCTGGTAGGATTAATGTAGTTATATGCATTGGAAACCCAGCGATAAGAAAACAAGTGGCTGATAAATTTCGCGTAAATGATAATATTATATTTCCGAATATTATTGCAGATAATGCAATAATTTCAAACAGTATAACAATGGGAATGGGATGTGTTATTTGTTTATCTACGATATTAACGGTGAATATTTCTTTGGGTGATTTTGTTTTAGTAATGAATAGTTCTGTTATCGGGCATGATTCTTTCTTAGACGATTTTGCTACAATATATCCTAGTGTGACAATATCGGGTAATGTTCTGGTAGGTAAATATAGTGAGATCGGTGTAGGTGCAAAAATAATTCAACAAAAAAAAATAGGTCAAAATTCTGTTGTTGGAGCAGGTGCAGTTGTGGTAAAAGATATACCTGATAATTGTACAGTGGTGGGGGTTCCTGCAAAACCTGTAAAACTGTAAGGAAATACATAATGTGTCATAATCAGAAAATAACGACCTTTATAAAAAGTTTGTACCCAGGCCAAAACTATATTCATCTTCATTGTCCTGAATTCATAGGAAATGAAAAAAAATATCTCATGGAATGTATTGACACAAAGTATGTTTCATATATAGGTCGTTTTGTTAAAGAAATGGAGAATATAATTAAAGAAATAACAGGTGCTAAACATGCCGTGGCATTAGTTAACGGGACTTCTGCCTTGTATATGTTATTATTGGCCATGGGAATAAAACCAGGGGATGAGGTTATTACTCAATCATTATCCTTTGTGGCAACAGTCGCAGCTATTCTTTATGTTCAAGGAGAGCCTGTCTTTGTTGACGTGGCACAGGATACGCTTGGTATGTCGCCAGAGAGCCTAAGAACTTTTCTTGCGGAGAATGCCAAGATTGTGAATGGAGAGTGTTTTAATAAAAAGACAGGGAAGCGATTAAAAGCAGTTGTTCCCATGCATACATTTGGTCATCCATTGAGGATAGATGAAATAAAAAAAATTTGTGAGGAGTATTCATTGTTGCTTATTGAGGATTCGGCTCAATCCTTAGGAAGTTTTTACAGGGAAAAGCATACTGGTACTTTTGGCAAGGCGGGGATATTTAGCTTTAACGGGAATAAATTGGTAACGACTGGTGGCGGTGGTATGATCATTACCGATGATAAGGTAATTGCTGATAGGATACATTATATCACTACAACAGCTAAACAACCACATCGTTGGGAATTCTATCATGACGAAGTGGGATATAATTTACGTATGCCTAGCCTTAATGCGGCAATCGGGCTTGCTCAACTTGAGTGTTTTGACTATGTACTTGAAAATAAGAGAAAAACGGCATGCTTATACTATGATTATTTTGATGCATTGGGTATAGAGTTTATTACGGAACCTGAAGGCGCAAAATCAAATTATTGGTTAAATGCTATTATGTTTAATAACCGTAAGCAACGGGATGAATTCCTTGAATACTCAAATGATAATGGTGTTCAGACACGTCCTGCATGGACATTACTTCATACATTACCTCCATACAGACATTGTCAACATACTAAAATGCCAAATGCCGAATATATAGTGGATCGTCTTGTGAATATTCCAAGTAGTGTTAGGGGTGTAATTAATGACTGATATTCTTTTCCTTATTGACCGTGCCAAGCCATTGTTCACCGAAGATATTTCTAACCATGAAAAGGAATTGTCGGCGATTGTTGCTTCCTCCCGTTTTCTTGTAATTGGAGGTGCGGGCTCAATTGGATCGGCCGTGGCACACGAATTGTTCAAACGTAATCCAAAGCTGTTGCATGTAGTGGATATTAGCGAAAACAATATGGTGGAACTTGTCCGTGATATACGCAGTTCTCTTGGTTATATTGATGGCGAATTTGCCACGTTTGCGATTGATTGCGGTTCGGATATTTTTGATTCATTTATGTTGAATGGACAGGGGTATGATTATGTATTTAATTTATCCGCAATCAAGCATGTGCGAAGTGAGAAAGATCCTTTTACCCTTATGCGAATGGTAGACGTGAATATTTTCAACACCGACAAAACTATACTGCAGGCGAAGCAGAAGGGCGCAAAAAAATATTTTTGCGTTTCTACTGATAAGGCGGTGAACCCAGTTAATATGATGGGTACTTCGAAGCGTATTATGAAAATGTTCTTAATGCACCGTTCATTGGAATTGCAGGTCTCTTCTGCCCGTTTTGCCAACGTTGCCTTTTCGGATGGTAGCCTGCTTTATGGGTTTAATCGCCGATTGGAAAAAGGGCAGCCTCTTTCCGCTCCTAGGGATGTTCGCCGATATTTTGTAACACCGCAAGAATCGGGGGAATTGTGTCTTATGTCATGCCTTCTTGGAGAAAATCGTGATGTATTTTTTCCGAAGCTCGGCGATGCTTTTAATTTAAGTTTCAGTGAAATAGCGGAACGTTATCTTCACAATTTGGGTTATGAGCCCGTTCAGTGTAAAAGCGAAGATGAGGCTAGAGATAGTGTTAAGGAACTGAAAGCACAGAAAAAATACCCAGTATATTTTTTTGAAAGTAATACTACTGGTGAAAAAGATTCGGAGGAATTCTACACGGAGAGAGAGACGTTAGATATGGAAAAATTTAATGGCATAGGTGTTATAAAAAATGAAGCGTTATATGATGAGAAAAAATTGAAGATGTTTACAGACACCATTCAAGTGTTGCGGAAAAGAGGCAAATGGACACGTTTAGAATTGATAGAGTTATTTAATTTCATGGTTCCAGAGTTTCACCATAAGGAAACAGGTAAATTCCTTGATGGTCGAATGTGAAAACCATGTTATCTTGTGTTGTAACGAAAATTTTCAAATGTTGCTTTAGAGGAGGAAGATGTTTTGGATCAAGAAAAAAATGAAGGAATTAGTTTTTGGGATCTTTTTGCCGTGGTTTGGCGTCGAAAAGCAATGATAATTGCCATTACCGTGTTTGCAATGATCGGTGCTGTGATTTTTTCGATTATTTCTATTAGGTTGCCACCCGAAGTATCTCCTCTTCCGAACGTGTACACTTCTCGTGCTTATATGCTTATCACCGAGGGCAGAGCACCAGCTGGTGATCGAGAGACTTTGTTGGGGTATGGGAGTAGAAGAGGCCAAACTTACGCTGCTCTTGCCATGTTTTTGCTTAGAAGTAATACATTGGTTGATTCGGTGATAGATGATTTGGCCCAGATTAGGCGGGGTGACTATAACGGGTTACACGCAACAGTAACTCGTGGGGTGCTTAGAGGAGGTTTGGGTCCAAGGCATGACGAAAGGAGTGGAGTTTTATCTGTAAGTTTTACTCATACAGACCCTGTCTTTGCGCGGGATGTGGTAAATCTAACTGTTGTCAATTTAGAAAACCGTTTTATCGAACTTGGTGTTGACAGAAGTAGAGCCGAACAGGATGCATTGGAAATGCATCTTGTCGAAGTTTTTCAAAATATTCTTCTGCTTGATGAAGAAAGGCGCAGACTCGAACAATCTGTTGCCTTTATTCCTTTGACAGGGGGGAATCTCCCAGCTATTATGGCTGATATAAATAGGGCAACTATGGAAGCGGAGGCAATGCGGCGAGTTTATACTCAACTTAGGGTACAACATGAAATGGTAAGGGCAAATATGGCGGCAGAAACCCCAATGCTTCAAATTTTGGAACTGGCAGAGGTACCGCGCGGAAAAGCGGGGCCAAACCGGGCAAGGATGTGTATTATTGTTTCCTTTGTCGCATGTTTTTTCTCGGTGCTTTTGGCTTTTGCTCTGGAGGGCATTTCCAACATCAGAAAAGACCCTGTGGCGATGGCAAAATTAAGGAGGGCATAAATGCATAAACGTATATTTCTTTTTGGGGCTTTTCTTTTTTTGACAAGTTCTGGGTTCTTTGGGTTTGCCCAAGAAGGGGTTGGGACAGCCAGCGGTGCGGATGTGCTTATGTTGGCTCGTTCCGACCCTAATTTCAGGGTAACGCCAGGGGATGTTTACACCCTGACTTTTTTGCTCGGTGGTGAACTTGTTTCGCACACAATAGTGGTGGATACTGCTTATCGTATTCGTGTTGCAAACTTGGGGATTGTGAACGGGGCAGGGCAAACCTTTGCACAGGTAAGAAATCGAGTTGAGGCTATTGTTGCGAATAACATCCCCTTGAGTGGTCCACAGTTGACATTGGCTCAGCCAGCGATTTTCAGGGTCTTTGTAGATGGGCAAGTAAATAGAACGGGGGAACATTCAGCTTGGGCTTTAACTAGGTTGTCTTCGTTGGTTGACGGTAATTTAACCAGGTTGTCGTCAACTCGCGATGTTACAGTCAGATCTGTTAATGGCGAGTCGCAGGTATTTGACCTCTTCCAATTTTGGCGTTTCGGGGATCAGTCCCAAAACCCTTATCTTCGACCTGGAGACGTGATTACGTTTAATCGGGTCAATCGGGTTGTTACTATTCGAGGTGCGGTGGAACGCCCTGGAACCTACCAGTTATTGGAAGGGGAAGATATTAGGGACTTGATAAAATCATATGGGGGTGGATTTGCACCGCTTGCGGATCGAACTAGGGTGGAGCTTGTTCGACACCTAAACAGCGAGGACGCTGCTGGGAATAGGATATTTTTGACGTTGGATGATTTGGAAAACGGTTTTGCACTGGAAGATTATGATGTGATAACTGTTCCTGCAATGAGGGATTTAAGGCCTGTACTGTTTGTGGAGGGGGCCGTAGATATCTATAACACGCCTAGGTTTTTTGCCCACGAACGGCTTTATGCTTCAAACAGGATAACGGTGCAATTCCATGCTGGCGAGACCTATGCTTCCATGGTTCAGCGGAACAGGGGGTGGTTTTCATCGATGTCGGATACCGAAAATGCACGTATCATACGGCAGTGCGGTGAAGTGATACCGATAAACCTTAATAATGCACTTTTTGATGCTTCCTATCGCAGTGAGATTCTAATTCAGCATAGCGACACACTTATCGTTCCATTCAGGCAGTTCTTTGTTACGGTGTCAGGGGGGGTTGCGCGTCCAGGGCGTTTTCCTTTTATCCCCGAGCGTGGCTGGGAATACTTTGTCGCCATGGCTGGAGGGTTTACTCCAGGGCGCAATGCCTGTGGTAGGGTTATCATAACCGACATGCACGGGAATCGGTTAGGTCCAAATGATCCGATAGGCCCGGAAACAGTCATTCATGCAAGGACAAACAGTGTGTTTTTTTGGGCTCGTCAGGTTGCGCCAGTGTTATCGGCTATTCTTTCGGGTATTAGTATATTTTTGTTTGCCTATAACATGTCAAATTAATCTCTCTTCTATTTGACATCCAGTTCAGAAATCGTTTTTCGATAAGCCCATTCCTTTTCGTTTCTTGGGTGCAAGGGATACCATACTTGCGCAAAGAAGGGATTATGTTTGGCCTGTTCGTAGTAATTCCAGCTTTCACGTTCACATACAGGACACCAATGGCCTCCCTCCAACACCAGACGTGGGCTGGCTTCAAATTCGTGGGCAAATGCACAACGGAATTTCAGTTTGTGTGTCCAATCACCTTTGTCCATATCGGATGACAAACACTCTCCCCCTCGAAATTTTGCCGCTTCTTTCATGTCAGTAACACTCAAGTCTTTTTCGGGCATGTTTTTATCATATCCGTGGTCAATATGAACCACGGTATCCCAGTCCGTGAAATGCCTGAATTCTTCCATCGGCGGAATCGTTTCCCATGCTTCCCTGGAACCCCAGTAGGCGGCGATATGCCCTTCCATGTTTTTTTCAATGAATCGCACCGTGCCATGGTCGGTAAGTGCGTGCTTTAAGAATCGCTTTTTGATAATGCTGCCCATCAGTTTCTGGCCACCGGGTACAGCCGTTATTATCTTTGCAAGCGTTGTTATTCCGCCAAGGCGTTTCAAATATGCGTTATAGAAATATTCCATGGAATCGCTGCGGAACTCCAGGATGTCATTCAGTTTATCCGAATCCAAATAATAGTGACCATGGAAATTCCTGGTGGCGTACCATTTGGAATCGAATGCGTTGGACAATTTGGTAATGCCAATGTCTCCGAACAAACGTTTGAACATTGCGTAGGTATCGATGCGGCAACTTGCGCCGCCGCCAATATTGAAAATATGTCCCCAGAATTCGTTGTTCAGTTTGCCCTGCCGTTCCTTCCTGCACAGATTCCGCAACAACACTGCGGAATCCCTGTCCGACACATATTCCAAAACATTATCCAGACAATTGTGAAAGATAATCGCATCTTCGATGGAAGCCATTGCGGAACCGATAATTCCAGTTTGGCGTAAGCTGACCCAATATGGCAGCTCCGATTCGATGGTATGGCGCTCGGCGGCGATTTTGCTAACTGCATAGTAGTCAAACACGCTCGGCTTAATCGGATCGCCGATGCTTCCCCAGTGGATTGGCGGCATTCGGTCGCCCGTTTGCGCCACGGTTCCGATGCTCACAAGTTTGGTTTTCTGCTCCTGTCCTAGTTCCTTGATCGCTCTGACGATATTGACGGTGGAACCATAATTAACCTGCATGGTACGTTTGGGGTGATAATCGGCTTCGGGGGATACGAGTGCGCCTACATGTAATACAATATCGCAATCACGCACACAGGCACGCACGTCCTCATAATTGATAAGATCGCCCCACACAATTTCCAGGCCATCGCACTTGGCATAAGGTTCCAGTTTGGCCTTGTCTTTTTTAGAAGGAAGCGCCAGTACGACCAAATCCAGCTCTTCGGTGTCTTTTAGCAGTTCTTTCATGCCTAGAAAGCCCATGGCGCCAGTGGCCCCCGTTAGGAATACTCGTTGTCTTGCCATTTTCATCCTCCTCTCGTATTCAAACCAAGGGTTTGTATGGATCTACCGTATCAAAAACCGCAACAACATGCAATGCGGACTGGAATTGATGGAAGCCCATGCCTTTTCAAAAGCCACCTGAAAGCCTTTTTCCAAATCACTCCACATCAAATATTTCCTTCCATACTTACCTTACCATATTTTGCAACAGTATCCCAGAACCAAAGATCATGCACCGCGATTGTTCGCTGCAATAATCTCGTTCAACGAAATTTCTGGGTTTATCCAGCGTTTGTCGCTTTTCTCTCTCTTTAGGTGTATGGCGTTCTGCGGACATAGGTGCGGACAGGCCAGGCAATATTCGCATTTGTCGGCAAAACGGACTTCGTCGGCTACGGTTATGTTCCCTGCCGGACAGACCTTGGCACAAATACCGCATTTGTTGCAGTTATTGTTCACAATATATTTCTGAGCGGTTTTGCCAGGTGATTTCATCATGTTGCTAACCAGGGCAGTAATCGCCCGTATCACCAGCGGTGCCTTTGCCCGCATATGCCTACGGTTGTTAATATCGTCCACGATTTTTGCCGTTTTTTCTTCAACTTTCTTGTTCGGCAGTTTCTTCACCTGCGTGTCCATCTCAAATATAGGCAGAAAGTTGTCCACCATCAAAAGCTGGTTTGCATAGTCAAAACGATAGCCGTTTTTCACGGCCCGCCTCTGTAGGTTCAGCATTGCCGAACCAGGTATATTACCGTATGTGCCTATCGCAAAGGTATAGTCCGCCTCGAACTTCACTTTGTCCAGAAAACGGCCCACCATTACCGGCGTTGTCCAGCCATAAACCGGAAAGACAATACCGATGGCATCGTCCTTATAATGCAGATTATCGGAATCGACAACCTGCGGAATGGAAACCAAGGTTCCCCCGATACGTTTGGCGACCGCCAAAGAGTTCCCGGTGGCCGTGAAATAAAAAATAGTCATGCCTTGCCCTCACTGTCTTGCATTTTTTGTCCTTTCCTCCCATTTTGATGACACCGCTTTCAATTCTATCTCCAGTTCTATTGCGTCCCCTAACGTCTTTAGCCTCTTGGACAACTGCAGAAGCAAATCCATGCCAATTTTATTGACAACCATATTGTTCAACTCAAGAAACGGTTTGAGTGTTTTTTGTGAATATGTTTTGCCAGGTGGCGTAAGCTGGATTTTCTTTTCCCGTTTGTCCTCGTCGTTTGCCACTAAGGTTATATGGTTGTCCGCCTCGAGTTGCTTTATCATGCTGTTTACCGTTTGTTTCGGTATTTCGCAGAATTCGGAGATTTGCTTTTGCGTTACCGGGTTGTGAAGCCGAAGGATATAAAGCACTTGTATAAGCCCATAAGGAACCCCATGTTTCTGCGCCAGCCTTGTGTACAGCCCTTCAATTCGGCTGACTCCGGCGGCGATAGTCCCGATAGCAATGTCGGCATCCAGATTCATATAGTCATTCTCGCTATTTAGTACCATACTAGACTAATTATAGTCTGGAATCGTACCTTGTCAAGCCTCTAATGTGGTGTAGGTCTTGAGGGAAACTCCTGCCCTTGTTGTCAATGAAAATATTTGTTATTCTAAACCTAACAGCAACAAAGGGGGCATTGTTGTGAAAAAAGCAATCCGCGCTATCTCCTGTCTTGTCGCATTTTCGGTTTTCATGGTCTCATGCGAGGAAAGACCCGACCGCGGCATCTCCACAACCGCGTTCTCCGGCGCATCCGTCGAAACGGGGCGGTCGATCCCGGAACTTGCCCACCTGCGCATCGCGTATTTCGAGCCGGTTCCCGGGGAAGCGGCACACGCCCACGCCGGCGGCATACAGGAAAGCGACGAGCCCTTCACCATCGTGGACTTCAGCCCCCGCGACGAACTGCCCCGCGAGATAAGGTATCCGTCGATTTACGTCGTGTTCTCGCAGCCGGTGGTTCCGCTTGCGCGGCTTGGCGAGGTGATGCGCGAAGACGCCGGTTTCTTCTATATTGA